>OGSD01003386.1_pt1 | contig 12089 bp, 6 predicted proteins | sample 1553571 | NCBI WGS metagenome assembly OGSD01 (sample SAMEA2580072, study PRJEB22360) | human gut metagenome | biome: human gut; feature: human-associated habitat; material: faeces | place: Denmark | collected 2008/2010 | reverse complement strand
GGTTCCGACAACACCTCCGGTTCCGCCCGCCACTCTTCTCCGCCACGCCGTTTTCCGAACTGCCGTCGCCGAAAAACAGACGCCCGACAGTTTCGCTTCACAACCATTCCACGAATCAAGGGCAACGAAAAAGAGATGAAAGGGAAATGGCAAATCTACCAAACGAAACACGACTAAAAATTAAAATTTTTTATTTGCAAAAAAAATCATCCGATTTTGTTTTTTAATAAAATAAGTTTAATTTTGAAATGTATTCGAAACACAATCGAAACACAAACAAGTTATATTTGAAAAGTTTTTCAGACAGAAGCGACACGGTAAACAGATGGTTACCATATATATAATGGGAGATGCGAAGGCCGGCAGGGCCGCAAACGGAGACTTCGGGACGGAGTCCCCGACCGGGTCTTTCCGGGCCTTCGAGGTGTCCAAACAACCGGATTTACAAAACGCGGACAAATAAAAAAATTATAATCGAAGAACTTAAAATGAAAAACGTATTAAAGTATCTGTTACTGGCACTCATCGCCGTCTCGCAACTCTTCGCCTGCGGCGGCAGCGATGACGAAAAGACCCCCGCGGATAATTTCGACGTGCAATTCACGGTTCCGGGGTCGGTAGACGTCACCGAAGGCGGCGAGTGCACTTTCGCCGTAAGTGGGGGGGGGAAATCGCCCCTGACCACAGACACATTCATTCTTGAGTCGGACGCAGGCATCTCCTACGTCTGCCCCATCGTCAACACCTCTTCCGACAGTTTCACCGTACGCCTGGCCGACGGGTGTAAAACGGGTTACTACAAAATCTTCGTCAAAAGAGACGCGCGCAAAAAATCGTTCGGAAGAATCTACATCAACATCGTCGAAGACATAGATTTCAAACCGGATGCAGGCACCACGGTCTACGGGATCGTGTCGTCGGCCGGCGTCGGCGTGGAGAACGTCGTGGTCTCCGACGGCGCGGAGGTGACCGTCACGAACGAAAAGGGCATCTACCAGCTCAAATCGGCCAAAAAGTGGGGATATGTCTTCATCTCCGTCCCGAGCGGCTACGAAGTTCCGTCCGTCGGGGTGCTCCCGCAGTTCCACCGCGCGCTCAAAAACAGCGCCGACGTCGTCGAACGGGCCGACTTCAAGCTCGAAAAGGTCGACGGACAGGACTCCTACAAGATCTTCATGCTGGGCGACATGCACCTCGCCAACCGAACGGGCGACCTGGGACAGTTCGCCCAGTTCACCTCCGACCTTACGGACTACATGACCCGCCACAAGGGCGAGAAGATGTATGCGCTCACCCTCGGGGACATGACCTGGGACCTCTACTGGTATTCGAACAGCTACTATTTCCCCCAGTACCTGAACACCATCAACAGCCAGATCAAGAATCTGCAGATCTTCCACACCATGGGCAACCATGACAACGACTTCCAGACCAGGTCGGACTACGATGCGGCGGTCAAATATGTGGATCAGATCTGCCCGACCTACTATTCGTTCAACATCGGCAAGGTCCATTACGTCGTCATGGACGACATCGATTGCAGCAGCTACGACGGAACCGAATCCCGCAACTATGTCAAGAGCCTCTCCGCCGAGCAGCTGGACTGGCTGGCGAAAGACCTGTCGCACGTGGCCAAGACGACCCCCGTCGTCGTTGCCATGCATGCGCAGGTGTTCTATCCGACCACATCGGGATTCAAGATCGACCACGATCAGGTCAACACCCTGCGGCTTTTCGACATCCTCGACGGATATACCGTCCGCTTCGTGACGGGGCATACCCACAAACTTTTCAACGTGACGCCCGACGCTCCGATCGTGGACGGGCATAACTTCCGGGAGTATAACTCCGGCTCGGTATGCGCTTCGTGGTGGTGGTCCGGCAACCTCACGCCCGGAATCCACATCGGAACCGACGGAACTCCGGGCGGCTACGGCATCTGGGATGTCACGGGAACCGATTTCCAATGTCTCTACAAATCGACCGGATGGCCCGAAGAGTACCAGTTCCGCAGCTACGACCTGAACAACGTGCATTTTTCGATGGCCGACGTTCCGCTGATGCCTTCCGACATCTCCGCTTCGGTCAAGAACGCCTATATGCAATATGTCAACGCCTATCCGCAGAACAACGACAACGAGGTGCTGATCAACATCTGGAACTGGAATTCGGACTGGACGTTGAGCGTCGTCGACGAAAACCGCAAGACGCTGCCCTACACCGAAGTCTGGGCCTACGACCCGCTCCATATCGCGGCGCTCTCGGTCAAGCGGTTCAACAACGCGGGACTCAAGTCGACCCCGTCGTTCATCACCGACAAGTTCACGCACTTCTTCAAGGTGAAGGCGGACGATGCGGACACCGACCTTGTGATCACCGTCAAGGACGAATTCGGAAACGAGTGGACCGAAAACATGCAGCGGCCGAAAGCATTCTCCACGGATGCCTACCGACGCAAGTGATTTTCGCTACATACCCAACCACAATCATCATTTACTAACCAACAAACACAGATCTTATGAGAGTATTAAGACCACTGGTTCTATCTCTTCTTCTGGTATTGGGAGGGGGAATAACAGCCCTTTCGGCCCAGAACAGGGAGGTGTCGGGAAAAGTCCTCGACGCCAATCAACAGCCGCTCGTGGGTGTAGCCGTTCTGGTCGATGGTACGACCAAAGGCGTCACAACCTCTGAAAACGGCACCTTCAAAATCCAGGTTCCGTCGGGAGAAGCCGTTCTCCAGGTCACCTGCCTGGGTTACCTGCCCCAGAAAGTGACGGTTCCCTCAAGCCGGAACAGCATCACGATCTACCTGCAGGAGGACGCCATCATGCTCGATGCAACCGTCGTAATCGGCTACGGCACGCAGAAAAAAGTCAACCTGACCGGCGCCGTTGCGACCGTAGGGAGCAAGGAGCTCGAAAACCGCGTCACCCATTCGCTGGGCAGCATGTTGCAGGGTTCCGTAGCGGGTCTCAACATCACCACCTCCTCGGGTAAACCCGGCAGCACGCCGGCGATCAACATCCGCGGCGTCAACTCGATCAACTCGGCCGACCCGCTCGTGCTGATCGACGGCGTGGTGGGCGACCTGAACCGCGTCAACCCCAACGACGTGGAGTCGATCTCGGTCATCAAGGACGCTTCGGCGGCAGCCGTCTACGGCGCCCGCGCAGCCTTCGGCGTCATCCTGGTCACCACCAAGAACGGCTCGGCCCAGGACGGCAAGGCGACGGTGCGTTACAGCGGCCGTTTCGGCTGGGAGGAGGCCACGACCTCGACCGACTACGAGAACCGCGGTTACTGGTCGGTCTATACGGTCAACAAGTTCTGGCAGGCCGACTCCGGAACGAACTATGTCAAATACAACGATCACGACATGCAGCAGCTGCTGGCGCGCGTGAACGACAGGACCGAGCATCCCGACCGTCCGTGGGTCGTCGAAGAGATCCGCAACGGCCGCAAACAGTGGGTCTACTACGGCAACTACGACTGGTGGGACATGCTCTTCCAGCAGCGTCGGCCCGTGCAGCAGCACAACATCTCGCTCAGCGGCGGCACGAAGGACATCAAATACCTCGTCTCGGGCGCCTATGACCGCCAGGAAGGTATTCAGCGCGCACATCCCGACGTGTATAACAAATACAACCTGCGTGCGAAACTCGATTTTCGGATCAACCGGTGGGCAACGCTCTCGAACAACACGTCGTTCTTCTCGTCGAATTACAAGTCTCTGGGAGACGGCAGCGTAGACAACACCATCGCTTACAGCGCCCGCCACGCACTGGCCAACTTCCCCATGAAGAACCCCGACGGATCGTGGCTTTACAGCACGCCGTATCTCGATTACAAGATCGCCAACGGACGCCACATCCTGCTCAACGAGGGCACGCACCGCAACGTCGACCGCTCGAACGACTTCTCGAACACGACACGCCTGGTCATCACGCCGTTCAAGACGTTGAGCATCACGGGTGACTTCACCTACCGCCTCTACCAGAACCGCAATACGAGCCGCAGTTCCGCAATGAACTACCGCGAATACCCCGACGGGCCGCTGCTCGCCTACGACACGGGCGCCGGCATGAACCAGCTCGACGAAGTGGTTCAGACGCGCAACTACTATTCGGCCAACGTCTACGCCAACTACGACGAAACGTTCGGCGAGGCGCACCACGTGTCGGCAACCGCCGGATTCAACTACGAAACGTGGTCCAGCAAGAACGTCTCGGTGGCAGGCATCAACCTCTCCTCCATAAACCTCGACGACCTGAATCTGGCAACGGGCTCTCCCACGGAGGGCGCTTACGGCGGCGGCCAGAACGAATACGCCCTGGCAGGCTTCTTCGCCCGTATCAACTACGACTACAAAGGGCGCTACCTCTTCGAGGTGAGCGGACGCTACGACGGATCATCGCGTTTCGCACCGGGCAACCGCTGGGGCCTGTTCCCCTCGGCATCGGCCGGATGGCGCATCTCCGAGGAGCCGTTCTTCGGCAACGCCAAAGACCTGGTGGACAACCTCAAGCTGCGCGCTTCGTTCGGCAGCCTGGGCAACCAGAACGTGTCGTCCTACTACACCTACATGCGCCTGATCACGAACAAGGATTTCAGCAACTACACCTTCGACGGCAGCATAAAGGGCAAATACTCCTCGCTGGGCGCCCCCGTAGCCTCCGACCTGACCTGGGAAACCGCCCAGCAGTGGGACCTGGGTCTGGATCTCACCATGCTGAACAACCGGCTCAACTTCACCGGCGACGTCTACATCCGCGACACGAAGGACATGCTGACCGACGGAATGGCGCTGCCCGGCGTATACGGGGCCGATTCGCCCAGCATGAACTCCGCCGAACTGCGTACGAAGGGTTATGAGCTCTCCGTCAGCTGGCGCGACCAGTTCAAACTCGCCGGCAAACCGTTCGAATACAGCGTCGGTTTCAACCTCAGCGACTACAAGAGCGTCATCACCAAATACGACAACAACCCGAACAAGTCATTGACCAACCTGACAAAGGGAGATTATTACGTCGGCATGGAGATCGGCGAAATCTGGGGCTTCAAGACCGACGGGTTCTTCAAGACCACCGAAGAGGCGCAGGCCTATGCCAAAGAGGTCGACCTGAGTTACAGCACGGGCCGTCTGACCGGCGGCTGGCAGGCCGGCGACCTGAAGTTCGTCGACCTAGACGGCAACGGCGTCTGGGGAGTCGGCAACGACACCGTCGACAAGCCGGGCGACCGGACGATCCTGGGCAACTCGCTCCCGACGCTCTCCTACGGCATCAACGCCTCGATCCGCTGGATGGGCTTCGACGCTTCGGTCTTCTTCCAGGGAACCGGCAACCACTACTGGTATCCCCACGGAGAAATGATGCCTTTCTGGGGCTGCTATTCCTATCCCTACCTCTCCTACCTCCCGACGGATTTCCTCGGCAAGGTATGGGCGGAGGACAATCCCAACTCCTATTTCCCGCGCGCAAGAGCCTATTCTTCATCGGGAGGTTATCTGAGCAATGTCAACGACCGTTACCTGCAGAATATCCGCTACCTGCGCCTGAAAAACCTGACCGTCGGCTACACGATCCCCGCGACCCTCACCAAGAAGGCCGGCATCGACCAGATCCGCATCTATTTCTCGGGCGAGAACCTCTGCTACTGGTCGCCGCTCAAAAAGAACTCCAAGTACGTCGATCCCGAAGCGGCTATCAACCGTTCCGGCGTGAACAACAACGCCTACTATCCGTGGGCCAAGACGTTCATGTTCGGCATCGACATCACCTTCTAATAATTTCAAAATCCGAATACCATGAAGCGATTAATCATACTGGCAGCAACGCTGATTGCAGGATTATCGGCCTGCGACTCCCTGCTGGACAAAGAACCGTTGGATCGGGTGACGCAGTTCGACTATTTCAAGACGAGAAGCGATCTGGAACTCTTCTCCAACCCCTTTTACGACAACCTGCTGGACAAGACGCCCTACGATGAGCAGAACGACCTGCTCGTTCAGATGACCCTCTCCGATGTTCTCTACGGAGGCGACAAGCGCACCGTTCCGAACACCGGCGGCGGCTGGTCGTGGGGCAACCTGCGCCGCATAAACACCCTGCTGGAATATGTCGATCAATGCGAGGACAAGAAGGCCGTGACCGAATATACGGCCCTGGCCAAATTCTTCCGCGCCGCCTTCTATTTCGACAAGGTGAAACGCTTCGGCGACGTGCCCTGGTACGAGGTGCAGCTCGGCTCGGCAGACGAAGCGCTCTACAAACCGCGCGATTCACGCGAACTGATCATGACCAATATGATCAAGGATATCGACGAAGCCATCAACAGCGGCGGTCTTACGGAGGATATATCGACCTACCGCGTCAACAAATGGGCGGCGCTGGCGCTGAAAGCGCGGTTCTGCCTCTTCGAGGGAACCTACCGCAAATACCACGGCATCAACCTCGAAGGACATGACTACACCTATTATCTGGAGGAAGCCGCCAAGGCCGCCAAAACGATCATCGACGAAGGTCCCTACAAGCTCTACTCCACCAAAACTCCGGACAAGGACTACATGATGCTCTTCGCACAGGAGAATGCCAGCACCGAAGAGTATATCCTCGCCATCCGGAACAGCTACGAGGCCCAGGTCTACCACAATGCGACGGCCTACACGCTGCTGCCGACACAGGGCCGCCCGGGCTACACCCGCAAATTCATCAACATGTACCTGAAGAAGGACGGCACCGCATTCACCGACCAGGAGGGGTGGCAGACGCTGCCTTTCACCGAAGAGGTGAAGGACCGCGACCCGCGCCTGGCGCAGTCGATCCGCACCCCGGGTTACAAGCGCATCGGCGCCAAGCGGGTGCAGGGACCCGATCTCGGCGTCACGATCACCGGCTACCAACCCATCAAATTCGTTCAGGACACGACGGCCTCGGGAGGACAGATCGACCGCAACGACCGTTCGACCTGCGACATGCCGGTTTTCCGCTATGCCGAAGTGCTGCTCAACTATGCCGAAGCCAAGGCCGAACTGGGAACGCTCACGCAGAATGATCTGGTTATCACCGTCAACGAAATCCGAAGCCGGGTGGGAATGCGGGGCCTCGACATGAACGAAGCCAACAAAAATATCGACTGGTATCTTGAGTCCAAAGAGTACGGCTATCCCAACGTGACCGGCGCCAACAAGGGCGTCATTCTGGAAATCCGCCGCGAACGGGCCGTCGAGCTGATCCAGGAGGGTTTCCGCCTTCAGGATCTGTATCGCTGGAAAGCCGGCTATTGCATCGACCAGGCCATTTCCGGCATGTATTTCCCGGGCCCCGGCGAATACAAGCTTGCGGGCAAAGAAACGGCCGATCTGATTCTCTATAAGGCAGGAGAGACCAAACCCCAAGCCGGCGAAGGAGTTTCGGTATACGAACTCGGTTCGGACATCATTCTCTCCGAGGGGGACAAAGGCTATGTCTTCTATCACAAAACCGTTCTGCGCACTTCGTTCAACGAGGAACGCGATTACCTCTACCCGATTCCCAGCGGCGAGCGTTCGCTCAACCCGAACCTCACGCAGAATCCGGGATGGAGCGACGGACTCGATTTTTAAGTCGGAAATAACCTAAAAAACAAGATTATGAGATTTGTAAAATATATGACAGCCCCGATCCTCATGGCGGCCCTGTGTTCCTTCTGGGGCTGCGACAAGGATGAGGACCACCTTTCCGAAGCTGTTCTGGCGAGCGCCAACACCTTGAATTTCGAAGCGGAAAGAGCGGCGGAAAAGATCATCACCATCTATGCCGACGCCGACTGGGTGACGGAAGTCCCCGACTGGGTGACGGTCACGCCCGACTCGGGAACCGGCGTCATGGACGTGACGGTTTCGGTGACCGACAACATGCGCGACGGCGCGGAGGACAACCCCCGCAAGGCCACCCTCGTCTTCAAGGGACGGACTCTTGCAAGCCGCGCACAGGTGCTCATCACGCAGAACGGAGACAAATACCGCGATGTGAAGGAGTACACGGCAGGTGAACTCGCCGCCTTGGCGGACGAAACGGTCATTTCCGTACCGTCGGCGATCGTCGTGGCAGTGACGACCAAAGGCTTCGTCATCAGCGACGACAAAAACACGGACAATATCTTCGTCTCGGACGCCACGACGGTTGCCGTCGGCGACAAGATTTCGCTCTTGGGCACCAAGTCGTCCGACTCGCAGAAACTCGCTACGGTAATCGACTGCGACGAGGTGACGGTTCTGTCCGGCGGAGCGGTGAACTACCCCGAACCGGAGGACATCAGCGCAAAGATCGACGACTACACCTCCTCCAAACGGGGCTACGTCACCGTCAAGGGCGTTTTCAACGGCAGCACCCTCACCGTTTCGGAGGATGCCAAGTACTCGGTCAGCGTCGTGGACGCCCCGTCGAGTCTGGGCCTTTCCGCCCTGACCGGCCATATCGTAACCGTCACCGGCTACTACGCCGGTTTGGCCGAGCCTGTACAGCGCATCATGGCTACCGATGTCGAGGACAACGGCCTGAACGAGATCGTCTATTTCCTGGAGAACTTCGAATGGCTCGAACCGTGGTCCGTAGCAAGCGGTGTCGGCCAAACGGTCGAGACGGATAACCTCTATGCAAAAGCGACAGCGCTTACCTCCATAACTGTCGATGGAGTGACTGCATTCGACGCTGTCGAAAAACTCGGTTACAAGTTTATCTACGACAAGAACGACAACAAACGCATCTACCTCCAGCAGAACTACCTCAAATTCGGCAAGACCGGCAATCACGCAGGTATCATTCTTCCTCCGATAGACGGGGTTCCCGAAGCAAAGGACAATGTGACACTCTCGTTCGACTGGTGCGGAATGCGCCAGGGGTCCGGCAAGATCGACCCCGTCAATCTGATCGTCATCTTCGAGAACGGCAGCGACAAAGTGCAGATCGACATACCCGAACTGGGATGGGAGGATGGTCACAAGCTCGAATGGGTTCGCGCCGAAGTCAGCCTGAAGGGCATTACGGTCAACAAGGATACGAAGATCACCATTACGCAGACGCAGTGGGAAGTCGGAACAGCCAACCGCTGGTTCCTCGACAATATCAAAATATCCGAACCGATCAAACTCTGATAACAGGAACCCTGTAAAACGAAATCAGCCGTTGACCCGTGAGTCAACGGCTGATTTTTTTTTTCAGCGGAGGCGCAAAAAAACCGAAGTTTTCGCTCCGTTCCTCCGGCTACCGGCCCGCTCGCCGGAGGAAACACTCGATCGTGTTCTCCATCAGGCAGCAGATCGTCATAGGCCCGACGCCGCCCGGCACGGGCGTGATCACCGAGGCCTTGGGTTCGATGGCCGCGAAATCGACGTCGCCGCACAGTTTACCCGTCTCCGGGTCGCGGTTCACCCCCACGTCGATCACCACGGCGCCCGGCGACACCATCTCCGCCGTGACGAACTTCGGCCGACCGATGGCCACCACCAGAATCTCCGCCCCGCGCGTCACTTCGGCGAGGTTGCGCGTACGACTGTGGGCCATCGTCACCGTAGCGTTCGCGTCCAAGAGCAGTTTCGACACGGGAAGTCCCACGATATTGCTGCGGCCGATCACCACGGCGCGCTTGCCGGCGATCTCCACGCCTGCGGCCCGCAGCATCTTGAGAATGCCTTTCGGGGTGCAGGGGAGCGTGCAGGGCTGTTTCTGCCACAGCGCCGCAACGTTCAGGGGATGGAAGCCGTCGACATCCTTCTGTTTGTCGATGGCGGCGATCACCTTGTCCTCGTCGATATGTTTCGGAAGGGGCAGCTGGACCAGAATGCCGTCCACCTCGTCATCGAGGTTCAGGGCCGTGATGATGTCCAGCAGTTCGGCCTCGGAAACGGACTCGGGCTTTCGGATCGTGGTATTGCGGATGCCCACCTCGGCCGAAGCCTTGGCCTTGCCCGTCACATAGCTCACGCTGCCGGGGTCCTCGCCCACGAGGATGACAACCAGATGGGGCACACGGCCGTATTTCGCGGGGAAGGTCTTCACCTCGTCCGCCATTTCAAGTTTCAGTTTCGCTGAAAGTTCTTTTCCGCTGATTATTTTTGCCATATATCGCTCGTATTATCTTTCCAAATCGTCGAAAGCCCGGTGGCCGATGTCGGTGCGGTGGAACAGATTGTCGCAGTCGATGCGGGCCACGTCGGCCAACGCATTCCTCCGCGCTTCGGCCAGGTCCCTGCCCTTGCCCACCACGAACAGCACGCGGCCTCCGTTGGTGAGAATCCGCCCGCCGTCGGCCCGGGTCCCCATGTGATAAACAGCCCCTTCGACGCGGTCCAGGCCCTTGATCTCGTGTCCTTTTTCGTAGTCGCCCGGATAGCCCTTCGAGGCCAGCACGATGCCCAGCGCGGCGAAATCGTGCCACTCCAGCTGCGTATCGCGTCCCTCGGCCACGGCACAGAAGATGTCGACGATGTCGCTCTTCAGACGCGGCAGCACCACCTCGGTCTCGGGATCGCCGAAACGGGCGTTGAACTCGATGACCTCGATACCCCGCGCAGTCTTCATCAGTCCGCCGTAGAGCACGCCCTCGAAGGGACACCCCTCGGCGATCATCGCGTCGGCCACGGGCTGCATGATCTTCTCCAGCGCATAGCGTTCGTCCTCCGCCGTCACGAACGGCAGGGGCGAATAGGCGCCCATACCGCCCGTATTGGGACCCTCGTCGCCGTCGTAGGCCCGTTTGTGGTCCTGCGCCAGCGCCATCGGCCACACCTTGTGTCCCGAAACGAAGCACATGAACGAAAACTCGGGACCTTCGAGGTAATCCTCGACGACCACCTTGCCCTCGCCGAACTTGTCGTCGAGCAACATATCCCGCAACGCCGCTTCGGCCTCGGCCATCGTCCGGGCGATCACCACGCCTTTTCCGGCGGCCAGTCCGTCGTATTTCAGCACTGCGGGCAGAGGACGCCCCTGCACATAGGCCAGCGCCCCGGCATAGTCGGTGAATGCGCGGAATCCGGCTGTCGGGATGGCATATTTAGCCATCAGCCGTTTGGCGAACTCCTTCGACGACTCGATGCGCGCCGCAGCCTTCGTCGGACCGAAGATGCGCAGCCCCGCGGCCCTGAAGCAGTCGACGACACCCGCCGCCAGCGCCACTTCGGGACCCACGACCGTGAGGCCGATGCCCCGCTCCGCGGCAAAGTCACGCAGGCGTTCCACCTCGGTTTCACGAATGGCCACGCACTCGGCCTGCCGGGCGATGCCCGCATTCCCGGGTGCGCAGTAAATTTTTTCAACCTGCGGCGAACGCGACAGCGCGTCGACAATGGCGTGTTCGCGGCCTCCGCCGCCGATAACCAGTACCTTCATAAACAAAATTCCTTTTTATCGCAGAATAAACTCCGCAGATTCCGGCACTTTTTTCCGCAAAAAGTGCCACAAAAACTCTCCGACGATACCTCCGCCTGCCCGGAACGGTCTAACGCTGGCTTCGGGCGACTATTCGCGGGTTTGTAAACAAACCGTCCCCTCCGCTCGCGCTTTTAGCCCGTCCCTTGCCAACGGCTCCGGTATCCGGTCGGATTTCTGTACTACCCAAAAATGGTAACGCCGGTGATACTAATGCTTGAAGTGCCTCTCACCGGTGAATACCATGGCGATGCCCTTCTCGTCGGCCTTCCGGATCGAATCCTCGTCGCGGACCGAACCGCCGGGCTGCACGATCGCCGTCACGCCGTATTCGGCGGCCAGCGTCACACAGTCGTCGAAAGGGAAGAAACCGTCCGACGCCAGCACGAGACCCTCGGTGACGCCTGCGGCATGCGCCTGCTTCAGGGCGATCTCCGCCGAGCCGATGCGGTTCATCTGTCCGGCGCCGACGCCCAGCGTCCGGCCGTCCTTCACCGCCACGATGGCGTTCGACTTCACGTGTTTGACGATATGCCAGCCGAAATTGAGATCCTCCATCTGCTCCGCAGCGGGCTTCGCCTTCGTGACGCACATATCGGCCGTAACGGCCTTCGTCGCCACGTCGAGGTCCTGCACCAGCAGACCGCCGTTGACGCTCACATACTGTTTGGGATCGAC
>OGSD01003385.1_pt1 | contig 12089 bp, 7 predicted proteins | sample 1553571 | NCBI WGS metagenome assembly OGSD01 (sample SAMEA2580072, study PRJEB22360) | human gut metagenome | biome: human gut; feature: human-associated habitat; material: faeces | place: Denmark | collected 2008/2010 | reverse complement strand
CACCTGCTTTATGGGCATTTTTGGTGGCGAGCGTATTTTCTACGGACGGGTGGAAACCCTGGTAGAAATTACTCAAAATAGTCGTCCATTTCTTCTCTCCTTCCGCTATTTCGTCGAATTGTTTCTCGACGCTGGCGGTGAAGTTATAGTCGAGGATATTGGGGAAGTACTCCATTAAGAAGTCATTGACCACCGTACCTATATCGGTAGGTATCAGTTTGGCTTTCTCTGCTCCTGTAATTTCCACTTGGGTGATATCTGTAATCTCGTTGTTCTGTAATGCAAGTACGTTGTAAGAACGCTCTTCTCCCGCTTTTTCACCTTTCTCCACATAGCCGCGTTGCTGTATGGTCGAGATGGTGGGGGCGTACGTGGAAGGACGACCGATGCCCAACTCCTCCAGCTTGCGCACAAGGCTGGCTTCAGTGTAGCGGGGCGGATGTTGCGTGAAGCGTTCCGTAGCAACGATGCCCTGGTTCTGCAAAACCTGTCCTTTTTTCAAAGGGGGTAACAGGTGGGTCTCATCTTCCTGTTCTGTATCTTCGTCGATAGATTCGCGATAGACATGGAGAAAACCGTCAAACTTTACAACTTCTCCCGTTGCGGTGAATGTATCCGATTCGTTGCTGATGCTGATGCTTACAGTAGTCTTTTCAACTTCCGCATCGGCCATTTGGGAAGCTATTGTGCGCTTCCAGATCAAGTCGTACAGTTTTTTTTCCTGCGGAGTACCCTCTATTTTGGCATTTTCCATATAGGTGGGGCGGATAGCTTCGTGAGCTTCTTGGGCGCCTTTGGTTTTTGTGGCGAAATGGCGCGGATAAACATAGCGTTCTCCCATAAGGTCGGCAATAACGACTTTGCTACTGTTCACCGCCAGTTCCGACAGATTGACTGAGTCAGTACGCATATAAGTGATTTTTCCCGATTCGTACAACCGTTGCGCAATCATCATGGTTTGTGCCACTGTGAATCCTAATTTACGGGCAGCCTCCTGTTGTAAGGTAGATGTCGTAAATGGGGCGGAAGGACTCTTCTTCAACGGGCGGGTGGAGATGTCATTGATAGTAAAAGTGGCTGATTTGCAACTTTCCAGAAATTTCTGCGCTTCGGCTTTTGTTTTGATGCGGCGTGCCAGTTCGGCTTTCATTTCAACCAGCTTGCCGTCTGTATCGGGTACAAGGAAAACGGCGGTAACCCGGTAGGATGCCTCCGACTGGAAAGCCTGTACCTCGCGTTCGCGCTCTACGATGAGGCGGACGGCTACCGACTGCACACGTCCGGCAGAAAGGGCGGGTTTTACTTTTCTCCACAATACGGGTGAGAGTTCAAAACCTACAATGCGGTCCAAAATACGGCGTGCCTGCTGCGCATCCACCAAATTGATGTCAATATTACGTGGCTTCTCAATAGCCTTTAGAATGGCGCTTTTGGTGATTTCATGGAAAACGATACGCTTGGTATGTTCCGGTTTCAGCTTCAGCACTTCATATAAATGCCATGCAATTGCTTCTCCTTCGCGGTCCTCATCGGATGCCAGCCATACGGTTTCCGCTTCTTTGGCTTCGGCTTTCAGCTCTTCTACAACCTTTTTCTTATCTCCCGGAATTTCATAATGCGGTTTGAAGTTCTTATCGATATCAATACTGAACTCTTTTTTCTTCAAATCGCGTATATGGCCATAGCTGGAAAGTACTTTATAGTCCTTTCCGAGGAACTTCTCAATGGTTTTTGCTTTTGCCGGAGACTCGACAATGACAAGGTTTTTCTGCATAAATTTCTGTTTTATAGTGACTCCAGCCACTGATTTTGCCCGCAAAAGTAGGAAAAAACAAACTTACCACCTTATAATATAAGGAGAATTTAGCAAAAAAGGCCTTTTTTGTTCGTAATGTCTCTGATTCCGGCTATTAGAATTTGAAACTTACGCCACCGATGAAGTTGATGCCTTCGGTCGGGTATCCCCAATAATATTGGTAATCCCGGTTTAACAAATTGTTGATACGGGCATAGACGGATATTCCTTTCAGGAACTCGTAAGTACCGCCCAGATAAAGGTTATTAACTGCATCAACCTTGCTTTCTTCCACTTTCTCGCGTGAGACATGCTGATAACCGAGGCTGAGGAGTACAGAGGATATGGGACGTACATCTATATGCAGATTGGCCTCAAAAGCCGGTTTGTAGGCAAGTGCATAATTCTCGGTGGACTGGCTGTCATCTTTTGTATCCCAGCTGCGATAGACTCCGGCAGCGGAGAATGAAAATATATTCTTATAGTCGTAACGCAGTTCCGCGCCGGCATAAAAGTTACTTGTGTTCCACTGGTTGATGGAGAGCATCGGATAGGGCTCGCTTGCGGCAGGAGTGAGGATTGTCGGTTGGAAAAACAAATCATCCTTTAAGTTCTGGTATCCGCCGTATAAGTTTAGCCATAAACCTGCTGCCGGGCTGGCTTTGAAGCCGATGGTGGTATTCAGTTGTTCATAGGTGGCGTCCAGCTGCGGAGTTATCTGCCCGTACGGACAGAATGTTTCCAGACGGCGGAAGTCATTTTGCAGTTTTCCCCCTTTGGCCTGTGCATAGAGGATATAGCTGTCCGAGAAATTATATTCTACGGACACATCAGGTGCTGCCCGAAACTTCTTTCCGAAGCCGAAAGCCATATCAACTTGTGCGCCCAGACGTATTTTCCAGTCGTCATTTTCCAACCGGTAGTGCGGGTTCAGATTGAGCGATGTGTAGTTTTCAAAATCATTGTTCTTATAAAACACATTATCCATTGCAAAGGCGATGCCGATGATTTGTTCCTCCGAGATGCTTCCTGCGACCTGTGCTTTGGTGCGGATTATATTCTCCTGATTATCCGATATGCCGAGATCGTATTGGCGTTCGTAGAGCATCAAGTTCGTCTCCGCACTGAATTGGAGGGGCAGTTCCGTATCAGTGGATTTCACTCCGAAATGAATGTCTCCGGAGGTGAATTTCTGTTTTCTGACGGCTGCATCAGGCAGGAAATTGAAGTTGCTCAGTCCGAAGTTGCCTGCGATGTTCAGATCCACTTTCTTGAAACGATGCAGATAATCTATGTTGGCATGTGTACGATAATAATAAGAATTCCATTTGCCGCCATTTTCCGGTAAATCGAGTTTGCCGTCCCTGCCGTTCATGTGGAAATTCAGATTCAGGCGGTCTTTGCCGGATAGTGTAAACAGATAGTTGGCACGTGCATCTAAGTTGCCGTAATTGCCGTATCCTAACCTGACGTATCCGGGCTGTGCCTTGGCCTGTGTTTCTTTTCCGGTATACGCCTGCATGACGGTTGCAGGGATGGCATTGGCGGGCATGAGGGTTGCATCATATTCCACAACTCTTTTGCTGGCAGTTGGCGGCTCCACTTTGGGAAGCACATTTATTTTGGATGCATCCAGAATGTCGGGATTGTATTCCTGTTCCACAACGACTGTACGGTTCACTGTGGAATCTTTGGCCTGTTGCTGGGCGTGAATGCCCAAAGGTAAGGTCATCAGCGCTATTCCGCTGAAGATATATTGTATCTTTCTCATATTCATTATATTCTTTTTATTTCAGCTTTTCCAGTCTTTCTTGGATCATACCCTCAATGTCATCATCGTTATGATAGTTCTGTTGCAGGCTTAACAGATATTGGCGTGCATCCAGTTTTTTATCCATGGCGACATAAACGTCGGATAGGAGGATGAAGCTGCGTGCCAGCCAGTAAGCGTGCGGCGTACTTTGATCGATGAAGTTTAGGATTTCTTTTTCTGCGGCAGCATATTCACCGGCGTTGTACATCTGTTGTGCCACCAGGAATTTAGCTTCCGCACCGTATAGCGTACGGGTATCTTTTGCCAAAAGTTTGAGGTCGTCCGCCGCTTTTTTCACTGCTTTTTGGTTCAGATAGGCTTTGGCGCGATAGTACAAGGCTTCATTCTGTAATTCGGGAGTCAGTTTGGCTTCGGTGAGCAGGGTGGTTGCGGCTTGGATTACTTCTATGTCATCCTTCAGCAATGCACCGCAGCGCAGTACGCCTGTCGCACCCAGTTGTCTGCGTTCGGCGGTGGTGGCGCGTGCTTGCAGTTGTTTATAGTCGGCCATTGCCTGTTCGTACTCCTTGTGGTTGAACAGAATTTCTCCGCGCATCAGCAGTGCCTCTTCCGAGTACGGGCTGTCCGGATACTCCAGCAGTTTGCCTGCATGCTCCAGTACGGCGACTTCATCTTTTTGTTCTTTTCCGATAATGCTGAGATAATAATGTGCGTTCAGGCTGAAAGCTCCGTTCGGATAGCTTTGCAGATAACGGGTGAAACTTGCTTTTGCAGGAGTGAGTTCGCCTTTCATGTAAACCTTTTCTGCAGCAATGTATGTAAGTGAGTCTTGTTCGCTGGGTTCAAACCGGATAGCACCCGGCATTTGGGCAGCAAGCGCTGCGAACTCATCCACGCGGTTGGCTTCCACATAAATGGATTTGAGGTCGCGCATGGCAAGGCGGGCCTCCTCGCTACCCGGGTATTTGGTAATGACATGTTTATAGGCTTCGATAGCCCGGTCGTAATCATCATTCTGATAATACAGTAAGCCTATTTCTGCAGCGGCCTTACGGCTGACAGGACTTTCGGGATATTTGTTCAGCAGTTCCCGGAAAGTGGCGATAGCTTGGCTGTTGTTGCGGCTCTGCACATAAGAACGGCCTTTTTCGTAGAGGGCATTGATGGCGTATGGCGAATTGGGATATTTGTTTGCCAGTTGGTTCAGCAAGGCCACCTTGCCGTCATAGTTCTTTTGCAAGCCTGCCACCAGTGCCAATTGATAGTAGGAGTAGTCGCCTGCCGGTGTACCCAGATTCTCCGCCCGGGTATAATATTGCTTGGCTTCATCAAAGCGGCGTGCTTGCATGTGGCAGTCACCGATACGGTTGTATGCGTCGGCAAGAACGGTTGCATCTCCGCTTTTTTGCAGTTGGATGAACTTTTGGAAGCGGTCTTGCGCCGTTGCATAATCTTTTTTGTGGAAGGCTATGTAGGCAAGGTTATAGTAGGCAAGGGCATACATTTCCGTATTCTTCTGCGTGGTAAGCGACAGGTAATCGTTGAAGTTGCGGGCGGCCTCCTGCATGCGGTTCAGGCGGTAATAAGATTCGCCCCGCCAATAAAGGGCATTCGCTTTGGTTTGCAGGTTATATTGGCCCAGGGCGATGCTTTGGTTGAAGTAAAGGATTGCCCGTTCAAACTGCGTATTGGCAAAGTACTGGGTCCCCAGATGGAACAGGATTTTCTGCTTGGCTTCCAGAATGGCCCTGCTGGGATGTGTAATGCGCTCAATGGATTTGAGCGCGGCGTCATAGCTGCGTGTATTCATGTACACCTCTACCAGATAGTTGCTCACCTTGTTGGCATAGGCGGAGTTGGGAAACTCGTTCAGGAAGTTTTCAAAGACCGTAACGGACTCGCCGAATGCGGAGTAGGATGTTTCGTGGATGCAGAGGGCATAATTATAGGATGCCTGTTCTTTTATTTTCAGGTTGGCGTTGGATGCGGCGGCCTGTTCAAAAGCCATACGGGCTTTGTTCTTGTCGGCAAGTTGCAGGTAAGCCAGTCCCATGTGCAGATAAGCGTTCTGCGTGAGCTCATCTTTGCCGGTAGTCACTTCGCCCAGGACGACGGGAACTTGCGAATAGACTCCCGTCCGGTAATAGGACATTCCCAGCATATAAAGTGCGTCCCTTCTTGCCGCGGGCTCTGCATTATCTTTCAGATAGTGCCCGAAGGCTTTTACGGCTTCGTGATACTTGCCGAAATGGTAGTCGGCCGTACCTTGTATGCGGTACATCTCTCCCGTATATTTCTGTCCGGGATAAGCGGAGAGGTAGTTTTGGGCAACGATTTCCGCTTTGTCATAATTCTTTTTTATCAGGTATATTTCCGCAATGTAATAAGGCACGAGCACCTTGTATTTCGCATTGTCCTGCAGGCTGAGGAAGCCGCTGAGCGCATCGTCATAGCGTTGTTGGGAGTAGCGGATGTATGAAAGGTAATATGTGCAGTCCGCCGCATATTTGGAGCTGGTGCTACGCAATGTCTCAAACCAGATGGCGGCTTCTTTCACATTCCCGGTTTTCAGGTAGCAGGTTGCCAGACGGTAGGTCATGTCATCCCGTTCTTCATTGCCCAAAAGGTCGAGCCGGGCGGAATTGAACATTGCCAGCGCATCATCATATTTTCCTTCGAAGAAATAGGCGGAAGCGATAAGGGCATAAATGCGGTTGGCATGGGGAGTGTCGGGATACGTGTCAAGATACTCCCGCAGCAGTTCTATGCTGTTTGGACTTCTTAATTCATATTCGGCGCATACCAGCATGTATTCGGCTTCTTCTTTCTCTCCGGCAGTGGGGAGCGGGTTGCCTTCCGCGCCGGTTTGTTTTATGAAAGCCTGCAACGGAGACATGGCGGCGGCAAATGCTTTTTGCCGAAACAGGTTCTGGCCTTCCTCGTACAGCCGTCGCGGGGAGGTGGTTTTCTCGCTCGTCTGTGCTGTGGCGAGCAAAGGTGCGCAGCAGAGTGCGGTGCACAATATTCGGTAGATTTTATGTTTCATCTTTGGCTATGGAATAGATTCTTTTACAAAAATACGTGTTTTGGTTTGAAAATGTTTCAAATGTTTGGCTTTTTTAGGATATGCCGGTCAGGAACATTTGCAGGCCTTTGCGAATGGATGCCAGTCCGAAATCTTCCGGGCGTATTTCTTTCAGAGGCAGGAAGAACACTTCTGCGGCATCGTCCATTGCCTTGAGATGCAGGGTATCCGCTACCGTACAGCGGAAAAACATGTCCAGCGTATGTACGGGAAATCCTGAGTATATGTAAATGTTCGGCAACGAAAACAGATATTCGGCTTGTGTCACCGTCATGCCTGTTTCTTCTTTCACTTCACGCGCTACGCCTTCCTCGCCGGTTTCCGCCATGTCGATGAAGCCGCCCGGCAGGTCCAGTGTTCCTTTAGCCGGTTCTTTGGCGCGACGGCACACCAGCAATTCGTTTTGTTTGTTCAGTATCAGGGCTACGCTGGCGGAAGAAGGGTTGAAATAGTAGACGAATCCGCAATCCTTGCATTGCTTTGATTTCTCATTGTGAATGTCGAAATGCTCCGAACCACATTTCGGACAGTATCTGAATTGGGAAAGAGGATGTTTCATGTAATTTATAACTTTAGTGGTTGCAGTAGGCAAAGATAGGAAAATCTATTCATAAAAAAGACTGCATCCGGTGATACTCTGTTCATCGGGTGCAGTCTTGGTGGTTTATCCCGGCGGATCTTCCGCCGTTGTCGTTTAGCGTAGAAACTCGTAATGTCCGGCAGTGCCTTCAAAAGAAAGGATGCCGTCGTCTGAACGTACTTCCATGGCGGGGATATATACTTTCCCGTCTTTCTTGATTTGCCATGTGCCCGGAATGAGGTCGGTGATGACAAATTTCATGGAAGTGTTTCCGTCTACCTTCATGTCTATTTTGCCGGACAGGGGCAGGCTGTTCTTGCTGAAGGTCACGATCCGGTCAGCTATCTGTACGCCCACCACTTTCCCGGCATCAATGCGTTTCACGTCATTCATCCGTTTGCAGGTGTTGTCTGCCACCTGTATCACGTTCAGAAAGTAGTTTTCGGCGGCGGGAACAGCGGGAGACACTTCTACGCGCCATGCTCCTCTTTCGTTGGCATCATCGGAACGGTTGGGCAGTGCGTCGTTCGGATAGTTGGTGCCGAACACCCAGAATTCTTTTCCTTTGCCGCCCACTTTTTCTATTTGGGCATTACCGGCTTCAGGCAGCAGCACTTGGTTCTGCAACATGCCCGTATCCCCGTTCTTGGTACGGCGGATGATGAAACGGTCGCCTTCTATTACGGGCTCTTCGATGCTGTGCAGCAACCAGAACTTCTTGAACTGCGGGTCGGAAGATACCACTTTGTCGAATACGATGAGCGCACCGGGCACTTCGGTGGAATGTAGGTTCAGGAATACGAAAGAACGCTTGGCCTCTTTTACCTTATCTGTATAGGCTTGCGTGATGTCACCTTTCAGGTAGGAGTAATCGGGTTTGCAGGCATCCGGTCCGAAGCCATGCGCCAGTGCTTTGCCGGTGGTGTAGTCCTTGCTCATCAATTGCTTGAAGGAACGGCAGGTTTCCCAGCGGTCGCCGGGCATGCGTTGTCCACCGTCATTGGCTGCAAACTCGGTCTTGCCTCCTCCGCCGTAGTTCCAGCAGGCGAATTTCTCGTCGGGGTTGTACACCAGCAGGGAGTTATGTGCGATGGTACGTTTGAAGAAATTCTTGTTGTGCGGGCTGTTGTAGCCGCCGGAACTTCCCTGATAGGCTCCTGCGTCGATGGCGAGAGGGCCTTTGTAATAGAGTTGGAAGGAACCGCCGTCCAGATGCTGGTGGTTGCCGACGAACTGTTCGTTTATTTTCATTTCGGCAATCACGCTGTTTTCGTCCCATGCCGTACGTGCTATCATCCAGCCGAACGGGCTTCCGGAGTAGCGTGTCAGCGGCAGGTCATCGGGGGCTTTGGCTTTCAGGTCCAGATCTCTCCACAGGATGTCGAAGATGAGGCAATGGCGCTCGATATTCGGTTTGCGCTCGTATTCGTAGGCCAGGTAGCTGTCTTTGTAGAAGCTGGAGGCCAGCATGGCGGGCAGCGAATAGGAGGGCGTGTTCTTTCTGATAGGGTTAGTGTCGCCGGCGGGCATTACTTGTCCGTCCGGGCGGCGGCGATACAGGAAGTCGTACAGCACGAACTGCTGTGCCGGGTTGTATATGGCTCCTGCTCCCATGCGTTGCAGGATCCAGAGGGAGAAGAGGTCATTGCTGAAACGTACGTTCACGTAGCTTGTCCCCTGATGATAGTTATGTCCGGAATAGATGTAGTTCCTTACAGGCAGGTAATCCTTGAACATCATCTTTATCACGTAGTTGTACATGTCCGGATATTCGTCATAGATGGCTATGCCGGCCGAAAGCATGTCTCTCAGTATCATCCATTCGCTGGAGTGTCCGGCAATCGGTTCGTTGTTGCGTGGAGGGTAGCCACATTCCATCGTCTTGGCTATGCGGATGAAAGATTCCACGTACGCTTTTTTCTCCGATTCTTTCATCTGGTCGTAGCACCAGTCATATACCATTGCGCCGCAGGTGAGCATCACACCACTGGCGCGTGACAGGTCCCCTTGGGTTCCATAGTTTACGTTCTGGAGCGTGTCCAGCATGGCGGTAATGGCGCGTCTTGCTTGTTTCTTGTCGCCGTATACGAGGTATTCGAGGGCTTGTACCTGTACGCGGCTGGTCACGCCGCGCATTTCGAAGTAATAGCGGAAGCCTCTGTCCTTGACCTTTGCCTCTTCTTCCGGCGTGCGGTCTTTCCCTAATTTGTTCAGGGTGGCCAGAACCTCCTTTACGTGCGGGTGGTTCATCCGTTTCTTTAGGTCGGGCAGATCGGCGGAACGTACGTAAAGCCGGGGGTGCACCTGTGGGGGGATGGGGACTGTGACATCTTCCATTTTTTCCCAAGTCACTTCTGTCCTGCTCTGTTGCGCATTGCTTTTCAGGCAGAAAATACAGAGGAAAAGGCTTGTGATAAATAGGATACTTTTTTTCATGTTTTTTCGTTTGGTATGTTAATAAATAGTTGTTCTTCTATCCGTTTTAGGGGGGAGGGGTGTGCTTAACCCTCTGTAAATGTAAGGCAAAAATTATAATCCGTACCGGCTTTGAACAGACAAAAAACGCTCTGTTTTGTATTTTTGAACATAAGTGATATATGCTGGGACATTATTAATATTATGTGCTTTTTGAGTTACCCGTTATATAAGATAAATCAGGTGCAAGATTTACAGGTTTTATTCGTTTCTCTTATATTTTGTGTATCTTTGAACATAAAAATTGAAAGGCATATGAATATAAAAACGATGACTGTGTGTCTGGTATGCGCCGGAGCGTTATTGGTAAGCTGTGGAAGCAACCGCGAGAAAAAGGCTGGGGATACCGATGAAATGGAAAAGCCGGAAATGATTGGGGGCGATAAAGATGAGCATGGATGTATTGCTTCGGCGGGATATACATGGAGTGAAGTACAGAAAGATTGCATCCGTTTGTGGGAGAAAGGTGTGCGTCTGACTTCTGTTAAAGATGAAAGGAACACATTATATATTGTGTTCAGTCCTGACTCCAGCCGGGTGGAATTGTTCTTCTCGGAAGAGGATATCCCGAATGAAATCCTTGACCGTCGTAGTTTGCCTTCCGGCGGGTATGTCTGGAATATGGAGGACGATGATACGAAGAACGTACGTTTGGAAAATGATAAATGGACCGTCAGCCGGCGTGGAGAGCTTGTCTACGAGTCGGTTGCCGATAAATGATTTATTTTAATGATTGCTTGAACAATGGATGATTTAAGAATCTTGACCGGTAAAGTCTGCGATGTGGCCCGTACGGCGGGGCGCTTCCTGAAAGAAGAGCGTAAGAGTTTCCGTAGGGAAGCGGTGGAGGAAAAGCATGCGCACGACTATGTGTCCTATGTGGACAAGGAGTCTGAAAAACGCATTGTCGCCGCACTGGGCGCTCTTCTGCCCGAAGCCGGTTTTATCGTGGAGGAGGGCTCGGCAGTCTACCGGGATGAGCCGTATTGTTGGGTGGTGGACCCGCTTGACGGTACTACCAATTATATTCATGGCAATGCCCCCTACTGTGTCAGTATCGCTTTGCGCAACAAGCACGAGTTGTTGCTGGGAGTTGTTTATGACCCTTGTCTGGACGAGTGTTTCTATGCTTGGAAGGGCGGTGGCGCATACCTTAATGGACAGTCTCTACAAGTATCTTCCGTCCGTAGTATGGAAGCTTCGTTCGTGGTGACGGGGCTTCCGTATAATTCGGAACAATATGCCCGTACGGGAGAGTATCTGATACGCGAACTGTACGGCAGGGTGGCGGGTATCCGTATGAATGGTTCGGCGGCAATAGCCCTCTGCTATGTGGCGGCAGGACGTTTCGACGCTTGGCTGGAGGCTTTCCTCGGAAAATGGGATTTCTCGGCGGCGGCACTGATTGTGCAGGAAGCAGGCGGACGGGTGACAGATTTTTATGGAAACGCCGGTTTCATCGACGGGCATCATGTGGTCGCCACTAACGGGTGGCTGCACCCGTTCTTGCTGGAGCTGGTGCAGAAGGCGATGCCTTTAGGAATGTAACACCTATGAAAAACACATTTAAAACTTGGTTTCTATCTTTTCTTCATTTATTCTTTCCCCGGCAGTGCGCTGTGTGCGGCGAGCCTTTGCAGGAGGGAGAAGATGCTATTTGCCTGAAGTGTAATATGAGTCTGCCCCGTACGGGGTATCATCTTCGTGTGGACAATCCGGTGGAGCGTATGTTTTGGGGAAAATTTCCTTTGGAACATGCCACCTCCTACTTTTTTTATCAGAAAGGCAGCGACTTCCGCCGGATACTGCATCTGCTGAAATATGGCGGGCGTAAGGATTTAGGTGAGATAATGGGACGCTTTATGGCAGCGGAGCTGCTGGAGTCGGGCTTCTTTCGCGGTATAGACGTTATAGTGCCCGTTCCTTTGCATCCCCGTAAACAACGGATACGCGGGTATAACCAAAGCGAGTACATAGCCCGGGGGATTGCAGCGGTTACCGGTCTTTCCCTGGATACTTCTTCTGTGGTGCGCAAAAGGCATACGGAGACGCAGACAAGCAAGTCGGCGTATGAGCGGTGGGAGAATGTGGACGGCATGTTCCGCCTTGACTGTCCCGAACGCTTTGCCGGAAAGCATGTCTTGCTGGTGGATGATGTGCTGACTACCGGAGCCACCACTACGGCGTGCGCCGATGCGTTTCGGGATGTGGAAGGGATGTGTATCAGTGTGCTGACACTTGCTGTAACGGATTATTGAGAATGATCCTTGAGCCGGGATGTCAGATCGTTGATTCAAACAAAAAAGGTTCGCCTGCATGACGAACCTTTTGCTCTTCCTCTTGGACTTGAACCAAGGACCCTCTGATTAACAGTCAGATG
>OGSD01003358.1_pt1 | contig 12144 bp, 6 predicted proteins | sample 1553571 | NCBI WGS metagenome assembly OGSD01 (sample SAMEA2580072, study PRJEB22360) | human gut metagenome | biome: human gut; feature: human-associated habitat; material: faeces | place: Denmark | collected 2008/2010 | reverse complement strand
TTCTGTTTGTAATCAACTTTCCCCCTCACACGGGAATTTCAAAAAACTATTGAGGTATATCGGTGAATTCTTATCAACTTTAAATTTGCCTATTGTTTTCGTCTGAATTGATTTTCTCCATCGCAACCTTGCCTGTTTCCTCTGCTCGTCACTTAATCTTCTCTGCTTACGATAACCACATAACAGGAAAAAGCAGATAGATTGCTACCTGCTCTTTCCATAAACCTTTATAAACTTGCTTCCTGACTCTTGGTCTTTGATTTTTCCGGTTCTTTCTTCTGCTGTTCCGATTTCACTTTCATCTGTGACAGCTTTTCCTTGACGGACACCCTGCTTTTTTCCTTATCCTTTCCGGTATCCAGTCCGGCACAGATCTTATCCAGCTTCGCTACTGCACCGTCAATCCGCTCCACCTGTTTCTTTAAGGCTGAGATATGCTTCTTTACAGGCATATTCAGTACCCTTGTAAGGGCAACGCCCTCTTTTTCGTCCGACACTTCCTTTGTACCTTTTCCGGTTAAGAGCCTTCCCACGTTGGCTACGCTGTTCCCTATCTGCTTGAACTCGTCCCCGATACTGTCTATCTGGTTGGCGGTCTTTTCATAACTGGTAAGCACATCAACCATCTTCTCCCGGCATCCGGAAAGCACCGACTGCACACCGGAAATTCCTTTCTGAAGAACCCTGTTCATTTCCTCCCTTCCCTTTTCCTTAAAGGCGGTTACTGCCTGTGCTGCGGTGTCAATCAAATGGTCTTTCAATTCCGATAAGCGTTCTGCAAGACTGCTTACCTTCTCCTGAAGGTATGACACCTTATCCAAAAGCTGACTTTCCGCTGCTTTCGGCTGGCTCTCCTGCATCCTTTCAAGCTGCTTCCGTACTCCTTGCAGTTCGTCCACCATAGCGGAAAGCTGTAACTGCATCCCGGCGATATACTGCAAGACCTCCATAAAGTCCTGTGACTGCTCTTTCATGCCCTGCTGTCCCAAAAGCTCCATGAACTGCTTCATAACGTCCATTTCCTCTGTGTTCTGTTCTTTCTTTGGTTCGTTTGCTTCCATAGCACCCTCCTATAAACTTTCTTCTTTTCCTTTGCTCTTTACAGTCTCCGGTTTCTCCGGCATCTTCTGATCGGAAATTTTCTGCTTCATCTCGGCAAGTTTCTCCTTGACGGATACCCGCCCTCTGGAACCGTCTGCTAACATCCGTTCCTTGTCATGCTCTGCGATACGCTCCGACATCAGAAAACTTGCAACAGGCTTTAACGGTTCATCAGCCACCGCCTGTATATCTTCTGCCCTGTCCGGCTCGCCCTCCTGTGCCTGTGCGCTCTGCTCTCCGTTTTCGTCCTCCGGCTCATCATCTCCCATATCCAACGCATTATCGCCCTTTTCGTCCATATTAAGAAGCGCATTTAACTCTGCAAGTCGCTCTAGCTTCTCCGCCAGTTCCTGCTCCTGTGCAAAAGGTTTCGTGACCTCCACCTTTGCGGTTTCAAGCTGATGTTCCACGTTAGAAAGCTTCTGCTCCACGTCTGTCATTTTCCCGGTCATTCCCTCTAACGCATTGGAAAGTCTTTGCAGATTTCCAAGCGGATCGGCTCCGATTTCCACCTCATGGCTCAGACTTCCTTTTAAGCTGATCGTAAACTTTGAGAAGAACGAGTCAAAGGACACGCTCATCTTAAATCCCTGAAATTCTCCGATTGTGACCGCCATGTTTGGCTGTTTGGCACTCCGGCACATATCAATCAACGCCGCACCCGCTTCCTTTTTGTCCGTATAGGTACGGTTGCCTATCTTCATGGAAAAAGCGTCCTTATCCACAGGCTTATGCGCCGCATAGGTCTGAATGTCCGTCCGATACCCTTCAAGCCTTTCTTTTAAGGCTGTGATCTGCATCGGGTAATGCTTTGCGATATTGTCCTCCAGACGATAACGCTGGCTTGTGTGGTTCGCCTTTAAGAGCTTCAGCTTTGACACCTGTATGTCCAAGTCCATCTTCTCCTTGATGTAAGGGTTTCCGGTTGCAAGTGCCTTGACCTCTGCATAAGAAAGCGCCGCTTCGTCGATGTCCTCACAGGAACGTACCGGGGACTTGCTCGTCATGATCTGCCCGATAAACTTCTGCTTGTTCTCAATGAGCTGCCATGAATAGCTGTCGAAGGTACCTTCCGTCACATACCGGATAATCTTGACCTTATCATTCATGTTTCCCTGTCGTAAAATACGACCTTCCTGCTGTTCAATGTCAGACGGACGCCAGGGCACATCCAAATGGTGTAATGCAATCAGTCTGTCCTGTACGTTGGTTCCGGCTCCCATTTTGGCAGTAGAACCCAACAAAAAACGAACCTGTCCGCTTCTTACCTTTGCAAACAGCTCCGCTTTCCGTTTCTCCGTATTGGCATCATGGATAAATGCGATTTCTTCCGGTGGGACACCCTTTTCAATCAGTTTGCCCCGAATGTCCTCATAAACATTGAATGTACCATCTCCTTTCGGTGTCGATAAGTCACAGAAGATAAGCTGTGCCGACTTCTGTTCCTTTGTTTCTTCCCATATCTCACATGCCTTGTCCACACAGGTGGTGGCTTTGGAATTATCCTCATCGGGAAGCATATCGTTGATCAAACGCTGGTCTAATGCAAGTTTTCTACCGTCATTGGTGATTTTGAGCATATTGTCAACGTGTGGCTCTACCTTCCTATCACGAACAGCCTCCGCACGATCCGCAAGGGACTGTACCATTTCTTTCTGGTATTCGCTCGGTTTCAACACCACATTTTCGTACTCTGCTTCCGGTACAGGCAGCTTTAGCATATCCGGTGTCTGAATATCCGCACTTTCCTTGAAAAGTGAAATCAGCTCCGGCAGATTGAAGAACTTGGCAAACCTTGTCTTTGCCCGGTATCCGGTTCCTTCCGGTGCAAGCTCTATAGCGGTCTGCGTTTCTCCGAAAGTAGCCGCCCAACTGTCGAAATTGCCAAGACCAAGTTTTTGGAGCGTACTGTATTGCAGATAGCGCATATTCGTATAAAGCTCAGTCATACTGTTGGAAATCGGTGTACCTGTTGCAAAGGTAATGCCCTTGCCGCCTGTCAGTTCGTCCATGTACTGACACTTTGCAAACATATCCGAGGACTTCTGTGCTTCTGTCTGTGCAATGCCCGCCACGTTTCGCATCTTGGTGTATAAGAAAAGGTTCTTATAATTGTGGCTCTCATCTACAAACAGCCTGTCAACACCAAGCTGTTCAAAGGTTACTACATTGTCCTTGCGGGAAGTATCGTTCAATCGGCTCAGCCTTGCGTTTAATGATTTTTTTGTCTTTTCCATCTGTTTAATGGTGTAACGCTCGCCCTTTTCCGCCTTGACCGCTTCGATTGCCATTTCTATTTCCGTTATCTGCCGCTCAATCATGGCAGCCTGTCTTTCCATTGAAAGCGGTATCTTTTCAAACTGCGTATGCCCGATAATGACCGCATCATAATCCCCGGTTGCAATACGGGAACAGAATTTCTTACGGTTGGCAGGCTCAAAATCTTTCTTTGTGGCAGCTAAAATATTGGCACCCGGATACAGGCGCAGGAAATCACTCGCCCACTGCTCTGTTAAATGGTTCGGTACGACAAATAAGCTCTTTTGGCAAAGCCCTAACCGCTTGCTCTCCATTGCTGCAGCAATCATTTCAAAGGTCTTACCTGCACCCACACAATGGGCAAGCAGGGTATTATCCCCATAAAGCTGATGTGCCACTGCATTAAGCTGATGTGGTCTTAATGTAATGTCCGGTGTCATGCCCGGAAACTTTAGGTGGGAACCGTCATACTCTCTTGGTCTGGTGGAATTGAAAAGCTCGTTGTACTTGGCACACAAGGTCTGTCTGCGCTCCGGATCACGAAATACCCAGTCCTTAAAGGCTTCCCTTATGGCTTCCTGTTTCTGGCTGGCAAGCGTGGTTTCCTTTTTGTTAAGAACTCTCTTTTCCTTTCCATCTTCCTCAATCGTATCAAAAATACGGGTATCACGAAGGTTTAAGGAATCCTCCAGAATACGGTAGGCATTTGCCCGGCTCGTTCCGTAGGTCATATTGACAAGTGAATTGCCACGATCCGCATTTTTGCCCTTTACGTTCCACTGTCCTGTCACATCGGAATACTGCACCCCGACAAGGTTACGGTCAAAGAGGTAATCCGGTGTTTCAAAGGTTTCCCGCATGAAATCCTCGATGTACTTAGGCTCAATCCATGTGGCACCGATACGCACCTCAATCTCGCTTGCATCAAGCTCCTTGGGCTGAACGCCCTCAAGAGCTGTGACATTGATTGCAAACTCTGGACGGTTCTCTGCAAATACCCTTGCGGTTGCCAGCTTCTCCCTGACATTTCCGCTTAAATACTCGTCTGCGGTTTCCCACTTTTCTGTGACCGGGTTCTGGAAGATCACTCTGGCAAGCTCCTTTGCCACTTCTTCCTCGCTTTTTCCCGTAAGCTCCGACATATAGGCTAGGTCTACCCTTGCCCTTTCCCCTAATGACACCGCCAGTGCTTCACTTGCGGTATCCACGCTTGTAACAACCTCTGCCTTTTTAATGGTTCGCTTGGAAAACATATCAGCCTTGCCTTTGAAGTTGCCCTCATCGTCTAATTTCTCCAATGAACAAAGCAGACAATAGCTTGAATCCTGATTAAACGCTCTCTTATTGGTCTGTGAATTGATCAGACCGTATTTCTTGGAAAACGCATCATACAGCTCATTAAGCTCTGCCTGCTTGCTCTTAATCATATCTTCCGGATATTCGTTCAACTGATAGTCAATCAGCTCCTGTGTACAGTCACGAATCTGCACCATGCCTTTCATGCGCTGCTCCATCGTTTCTGATACGTCCACAGGCTTCATAATGGAATTTTCCCGGTAATACACCCTCTCGTCCACGATAGTGTAACTGTAATTCTTCACGCCTGGATCGGCGGGGATTGCTTCTCTTGCCAGCTCATCATCAAGCTCATCGAACTCTACCTCGTCAATGCTGCCCTCGATATGGGATATAGCCTTTTCAAGCTGCTTGGATAATGAAATGGTGGTATCCGGTGTACAGGTGGCTTCCATGCCAAACTGCCCGCTGACCATTTCCATTTTTCCCATGATCATTTCCGGGTGGTCTGCAAAATACTGGTTCATGGCTATGCCATCTTCATTTTCACAAAGATGCACCCAATCCGGCTCGATGTCGATTACCCTGTCACGCTTCTTTAAGAAAAGAATGTCCGAAGTAACCTCCGTCCCTGCATTTTCCTTAAAGGCTGTGTTGGGAAGCCTGATCGCTCCAAGAAGCTCCGCTCTCTGCGCAAGGTACTTTCTGACTTCCGGGCTTTTCTTATCCATTGTTCCCTTTGAGGTGACAAATGCCACCACGCCGCCCGGTCTGACCTTATCTAAGGCTTTGGCGAAAAAGTAATCATGTATGAGGAAGTTATGCTTATCGTAGGCTCTGTCTGCCACCTTGTACTGACCGAATGGCACGTTTCCGATTGCCACATCAAAGAAATCATTGGGATAATCCGTCTTTTCAAAGCCAGTGATCTTCACATCGGCATTCGGGTATAGCTGCCTTGCAATTCTTCCGGTAATTCCATCAAGCTCCACACCATAAAGCCTGCTCTCCTGCATTTTTTCCGGCAACATACCGAAAAAGTTACCGATACCCATTGCCGGCTCCAAGATGTTACCTTTGGAAAAGCCCATTCGTTCCATCGCATCATAAATAGCCTTGATGATCACAGGGCTTGTATAGTGGGCATTTAAGGTACTTTCCCTTGCTGAATCGTATTCCTCGGCTGACAACAGGCTCTTTAATTCCTGATATTCACTTGCCCAATTCGTTTTGGTTTCATCAAAGGCATCAGCAAGACCACCCCAGCCCACATATTTTGCTAAAATCTCCTGTTCTTCTGGCGTGGCAATACGGTTTTCGCCCTCAATCTTTTCAAGCGTTCTGATTGCTTCCACATTCTGACGGAATTTTTCTTTTGCCGCAAAGCCTTTCCCGTCACTTTTCTCTGTTTCCGGAGCAATGTGGAAGTTGACTGCACCCGATTTGTCAATCTGTGGCTGTTCCTTTGGCGCTTCTGCTTCATTCTGCGGCTCTGGTTCGGCAATCACTTCACTCTCTTGCATTGGATTGGACAATTCTTCATTTTTCTGTTCATATTCACCCCATATTCTTTGGGAAACAGCAGAAAAATAAGGAGATTCTTCTTCCATAATGCTGAAGCGAATCTCCTCCATGTCCTCAAGGCTCTTTGCCCCGGCTATTTTATCATGGTACTTAAAATATAATGCTTCCCTGACAAGAATGCCCTCCAATCGTGCCAGTTCAGGCTCCGGCATACGTTCCCAAATATCATCCTTCTCCGTATGAATGGTAAAGCCTTCTCCGTCATCATGGTATCCAAGCGTATATTGCAGCTTATCATGTTCCCCACGAATATCACACTCAAAATCATAGACTGTTGTTCGTGTACCTCTGATATATTCCCGGTCTATCAATACAAGGTTTTGAACATCATCCGCAGTCAAAGGCGGTTCTTCTGTCTGCTCTATGGCAGGCTCGCCCTCATAATGTGCCGCATACTGTCCGGCATCCTTTAACAGACCGTCCATCTCCAGAGCTTTTTCTGTTTCGCCGCTGATTGTCTGCATCATTACATAGTCTGCCGCTTCTGCAAAAAGGAAATCATAGACCTCTTTTCCCTCCAAAGCTCGCTCATCGTCAGCAATCGTGACTGCCTGTGTTTTCTCGTTCCAGCCAACCACATCTTTCCGGTCTAATGCTCCGCAGATTTTAACCACAGCCGACATTTCAGACAGCCTTTTATTTAACTGCTCTATGTCTGTTTTTCCGGTTTCCGGTGCTTTTGGTTCTCCTTCAGCAACAGTTCCTGTTTCTCTATCTAATTCCTGATTGGTTACACCACCCTCCAACTTCGCCTGTTCTTTTTGCATGGCTTTCTCTGCCTGTTCCTGTTTATACTGTGCATAGGCTTCCTTTCCCTCCGGCGAAAGGTATTTATCTGCCTGCACAAGCTCCCGGATACGTTTCTCTACTACATTCCAGTTTAAAAGCACCTTTGCGTAAGGACTGCCATAGTTACCTTTCTCCAGACGGATACCTTTGGCATCGTGATCCTCGTGCGCTCTGTCACTTCCCGGAAGTGCGTGGGAGCTGCCGCCCGTACCATATTCATTTTTCAGAAAAGCAATGTTATCTTTCTTGTCATGCCCTTCCATGAAATACTCATAGATACGGAATTTTCCATGTTCAAAACCGCTTCCTCCTGCCAGCCTGTAATCAATCTCGTCCTGTGTGATAAAGTCCTCATTCCTTACCTCTACCGTATCAAGTGCTGGAAATTCTTTCTTTTCCACACCTAAATCCGCAAGCTGTTCTAATAAATAATCCGGTCTTTTCACATACCGCCATTTAATCTGCTTTTCTCCGCTGTCAAGCTGTGCCTTTGCCTTTTCAAGCTCATCCTTAATCAGCTCTCTGCCTTCTGTTGTGGCTAAAAGCTCACACAACTTTTCCATGCTTGCCGGGTAATTGGAAAATTTAAGCTCCAGACTCTCCGGCATTTCCGATATTCCGTCACGGAAGAAATTGTTAATGTCCGTAGCAATTCTCTCACGCTCCACCGCATCCACAAGGAATACTTCGTTGGCACTCATATAAGTACCATTCTCCACCATAACACGGATATGGCTCTCCACTTCGCTCCAACTCATCACTGCAAGGGTATTTTCCTTTGCCGATGTACCGTAACCGATACGCATACCCATTTCATCAAACCACAGTGAAACAGGATTTCCGTCAAACTCAAAACCTTTTCCGGTGGTCTTATACTCGTTCTTTAAAAATTCTGCCATTTCTTCCGGTGTCTTACCCTGCTGATACTTGGCATAGATACGTTTTCTGCTGTTATCCCTACCGCCGCCACTACGCAAGATACTGTCAATCTGCTCCTGTGGCAAAGAAAAAGCAGCGGGCATGGTATATTGAATACTTGCTTCCGCTGCTGCGCTTGTGCCAACCTGTTCCTCAAAGCTCGGAAACAGGCTTAACTGCTGATAGGTTCCCTCCGGCTGTTCGATATTTAACTGTAGATTAGTTCCGTCATCACGATCTCCTCTGCCGAGTGTACGATGCTGTTCATCTTCGCTACCCAGAGCATCTGATTCTCTGCTTTCATCTGCTCCGTTATCCCCTCTCTCTCCTTCATCTGTCTGGTCAGAAGCTCCATTCTCTCCTCTGCCTGCTCCTGTATCATCAACAAGTGTTCCTTCAGCTTCCCGCTCAGAAGAAGTCCCGTATATACTCCGTTCTTGTGCTCCTGTAAGAACTTCTTCCTCATCAGTCCGTACTTTGTCAGTACCTCCTTCGGCTGTTCGTCCATTGCTACCATCGGTATCTGATAATCCCCGTTCTTCTCGTATGTCAGATTCATCATATTTGCTCCTTTCCCCGGCTTCTCCGGTCTGTGTGATAGATTGTTCGTCTTGACTTTCGCTTTCACGCTTTAACGCATTATAGTCTGCTTCAGATGCATTTGCAAGTCCTTTTTCGATATTTTTCTCATGGGTGTCGATACGTTCCCTGCCTACTCTCGTTTCTTCCCGATTTTGGGCAATCTGCCTGTCATACGCTCCGATTGCTTTTCCAATTTCCATAAGGATTGGCTTGGATAAATCAGACACATTGCTGCCAAGCTGTGACAGTGTTTCCACTGTGTTAAACTCATGGATATAAGGAAAGTTTATTTCTTCGGCAAGCTCGCTCTCCTCCATGCCGCAACGCTTTAAAACAGTATAGGCAATGCTGTCGGCAAGGGTTTCCCGTATCCTTATTTCCACGTTCAGCTCGTCCAGTTCCTCTAAAAAGCTCCATTCCTTTAAGTATTCCATATCTGAAGCAAGCTCTTTATAACAGTCCTCTGCAATCCGTCCGGCAATCTCCCGGATACGTCCCACAAACCCGGCTTCCCTGTCGGTATCCCCATAAGTCTTTTCCAGACGGGAAATCACCGATTCCATGTGTTCCTCACGCATTTCCCAAAGGTTAGGGAATTGTCCGATTCTTCTTGCCTTATGCACATCTGAAATATCAAAGACATACTTCAAACCGGAAAAACTATCCTCATCTATCAGTGCAATGCCCTTTGCACCTTTGTTTACCCAGCAGTGCATCTTTTCATTCCATATCTCTATGGAAGCACAGGCGGTTGCCTCCGGTCTTTGGGCATAGATTAAAAGCTGTTCCTTAAATGGATATTTATACAATCTGGAAGCAGTATTTAGGTATCTCCTCCAGTTTTCTTCATTCCGCACGACTTCTTTTGCTGTTTCCTCTGCCAGTGCGGAAATCAATTTATATTTTCTCATGGTAAACCTCCGTAAAAAAGGCTGTAAGGCACTTTAAGCACCCTACAGCCTGTGATCAGTTACTTATCGGCATCAGGCATAAAAACCATGCTCCTCAATACCTTTTTCCAGAATACAGTTAATCAGTTCCTCAAGTTCCACTCCGTTAATCTCGCTGACAACAATCAGCTTGGCAAGGGTATCCTTCGGAACGGATACCGCATAACTCTCCTCATCCGCACGAAGTTCATGGACACAGATACCCAGTCCCTCTGCAATCTTGCACATAGCACCAAGCTCCGGCTCCTTAACTCCTGCCATAATGTCAAGGATTATTCTCTCCGGCACACCGGAAATTTTGGAAAGCTCCGCAATCCCGATTTCTTCCTCTTTCATCACGTTTAATAGCTTATCTCCTGTTGTATACATATCCCACTCCTCCTATATTACGGCTTCCTTTTTCTTTTCCGGTGCAGAATGCTCTTTCCCGGCATTCATTTTAATAACAGCATCCTTCTTCTCCGCAAGCTTCTCCTTTACTGAAACACGCTCATGACGGTTATCTCCTTTTTCCTCTTTCTGCTTAGCACGTTCCTCTGCCCGGTCACTGCGGAACAGTTCATGTTCTTTGGCATCATACTCATATACATGATCCGAAAGACGTTCTCCAGGCGCCACCTGTGTCTGATTTACTTCCTGTACCATCTGCTCAAGTTCTTTAAACTCCATTCCCGCATCTTTCGGTATAATCAGCGTTTCATGGATTGAAGAAGGCAGCATGTAAAAATCTCCTACCTTCTCAGCGATCTCCTGTCTGATATCATCGTTTAAAATTGCAGCCGCCCCATTTACTTTTGTATCATTTGTCAGCACATACATGGTATCGGGAATATCCGACATCATCTGCATTGCCATTTCTTTTGCTTCATCCATACCCACATTTTGTTCTCTTGCAATATCAACTGCAATCATCTCCGCAACCGTCTCATTCATTCCTTTGAAACTATGTGGCTGCAAAGTATCCATATTCTGCAACGCCTGGTCATGCAGTTCTTCAAGTGTGATTCCATATCCATCCATCAGATTATCTGTAATGGTAATGGTCGCAGTTCCTTCTCCTGTTTTATCCATTAAAATCTGATACACAACTGCTAAATCTTCCAACTTGGAGTACGGTTTATCCTGAAGGAACTGCTGATTTGCTTCCTCGTTGATCAGCTTACATACAATTTTTTCCTTAATCTTGTCAAAATCGGTAACTGCCGATACATCTATATCATGATCTATATAATGTGACTGATACACACTTGCAATCTGAGCTAACACATCATCCAATTCAGCACCATCCTGTATCTGCTCAAAATATGGATTCAGATAAATGGTAGGTGCAATATTGCTTTCCTCTGTTCTTACCATCAGACCGTCCAGAACACAGTCATTATTCTTTACAATCTGATTGACCTCAACTGCAGCATCTGCAAACTTTTCAGGAAGGAAATCCTGTATCTGTTCTTTTACCTGTTCTACAAAATCTCTATATTCCATTACTTTCTCTCTCCCTTCTTGGTGTCATTCTGTGATTTCTCTGTCAGCTTTGATACTGTGGCACCATACATCTGGTACCTCTTCATCATGTTTCTCTGGCTTGTTACATTGATTTCTTTTTCTAACTGCTTCATTCTGACTTTCCTCCCTATTCTGCTTTTCTTCCAAATGAAAACGTATCTTCTTTTTCCTTTTTCGGGGCAAATCTGCCTTTGACTTCCAAAAGCCTTTTTTCCATAATGGAAAACATGGCTTCCACCTGCTCCTGTGTATACTCATAATTGGTGCGGTTGGAAAGGTTCTCAAGCCTGCCGATTGCATCAATGACCTTGTTCACACGATACTCCCCAAGACGGACAAACTTGTCCGCCTTGCTCTCATTGTCCTGTATTTTCTTTGTTTCTTCTGCTCCCATTTGTTACATCCTCCTTTTATTTTTTCTTTCCTGTGAATTTCTTATTGGGAAACTCCATGACAAACTTAAACTGCACTCCGGACTTTTCTTCTCCGTCCTTTGTGTAGTGGTATTCTTCCGTACCGCTCGGAATGATATAGGCATCGTATTTCTTGCCCGCCTTGCTTGTAAGCCCCTTTAGCAACGTCTTTTTCCCGTCAAGCAGGCTTTCCACCTGTTCATCTGACAGGGAAACGCCCATGATCCGGCTTACATTCATGCCGCACTTATTCTTGCAGAAAGCTCCGTATTTTCCCTTTACCACCTCTCCGCCGCAGTTCGGACATTTACCAAGTACCTTCTGCTCCTGTGCGAACATCTTTTTCTGCTCGTCACTGACTTCGTGGTAGGTGTGGATTAAGTCAGATACCATTGTTTCAATATCTGCCATAAAGTCCTCACGCTCCATCTCTCCCTTTGCAACAAGGGTAAGGGCATTTTCCCAATCAGCGGTAAGTTTCGGTGACTTTACCACATCGGGAAGCACCGTAATCAGCTTCATTCCATCCTCTGTCGGTATGATCTGCTTTTTCTCACGCTTCACGAAACCGTCCTTGACTAACTTCTCTATAATGTCTGCTCTGGTGGCAGGTGTACCGAGTCCTTTGCGCTCCACATCGTCAGTCATGTCCTCGTTTCCGGCTCGTTCCATTGCAGACAAAAGGGAATCTTCAGTGTAATGTTTTGGCGGCTGTGTGAAATGCTCGGAAACCTTTGTCTGCTCCA
>OGSD01003344.1_pt1 | contig 12190 bp, 11 predicted proteins | sample 1553571 | NCBI WGS metagenome assembly OGSD01 (sample SAMEA2580072, study PRJEB22360) | human gut metagenome | biome: human gut; feature: human-associated habitat; material: faeces | place: Denmark | collected 2008/2010 | reverse complement strand
CGCGCAGCTGGTGGAGCTGGGAGAGGCCGAAGCACTCGGCGTTTTCAATCAGCATGAGCGCGGCGTTCGGCACGTCGACGCCGACCTCGACGACGGTCGTCGAAACGAGCACGTCGATCATCCCGCTCCTGAATTCGTCCATGATGCGCTGCTTTTCCGCAGAAGCGAGCTTACCGTGGAGCAATCCCACCCGGGCAGCAGGGACGATCTGCTCCTGCAGCACCTGGGCATGAAGGGCCGCGACGGAAAGAGGGGCGCCCGCTTCATCGTGGTCGATCCCCCATTCGATAGCGGCGTACTCGAAGCCCGAAGCCTCATCGACCGTCCCCTCGCGCGAAGGCTCGGGAAGGTCAACGCCGATCAACGGGCAGATCACGTATGCCTGCTCTCCGCGCTCGAGCGCCGCGCGAAGGGCGTCGTAGGCGATGCCCTCTTCCGAGAAATGGCATACCGTGGTCGTCCTGCCCGCCTGCGCACCTGGTGCCTGGCGCAGATACCCAAGCGTCATCCCCCCGTAGCGCGCAAGGGCGAGAGAACGCGGGATAGGCGTAGCCGTCATAGATAGAACATCGCATCCGGGGGCCTTCGCGATAAGCGCATCGCGCTGCTCGACGCCGAAACGCTGCTGTTCGTCGATGCACACCAACGAGGCGCGAGCAGGCACCACATCGTTCTCGAGCAGGGCATGGGTACCGAAGAGAACGCTCAGATCCCCACTCGAAAGACGCGCGCACAGCGACTCGCGCTCGGAAGGAGCGGTAGATGACGTGAGGACGCCCCACGACACCCCGCATGCATCGAGCAGCGGCCCGATACGATCTCCGTATTGGCGGACGAGAACCTCGGTCGGGCCCATCATGAGAGCCTGCGTGCCCGAAGCGCCGCATGCGCCGAGGGCGAAGGCGGCAACGAGGGTCTTGCCGGTGCCCACATCGCCCAAGAGAAGATGGTTCATGGCGCGAGGAGCGCTCATGAACGAGTAGATCTCATCGATGGCCGCACGCTGATCATCGGTCGGGTCGAAGGGCAACGCCGCACGAAGCGACTCGATAAGCGGGCCATCGACGCGATGACGGTACGGCTCGACCCCGCGCATCCGCTCTTCCTGCGCCTCGATAAGCTCGAGCTCAAGGAAGAACAACTCCTCATAGCGAAGCCTCCGGCGCGCCTGGCGAGCATCTTCCATGGAAACGGGCGCATGGATACCGCGCAGCGCCTGGTAGCGAGAGTAAAGGCGATAGCGGCGGCGAAGCACAAGCGGAAGCGGGTCGTAGAGGCCCTCCACGCGCTCGAGCGCATTGGCGATGAACCGACGCATCATCGCCCTCGAAAGCTTCGCGGTGGAAGGATGGAGAGCGAGTACCTTTCCCTTCAGGCGCTCTTCCGGCTCATGAGGCTCGATAGTGGGGTTGGTCATGCGCTTGAACCCGTAGGAGAACTCGATCTTGCCCGAGACGGCTATCCCCTGCCCCCTATGAAGGGATTCGGCCAACCACGGCTGGTTGAAGCACGTGACGATGATCGCACCCGTTCGATCAACGAGCGTGATCTCGACGATCGACAAACGCGGGCGAGGCGATTTGCGCTTGACCTCGTGAACGATGCCCGACAGCGTGCAGAAGGACCCGATGCGGGCGCTTTGAGCCGTGGCGACTTCCGACATGTCGATGTAGCGGATCGGATAGAGAGACAAAAGGTCGCGCACACGCTCGACACCGTAGGCAGACGACAGGATAGACGCACGCGCGGCGCTGACCTGGGACACCGTCGTGACGGGATCCTCGAAGGCAAGAGAAGAACGAAGGCGATCAAGGACGTTTCCTTGATCCGCCTTCGCTGTAGGGTTTTTGGTTCGGGACACCGATTGGCTCCGCTGTTACTCGACGGAAAGGACGATCGGGTAAAGCGGCTGCTCGCCGCGATGGGAATCGATCTCAAGATCTTCGAATCGCTCCTCGATCTGCTCGATCAAGGCCTCGAAGGCCTCGTCGGCATAGTCTTCACCGGCGAGGATAGTGAGGGTGTCGCAATCTTCGGCCTCGAGGACCTCGAGAATGCGCAGCGTAGCATCTTCGATGGAATCGCTTACGACTTCAAGCTCGCCAGCGGCGATGCCGATGACGTCGCCGTCGTGGATGGGGTTTCCGTGAACATCCTTGGAATCCTTGATAGCGACGGTGACCTCACCGGTCTTCACCTCGGCGCACGCTTCGGTCATCGCCTCGACGTTTTCCTCGAGGCTTGCCGTCTCGTCGAAGGCGAAGAGGGCCGAGAAAGCCTCGGGCACGCTCTTGGTGGTCACGACCGCGCACGGCTTCTCGGAAACCTGGGCGCAGGACTGGGATGCCATGATGATATTGCTATTGTTCGGCAGGATGATGACGGCGTCGGCGTTGACCTTCTCGACCGCATCGAGCAGCTCCTTGGTGGAAGGGTTCATGGTCTGGCCACCCGAAACAACGTAATCGACGCCAAGGCTCTCGAGGATCGCCGCGTTGCCGGAGCCCGCCGCAACGGCGACGAAGCCGATGGCCTTATGCTCAGCTTCCTGCTCGCGCTCGAGGTTCGCGGTGCGCTCTTCACTCTGGAGCTTCATGTTGTGGATGAAGACCTCGGAGATCTGACCGCGCTCGAGGAAGTAGGCGAGCACCTGGTCGGGATGGTTGGAATGGACGTGGACCTTGAACTTCGGGTTGCTTCCCACGCACAGCTCGCAATCGCCCATGGTCTGCAGGAAGTCGAGGGCCTCTTCGGCGTTGAGGGTATCGGAATCAACGAGGAATTCGTTGCAGTACATGAACGCCGAGCCCTCCCAGTCGTTGATCTGCTCGATCTCGACCTTGGGAGCCGCGGTGCGCGCGAAGGCGAGCTCGTCGCCCATCGTCTCCGAGCGGCCGGTAAGGGCCTACTTCCTCCCGGCGGGCGGGAAGGGCCCGCGACGAAGGAGTCGAAGAAAATGGCGATACCGAAGCCGCCCGCATCGACGACGCCGTTTTCCTTCAGGACCGGCAAAAGCTCAGGCGTACGCTGAACGGAAGCGTAGGCTTCCCCGACGATGAACTGAAGCCCCTCGTCGAGCTCCATCTTCTTCTTGCGGGCCTTGTGGGCACCGGAAGCGGTGTCGCGCAGGACGGTGAGGATGGTTCCTTCGACCGGCTTGCGAACGGCGTTGAAGGCGACCTCGACAGCGCGGGAGAATGCATCATCAACGGCCACGAGATCGAATTCGTCATGATCGGCGATTCCTTCGCACAGGCCGCGCATGATCTGGGAGGTGATGACGCCGGAATTGCCGCGTGCGCCCATGAGGGCGCCCTGGGTGATCGCGCGGCGACGCTCTTCGTCGGTTGCGCCGATGGGAAGGGCCGCCAGGTTATCGACGACCATGGCAAGCGTCAGGGACATGTTGGTGCCGGTATCGCCGTCGGGAACCGGGAATACGTTCAAGCGGTTGATCTCATCTTTACGAGCGGACAACGCCTTGGACGCAGCTGCGATGGCGTTGACGATGTCGTTAGACGTGTAATTGCTCATGTGTTTCGATTACTCCTTGATGACCTGGATACTGCGAGCTTGGTGATTAACGGACCTTGATGCCCTGAACGTGAACCTCGACGCCCTTGAAGGGAGCGCGGACGAATTCCTTCAACGCGAAGGTGACCTGCTCGACGAGGTTGCTGGAGACGACGTTGATGTTCACCCCGTGCTCGAGGATGACGTAAAGGCTCACGAGCGTTCCCTCTTCGTCGGTGGTAACGACGATGCCGCGGCGAAGGCGGGACGCAGGAAGAAGCTTCGCCAATCCGTCGACGGCGTTCGGGGCCGCCATTCCGACGACGCCGTAGCATTCGAGGGCGGCATGACCTGCAACGTCGGCGATGACGTCGTCGGTGACCGTGAGGTTGCCTGCGATTTCTTTACCCATTATCTATCCTTTCAGAGGCGCAGGAGCCGACCGGCTCGACGCGCGTGATGATGACGATGACCGATCATTCAGTATACCCGAGAATCCTCCCCGCAGATACGTGCGCACCGAACGCACAAAATTTATTTGATTATCTAACTTTTCCCGCTCGTAGCGAAGTGCGCTATCATTGCTTGATGTCGAATCGGCGATGGCCCGGCATCGACGCCTTCCTGAATGGGAAAATCATCTTGGACTATCATCCTTTATATGGTATAGTATTCGGGCTTTTGGAAATCAGCGGTATCTAGCCGTAGAGAAATACGAAGTAATGGAGTTGATCAAGAATGTCCAAAGTTTGCGAGATCTGCGGTAAGGCACCCGTCGCTGGTCGTAGCATCAGCCACTCTCACCGCGTCAGCAACCGCACCTTCCGTCCTAACATCCAGAAGGTCACCATCAAGCTGAACGGCAAGGTCAAGCGTGCCAACGTTTGCACCAAGTGCATGAAGTCCAACAAGATCGAGCGCGCATAGTTCCGTCGTCTTCGGACTTTCCCATAGCTCTTCTTTAAGCGCCGCATCCCACTGGGATCGGCGCTTTTTGAGGTTTCTGACGCGTTGATGGATTCGGTCTTCCTCGGCCGATCGACGTGCTTTTCGCAGAACAGCGCGCGCACCCTATCGCCAACGCAAATAAAAAGCGCGGCTGGAACCAACCAGCCGCGCCATGAACGCCAATCGAATAACCAGTGAGGTCGCTCATCGTTTCTTGAACGAGAAAACCCCTTTGAGATCCCCTACTGTATCGGATATCTCGGTGACGACTTCCTTGCCGTCGCGAAGAACGCTGCCGATGGCGCGCCCCGCGTCGACGAGGTTGCCCTTCATCTCTTCGGAAAGGAATTCCCCTTCCTTTTTCTTCGCCGGCTTAGCGTCGGTCGATTCAACATCGTCGTCAACGGCATCCGCCTCGGCATCGCCATCGCATGTCGCCCCGGCGACCTCTTTCTCCACTTCGCATTGAAGCAGATAAAGCGCGTCATCGATCTTGTCGAGCTTCTTGACGTACTGGGGGGCTTCACCGGGAAGAGACTCCACCGCCGACTCGACATCGTAGAGACGCGCATGAAGCGTCTCGATCATCTTCAGAACGTCTTCGTTCATCACATCAACCCCTATCGATAGCGCGCCTTCATCGCACGTTCGATCTCGCGTTTCGAGTCGCGCTCCGCCATGGATGCGCGCTTGTCATACAGTTTCTTACCACGACCGACGGCCAATTCCACCTTCACGCGGGAGTTGCGATCGAAATAGATCTTGATTGGCACGAGCGCCATGCCCTTCTCCTGTGTTTTGCGCTCCAGCTCGCGTATCTCATTGCGATGAAGCAGAAGCTTGCGCTTGCGGTCAGGATCGGGGTTGTTCAAGTTCCCGTGGCTGTAGGGAGAGATGTGAAGGTTGTTAAGCCATACCTCCCCTTTTCTGATGAGCGCGAAGCAATCCGTCAGCTGGCAGTTGTTCTCGCGCAGGGAACACACTTCGGTGCCCGTCAACACGATTCCCGTCTCAAAGGTGTCGAGGACCTCGTATTCATGGAACGCGCGGCGGTTCTTCGCGATGAGCTTTTCTTCCTTCGATGCCATCGACTACATTCCCGGAACGAACGTGACCGACTCGTCGAGATCGAGGATGAAGCGCGTCAGAAGACGAACGGTGTCTTCCAGATCGGAAAGCTTGATCACCTCGGTAGGGGTGTGCATATAGCGCAGCGCAACGGAAACGAGACCGGTTGCACGACCGCCTCGCTGGATCTGCATAGCGCCCGCATCGGTGCCCGTCACGCCGGGCTCCGCCTCGATCTGCACCTTGAGCCCTTCATCGCAAGCCGCCTGCATGAGACGCTCGAACACAACGGGGTTGATGTTGGGTCCGCGGGCGATGACGGGTCCCTCGCCGCACGAAAGGTCACCGTAGCGCGTCTGGTCGATACCGGGATAGTCGGTCGCATGCGTCACATCGAAGGCGATGGCAACATCGGGATCCACGCCGTAAGCGGACGTAGAGCCACCGCGAAGGCCGATTTCCTCCTGAACGGTGGCAGCGCAGATGTAGTCGCCGGGAGCAGCGCCGTGACGACGAAGCTCTTCCATGACGCGAGTGGCCACGTAAACGCCCGCCTTGTCATCGAAGGCGCGGGAAACAGCCATGCCCTTGCCGAACTTCTCGAAACCAACGCCGAACGTGATCGGGTCACCGACGCGCACGACCTCCTTGACGCGACGAGGAGTCAAGCCAAGATCGATGACAAGCGAGCTGATGGGGGTGACCTTCCTGCGCTCTTCGGGCTCGATCAGGTGAATAGGCTTACGACCGACCACGCCACGCAAAACGCCCTTCCTCGTGTGCACGTCGACGCGCATGCCAGGAAGGATGGCGGCATCGACGCCACCGACCGACGACACGCTCAAATATCCCTGATCGCTGATGTAGGTGACCATTAGGCCGATCTCGTCCATATGGGCGGCGATCATGACAGAGGGGGCGTTGCCCGTGCCCTTGAGCGTCGCGTGGACCGAGCCCATGACGTTGGTCTCGATCGAATCGGCGACGTCAGCCAACCGATCGCGCACGATATCAGCCACCTTGGTTTCGAAGCCCGTCACCGAAGGGGTTTCGAGGAGGGACTTCAGATAGTCCTTATCTACCTTTGCCATACCTAGCTTCCTTACTCTCAGCGCCCCTTGTTCGCTGCGCACCGTCAGAAAGACGACGCGGTGTACAACACAAGGGACGCACTCTCTTGTTCTCAGACGGCATTATACCTTTCAGCGTCCGATCCACCTTCTGCCGTCCCACACCCCCGCACTGTCGTTCGGCTCATCGGGGCCGTCGGCCAAACGAAACCTCAAGCGCCGCTCTCGCGGGTAAGCCGCAAGGAGCACGACTTTGAGCGGCTGCCCGATACGGTAGACGATCCCCGTATCGACGCCGCGAAGCAGCTGACGGTCAGGATCAAACGCGAAGTAGTCTTCCCCGAGCCGTTCAATGCCGATCGTCCCCGAAGCGGTGTTGGACAGCTTCACCTTCACGCCGAACGTCGAAACCTGCGATACGACGCCGTCGAATTCGCATCCGACGAAATCCTCGAGGTATTCGATGATCTTCGTGAGCTGCGATTGGCGAGCGGCCTTTTCCGCCCTGCGCTCCATCGTCGAAGCGTGCTCGGCCATCCACGAGAGGGAATGGCGCATCGCCTCGCTCGTAGCTCCCCTGCCGAAGACGATCTCCTTGACAAGACGGTGGATGAGCAGATCGGGATAACGGCGGATAGGACTCGTGAAATGGCAGTACGTATCGAGGGCCAGGCCATAATGGGATCCAGGCTCCACGCGATACACGGCTCGCTTCATGGAACGCAGAAGAAGCGCGTTGACGATTTCCTGCTGCGATGTGCCCCGTGCACGATCGAGGACTTCCTGAAGGACGACGGGGCTTCCCGACACGAACAGCCGCTTGTCGACGTCGCGGAACATCTCGAATTCCTGAAGAACCTCGTAAAGATCGCGAAGCGCATCGGAATCAGGCTGATCGTGCACGCGGTAGACGCACGGCGATCCCTTCCCCACCAACCACTGCGCGACAAGATGGTTGGCTAGGATCATGGCCTCTTCGATGAGCGCGGTCGCATCCGTGCGACGACGATACGTCACGCCGATACAGCGCCCGTCTTCATCGAGTGTTGCCTTGGCCTCGACGCGATCGAAATCCATGCGGCCGTCGGCGCGGCGACGTGCCGCGAACGACTTGGCAAGCCCATCAAGGGCAATCACGCGGCGGCGGACCTCCTTGATCACGCCCGACGACAACGAAACGCTGTCCACGGGCGGTTCGCAACGCGAGAAAGCCTCGAGAGCGCGCTCGACATCGGCCGAATCAAGGAGCACCTGGACTTGATCGTAGGACAAACGCGCCTTGGATTCGATGACAGAGGGAAACACCTCATAGGACACGACCGAACCATCACGGCGAACGACGGCTTCAACGCTCATGGCACAGCGCGCAGAAGCGGGCCGCAAGGAGCACAAGTCATTGCTCAAATGCTCGGGAAGCATCGGCAAGACGCGATCGACGAGGTACACCGATGTGGAGCGGCGGCGGGCGTCAAGATCAAGCGACGACGCGAAGGGGACGTAACGCGATACGTCGGCGATGTGGACGCCGATCTTGAGGAACTCCCCTTCCCTCTCGAGCGAAACCGCGTCATCGAAATCGCGGGCATCATGCGGGTCGATCGTGAAGATGAACGAGGATCGGATATCGCGATAGCCCGCGCGCAGAGCGCTCTCGATATCGAGTCCGCACGCCTCCGCCTCAGCGCGCGCTCCTTCGGAAAACTCCGTCTCGAACTGATGTTCGGCGATAATGAGATCGATCGATACGCTCGAATCATCCTGTGCCCCGACGACGCGAACGACCCTTCCCGTCGCCGCCGACGAACGCGAAGGGAACTCGATGAGCTTCACCTCGACGATATCGCCATCGCGAACCTCAGGCGAGTCACGGCGCAAAGTGAAGATATCGTAGGGAATAGCGGGGTTTTCCGGCACGACGACGCCAAACGGCTCAGCCACCTCGTAGCGGCCGATCACCGTGTCGTTGGCTCGCATGAGCACCTTAACGACGCGCGCAGCAGGTTTGCGCTGACCCAAGGGCACGTCGGGCCTATCGCTCGTCATGCGTGCGACTTCGACCAAATCACCGGGAAATGCGCCATTCACCTTGGAGGCGGGAACGAAGAACTCGCCTTCCGCGGTTTTGACGAAACCGAAGCCCTGCCCCGTCAATTCGATAATGCCCTGTGGCCTAACCTTGGGATGACGGCGCGCTTTGGAGCTACGTCGCGACATAAGCCGACCCCCTATCCGGTGACCTGGGAGCGGGCCACGTCGATCGCAACCGTTTCCTGCGCCGAAGTCTTCGTCGATTTCAAGTCGGGCTTGATGCCGTTGCCGTCGATTTCGCCACCTTGGGGAGTCAGGTAGAACGCCGCGGTATAGCGAAGAGCACCGCCGAAGGAAAGAGGCTGCATGAGCTGAACCGAACCCTTGCCCTGCGTCTCGGTCCCGACGAGTTCGGCGCGCCCCGTTTCCTGCAGAGCGGCGGCAAGGACCTCGGCGCAGCCCGCCGTGCGCCCATTGACCAGGACGACGAGAGGAGCGGCGGTAATCGATTTACCGTCGGCGCTGCGGGTGGTGACCCCTTCCGCTGTTTCAATTTGGACGATCGTGCCGCTTTGGATGAAGAGCGAGGCGATGTCGACCGACTGGGAAAGGTAGCCGCCGGGAACGTCACGAAGGTCGAGGACGAACGCCTGGGCGCCTTGATCGGTGCACGACTTCACCGCCTCGGAGACCATGGACGAGGAATCGGATGCGATCTGGGTAACATTGATGAACCCAACGCCGTCTTCGACGCGGTACGTCACGTTGTCTTCGGTCGCCGATGAGAACATGAGGTTCGTGGCGAATGTCTTCTCCTTGCCGCCCTCTTCGGTCGAGGCCCGACGCCATGTGACGTAAACCGTATCGCCTTCTGAACGGGAGAGTTTGTCGAGGACATCGGGTGCGGTCCACGTTGAGCGGGAATCGCCATCGATGGAAACGATGATGTCGCCGGTGGTGATGCCGGCCGCAGCAGCGGAAGAGCCCTCGAAGACGTCGGCCGCGAAACACGTTCCGTCGGATTCACCGAACAGGACGCCGATTCCCGCAGCAGGGTTCTTCGTCGTGCTGAGATAAGCCTGGTACGCCTGATCGTCGTAGTAATGGAGATACGGGTCATCGGTTTTCGCAGCGAAGGCAGCAAGAACCGAGCTCGTCGCCTGAGACAGATCGTAAGAATCCATGCTGCTCGTCTTGAGCAGACCCTCGACTTCCGCGACGCGCGCGGAGATGGAGTCGTAGGTGTTGCCCGTCACCGTTTGGCCCGGGTTCACATCGGACTGCACATCAAGCGAGGAAAGCCCCACCGCCGAAAGGAGTTCGCTGTTGCCGCGAACGAAGAAGCCAGCGCAGAAGACCACGCATACGCAAATGCAAGCACCGAGAACCTTCACGATGCTTGCATTGCGTTTGGTATGGTCTGCGGCTTTTTTTATCTTCTTGAAATCAGCCACGGAAGTATCGACGATCCTTTCGATTTACACCTTAAGATAACGGCGCATAGCGAACATGGAACCGAGCAAGCCGATGATCAAACCCGCGAACAGAAGGCCGAGGTAGACCGTCAGGAACAGCCAACCGTCGAGCGTGACGGGAAGCCACGGCAAGGTGGAAGCGACCTGCGGGAGGATGAGGTTGCGGGCGATCTCCATCACGATGATGGCGAGGGCGGCGCCGATGATGGCGTGCAGCGAACCTTCCGCAAGGAAGGGGCCGCGGATGAAGCCGTTCGAAGCACCCACGAGACGCATGATCGCGATTTCCTTACGACGAGCAAGGATGGCGAGGCGGATCGTGTTGTTGATGAAGATGAAGGCGATGAAGATCAACAGGGCGACGAGCGCGACACCGGCAACGCGAATGGCGTTGGTAAGCGAGAAGAGCTTATCGACCGTCTTCTGGCCGTACTGCAGGGAATCCGTCGGATCGTCTGCGTTGTCGCAGATGTCAACGAAGTCCTGATTAGCAAGGATCTGAGCCGCAACATCATTGACGCTTTGAGCATCGGAAAGCTCGACGTCGATGGATGCCGGCAGCGGATTCTGGCCATCGAGCTGATCGACGATTTCAGGATTCGACGTGGAGTTGCGGAAGTTCTCGAGCGCCTGATCCTTCGTGGTGAAGGAAACGGTGGAAACGTTGCCGTACCCCTGAATCTCGCTCATGACCTTGTCGATCTGATCCTGCGAAGCGTCGTCCTTGACGTAGGCGGTGATGGAGACCTGATTCTCGACTGAAGCGACCACGTTGTTGACGATGGCGCCGCAGATGCAGAACACGCCGATGACGAGCAAGGAAAGGAAGATCGTGATGATCGAGCCGATCGTCGTCGAAAGGTTGCGCGTGAAGCCGGTAAGGGATTCACGGAAGAAGTAAAAGAGACTAGACATCGAAACCGTACACTCCTCGGTCTTGGTCGCGGGTAAGAACGCCCTTGTCGAGAGCGATGACGCGACGACGCATGTTGTCGACCATCTCACGATCGTGCGTAGCTACGAGAACGGTCGTGCCGGTTCGGTTGATGCGCTCGAGAAGGTCCATGATGCCGCGCGAATTCTGCGGGTCGAGGTTGCCCGTCGGCTCGTCGCAGATGAGCAGCGGAGGGCGATTGACGATCGCACGAGCGATCGAAACGCGCTGCTGCTCGCCGCCGGAGAGCTGGTCAGGTCGCTTGTCGAGCTTGTCCTGCAGGCCCACAAGGCGCAGAACCTCAGGGACCTGGGTGCGGATGACATGGCGGGATTTGCCGATTACCTCAAGCGCGAACGCGACGTTCTCGAAGACGGTCTTGTTCGGAAGCAGCTTGAAGTCCTGGAAAACGCAGCCGATATTGCGGCGCAAATACGGCACGCGCCAGTTGCGCATGGTGGTCAGATCCTCGTCCGCGATGTAGATCTTGCCACTCGTGGGTTTGATCTGGCGGATGAGTAGGTTGATGAACGTCGACTTGCCGGAACCGGAATGGCCGACCAGGAAGACGAACTCGCCTGGGAAGATATGGAGGGAAATGTCGTTAAGCGCAGGGTTGTTCGGCTGGGCTTCGTATACCTTCTTCACGTGCTCGAAGGTGATGACGGGCCTACCCGTATGCTGGGGCGCGGCATCTTCCACGTTAACGACGGGAAGCGACTCGGAAAGCTGAGAAGCCACCTGGTTAACGGGAGGCTGCTGGGCAGCGTGTCTGCCCCTCTGTTCCCCGTTGAGATCGTTAGTCACAGTATGCTCCGTTCGTGTATCTATTCTGAGACTGATCGAAAGTATATCAGTCGCGCTTTCGCGCCTGAGCCTTCTCCACAGCTTGAACAATCGACGCGGAGTCCATGTTGAAGTAAGCCAACAGCTCGTTGAACTCGCCCGACTTGCCGAAACGGTCCTTCATGCCGACGAATTCGAGCGGGCACGGATCGTTGGCGCACACCAGTTCACTCACCGCAGAGCCAAGGCCGCCGTAGACGGAATGCTCCTCGGCGACGACGGCGCAACCGGTCTTCTCGAGAGACGCCAAGATGGTGTCGGCGTCGAGCGGCTTGACGCTGAACGCATCGATAACCTCAACCGAGACG
>OGSD01003342.1_pt1 | contig 12191 bp, 6 predicted proteins | sample 1553571 | NCBI WGS metagenome assembly OGSD01 (sample SAMEA2580072, study PRJEB22360) | human gut metagenome | biome: human gut; feature: human-associated habitat; material: faeces | place: Denmark | collected 2008/2010 | reverse complement strand
TTATGTTATATCCAAAGATTGGAATCCGCCCAGTTATTGATGGACGCTGGGGCGGTGTACGTGAAAGTCTTGAAGCTCAGACTATGGCAATGGCAGAGAACGCAGCAAAGCTGATCTCTGAGAATTTAAAATATCCTGATGGAACACCAGTACAGTGCGTAGTTGGATGTACTACAATTGGAGGCGGTGCAGAGGCAGCACGTGTTGCAGAGCAGTTTTCTACACAGAACGTAACGGCAACATTATCTGTAACACCATGTTGGTGCTATGGAACAGAGACATTTGATATGGATCCAACCACAATTAAGGCTGTATGGGGATTCAATGGAACAGAGCGTCCAGGTGCTGTTTATTTGGCAGCAGTTTTGGCAGCACATGCACAGCGTGGTCTGCCGGCATTTTCCATCTATGGACATGATGTTCAGGATGCAAATGATACTTCTATTCCTGCTGATGTAGCAGAAAAAATTCTTCGTTTCGCACGAGGCGCAGTTGCAGCAGGCTGGATGCGCAATAAAGCATATGTTAATATCGGTGCAGTAACTATGGGAATTGCAGGAAGCTTCTGTGATGCAGATGTACTTCAGAAATATTTTGGCATTCGCGCAGAGTGGGTTGATGAGGTTGAGATTCTTCGCCGTATCACTATCGGAATTTATGATCACGAAGAGTATGAGAGAGCACTTGCGTGGGTAAAGGAAAACTGCAGAGAAGGTTTTGATAAGAATGCAGGTAAAAATTTCCCAGATGTTATTACAAAATCAAAGGTAATTGCTCCTGATAAGGACTGGGAATTTATTGTAAAGATGACTCTTATTATGCGTGATATTCTTTATGGAAATCCGCGTCTTGATGAGCTTGGATGGCATGAAGAGGCACTGGGACGAAATGCAGTTGCCGGTGGTTTCCAGGGACAGAGACAGTGGACAGATTGGCTGCCAAATGCCGACTTTACAGAGGCAATTTTAGCTTCCACATTTGACTGGAATGGACCAAAGGCACCGACTCCGTTTGCAACAGAAAATGATACATGCAATGGAATTGCAATGCTTCTTGGAAATCTGATTTCTGGTTCAGCACCGTGCTTCCATGATGTGCGTACATACTGGAGTCCAGAGGCGTGTGAGCGCGTAACTGGACATAAGCCAGACGGTGTAGCTTCAAATGGATTTATCCATCTGATCAATTCTGGTGCGACAGCACTTGATGGATCTGGCGCATGTGTTGACGAGAATGGAAATCATGTAATGAAGCCATTCTGGGAGATGAAGGAAGAGGATATCAAGAATTGTCTTGAAGCAACTGACTGGTGCAGAGCAGATTATGAATACTTCCGCGGCGGCGGCTATTCAAGCCATTTCCGCTGCCACGCTGAAATGCCTGTAACGATGCTTCGTTTTAATATTATTGACGGAGTTGGCCCAGTGCTTCAGATTGCAGAGGGTTGGACAGCAGATCTGCCAGATGAGATTCACAATCCAATTGATAAGCGTACTGATCCGACATGGCCTACTACATGGTTCTGCCCGAGACTTACAGGTGAGGGTGCATTTACCGATGTTTACAGCGTAATGGCAAACTGGGGTGCAAACCACGGAGTTACAGTATACGGACATGTTGGTGCAGATTTGATTACGCTGGCAAGTATGCTTCGCATTCCAGTAACAATGCATAATGTAGATAAGGAGAAAGTCTTCCGTCCACATTCATGGGCAAGCTTTGGAACTACAGATGTTCAGGCTGCTGATTATGCGGCATGCAAGAACTACGGACCGTTATATTAAGCCCTTCCGGATTTTATTGCCATTGCTATCTGAAAATGGTATGATGAATAAAAATAAGGAGTGTTATTCATGATGGAAAACAGATCATTTCAGAAAATGGCAAAAAAATATTCGAGTGTGTTGACTATTTTTCTGTGTGCCATATTTCTAACCTGTGTCTTTGGACATAGGGGCGTAAGTATGGCATCACAGAATGAAAAACAACAAAAAATTAATTCAGATAATTTAATGGTGCAGATGGAGTATTATCAGTATAACGTCTGTGCCTCATGCCACCCAGAGGACGATTTCTTTGCAGTTGTGTCGGATACAATAAGCCCAATTAAGCAAAAATATCCATATGAGATTGCAGTTTATAATACATTTCGTGCGGAAGATAAGAAGCGATTTGAAAAGCGACTGCAGGAACTTAGGTTAAAAGAAGCAGATGTTAGTCTGCCAGCTTTGATTATGATTTCAGAAGATTCAAAGGCTTTAGTTTGTCTTAGCGGATTGGATGAGATTAAAGAAAAGCTAGAAGATACACTTAAGCAGGCTGCACAGCCAGAGCAATTTGTTTCTAGGGAAGCGGCACTTGAATCGGATGAAAAAACAAAGGTTGTATCTCTGACAGAAAATGAAAGTCAGAACCAGATGCAAATATCAAGCAGTGACTGGAAAGAGCAGCTTCGTGAAGCTGTTTCTAAAGATAAAAGCACAGACTCTGTTATTTTATATTTTTCTACTGTTTCCTGTACTGACTGCAGTGAAGTAAAATCGCTTTTGAAAAAGATGACTGATGAGCAGACAACAAAAAAGCCTCTTGTAATACATGAGTTTAATATTGCAGAGGGAGATAATGTAGTTTTGCTGCAGAAGTTGTTTTCAATCTATGGTGTTGCATCAGATAAGCAGCAGGTTCCGATTGTTTTCTTTAGTGGCGGTTATTTAAGCGGAGCAAAGGCTGTAACACAAGGGCTAGAACAAAAGTGGAAAGATGATGAGCTTACTGGATTTAATCTGGAAAAAATACTGTCAGATGATGTTTCCTGGCAGGAAGAAAATAAAGATCAGGCATCTTTTAAGACTTATATAGGACTTGCAGCAGCTGGATTTATTAACGGAGTCAATCCATGTGGTGCTTCTATGCTTTTGATGCTGCTTGCAGCGATTGCAATGTCAGGACGTTCTGTTATAAAAACGGGATGTGCTTATCTTGCAGGAAAGTTTACAGCATATTTTGCGATGGGAATGGGATTATATAAACTTTTCATGGCGATAGGGCAGGATATATTTTTAAGTATCAGCAATGTACTTACATGGATTTTTGCAGCAGTATTTTTTATACTTGCGATATTATATCTGATTGATTTTGTCAATGTAAAACGAAAGCAGTATGGAAAAATACGAATGCAGCTTCCTACAGCGCTTCGTAAATGGAATCATGAGCGCATTGAAAAGGCATCTAAAATAAATGCAAAGTGGATGATTCCGGCAGCAGTTGTTTTAGGAATTATGATTTCAGCAGGAGAATTTTTCTGTACGGGGCAAGTATATTTAGCTGCTATTCTTTACATGATGAAGATGCAGCAGGAAATGAAACTTCAGACAAATGCAGCATTTATTGTTTATGTAACGGCGATGTGTATACCAAGCTTTTTGATTGTATTAGTAATCGAAAAGACAAAAAATGTAATTAGTATGTCAAATAAAACTTTTGAATGGCTTCCAGCCATTAAGCTTGTGACTGCGATTATATTTTTTATGTTTGCCGTGTTCATGCTTATACAATAAATCTAGCTTAATGCCTGCCGCAGACAATAGCGCCGGCAGCAGGATAATATGTCAGTCTTTTGTAAGTTCTGCATGATCAATAGGTTCAATGCCAGTATATTCTTCAAGCAAAGCAAAGTCAGGCGTGCCATTTGTGATCATATCGGTCAGCTTTGCGACCAGATATTGACGGGCAGCACCACGATGAATATAGCAAGGCTGAGGGTCTTTGTAGAGATCCATGCAGGTTGCAAGAATTGTTTCTTCGCTAAGTGGTATATCACTAAGCGGTCCACGGTAAAGCTCGATATTTTCAGCTGAAAGGATCAGTTCTGGCACAGATGATTTCTTTTTTCCAAAGTGAAACATAGGTAAACTCCTTTATAAGATATGTTTTAATGTCGAAATAAAGACTAACCTTAGTATATCACTCATACACAAAAAAGGGAATAGATTACATTGCTTTTGGGGAAGTGATGTCGAAAAAAGTGATAAAAATGTGAAAGAAATGTGTCAAAAATGTGAAAAAATATGTTGCAAAGTGAGAAACAATTGGCTATAATAAAAGTAGCGTCATTCAAAAGCTACGTTAAAATGTAAAAAGTAACAAAAAACACTTTTTAAGAACATACCTGAGAGATGGCATATATGCAGTGGAAGGTATGAAGAAAAGAGAAGAAAAATCAAAAGGGAGGAATTTCAAATGAGAAAGTTCACAAAGGCAGCAGCAATGCTCTGAGCAGCAATGGTAATCCCGTCCGCATCTGTATTTGCAGCAGAAGACGGCGGTGCATCCGAGCTTACAGAGGTAGGTACATATCCAATTAGTGAGGAGCCGCTTGAGTTCACAATGTTCCGTACCAATATGCCAAACGTAGAAGACTTCCAGACAAACGACTTTACAAAGTACATGGAAGATCTGACCAACATTAAGTTCACCTTCGAGGCAGTTGCACGTGATGATCGTGCTGAGAAGCTGAACATGGAGTTTAATACTAGTACTTATCCGGACGTTATTATGCACTATGCACCAGACGCAGCAAAGTGGGGCGTTGAGGAAGGCATCCTTATTCCACTGGATGATCTTATTGAGGCAAATATGCCAAACTACATGGAGAAGATGGGTCAGTATCTGGATCAGATGAGAGAAACTGATGGACATATCTATCAGCTTGCTGGTCTGAATGAGTGCTATCATTGCCAGTATGCTCGTAAGATGTGGGTAAACACCAAGTATCTGGATGAGATGGGTGTTGATGTTCCGCAGACCACTCAGGAGTTCTACGATGTATGTAAGAAGTTCGTAGAGACCTACCCAGACAAGATCGCAATCGGCGGCGCAAGCAGCGGTTGGTATGTAGATTTCGTTGCATGGCTGATGGGTTCATTCACACTGGATTCCGGTGAGTACGGAAAGCTTGCTTTAACTCCAGACGGAGAGATGGTTAGTGCGGCTACCACCGAGGAGTGGAGAGAGGGTCTTCGCTATATCAAGAGCCTGTATGATATCGGTGCAATCTATGATGGAAACTTTACGCAGGATTCAGAGCAGCTTCGTACCATCATGAATCAGGAAGATGTTCCGGTTCTGTTCGTTCCATTTGGAACCATCTCCGATGGAATTGATTCTGATTCCAACAATGAAGTTTACAGACAGTATCAGTGTATTTCTCCTCTGGAAGGTCCGGATGGAACACGCATTACACCATACTTCAAATATAGTGGTCTTGAGACAGGAAGCTTTTCTATTACAGACAAGTGTTCAAATCCGGCAGCAGTTCTTCGCTGGGTAGATTACTTCTTCTCTGAGAAAGGTGATATCTCCGCACAGTTTGGTGCTGATGAAGGAAAAGACTGGGTATGGGAGCCAAACGATGGTTCTGTAGGCTTAAATGGTGAGCCGGCTATGTATAAGATCTCTGATGATGCTCAGTATTCTTCTGAGGTACAGAATCATGACTGGCAGGATCTTGTAATCCGTTATGCACCAGCTGATTATCGTCTGGGCGCTGCAACTGATCCGGATGTAGATACTGGTACAAGTGCAGGTCTTGAGAAACTTCTGTATGATGCAACAAAGGAAAAGCAGGAGCCATATGGACAGAATCCAGAGAATGGTGATCTTGATGTATTGCCAGATCTTAAGATGACAGCTGATGAGTCTACCGAGCTGCAGACTATTCAGGTTGAGGTTAAGAATTATATCAATAGTGCAAAGGTTGCATTTATTACGGGAACAAAGAGCCTTGATGATGATTGGGATACCTATCTGAAGGAACTGGATGCATGTGGTCTTCAGACTATGATCGATATCTATCAGGCAGCATATGACAGACAGTTTAAGGCTGAATAAGCTGATGTGTATATACTGTGGCAGATGATCTGACTGGGGAGGAGGCAGGTGGAACTTCCACCTGCCTTTTTCTAATGAATTTTGATCGTAATGTGTAAGTTAAAAGTCAGAATAAAAGTGCTGTCATGAAAAAAAACAAAAAAAGGAGGTCACCTGATCTTGAAAGAAATAAGTAAACCAAAAAAGAAAAAGAAGCTCGGAAAGAGCTATAATTGGCAGTTCTGGGCAATTATTGCATTGCCGATGATCTATGCATTTGTTTTTGCCTATATTCCGATGGGTGGAATTATCGTTGCATTCCAGAAATATTCCCCGAGAAAGGGAATCTTAGGAAGTGAGTGGGTTGGACTGAAGTATTTTAAGCAGTTCTTTACAACACCATCCAGCAGAAAAATTATTTTCAATACATTATATCTTGGTATTTATAGTTTAATTGCAGGATTCCCGATTCCGATTCTTCTGGCAATTCTGTTAAACGAGATGAGAAGCAAGAAGTATAAGAAATTTATCCAAATGGTTACTTATGCACCATACTTTATTTCTACCGTTGTTATGGTTGGTATGATGATGCGTATGATGGATATGCGTACTGGTATCATCAACCGCGCACTGCAGTCAATCGGTATTGGTCCTATTAACTTCTTTGGTGAAGTTAATCTGTTCCCGTCACTTTATGTATGGAGTGGTATCTGGCAGGGTGCTGGTTATTCTTCTATTATTTATATAGCAGCACTTGCCGGTGTAAGTCCTGAGCTTCAAGAGGCAGCTATCGTAGATGGTGCAAACCGTTTCCAGAGAATTATTCACGTGGATCTGCCGGCAATCGTTCCAACAATTATCACAATGCTTATCTTTAACTGTGCAAGCATTATGAACATCGGATTCGATAAGGTTTATCTGATGCAGAATGATATGAATATAGACCGTGCAGAGGTAATCTCAACATTCGTTTACAAGGTTGGTCTTACGAGAGGTGATTTCTCATTCTCAACTGCGGCCGGTCTGTTCCAGTCTCTTGTAAGCTTTATTCTTCTTGTTATAGTAAACAAGATTTGTAAGACGGTAACAGAGACGAGTCTGTGGTAAAGGAGGGAGAAACGAATGAGTAAGACACAGGTAAAATCAAACGACCGTTTTAGCAAGTTTAGAATGGAAAGCCCACTAGGCAAGTTTTTTACAATTTTGCTGTATGTGGTTATGACGATCATTGTATTGATCGTGCTTCTTCCAGTACTTCATATCATTGCGGCATCCTTTTCTGATCCGCAGGCGATGATCAGCGGCAAGGTATCCTTCTGGCCGAAGGACTTTACACTGCGAGGATATGAGGCAGTATTTACATATAAAAAGTTCTGGACAGGTTTTCGTAATTCCCTGTTCTACATGGTATTCGGAACATTTATCAACATTGTAATGACACTTCTTTGTGCATATCCTCTTTCAAGAAAAGAGTTTACCGCGCGCAATAAGGTTGCAATGTTCTTCGTATTCACAATGTATTTCTCTGGTGGTATGGTTCCAAGCTTCATGCTTGTAAATGCACTTGGTCTTGTAGATACCATTTGGGCAATGCTTATTCCAGGCGCAATGTCTACATACAACATGATCATTGCAAGAACATATATGATCAACTCCATTCCAGATGAGCTGTATGAGGCAGCCGAGATTGATGGATGTACACCATTTAAGTATTTGATTCGTATTGTTGTTCCGCTGTCAAAACCTATTATCGCAGTACTTGTTCTGTACTATGGTGTTGCAAGATGGAACTCCTATCAGGATGCAATTTTGTACTTACAGAAGGCAAATTATTTACAGCCATTACAGATCATCCTTCGTGAGATCCTTATTATGAATGATATTGATGAGACGATGATGGGCAATGCCGATGCACTGGCAAGACAGAGAGGTTTGAAGGATCTTCTTCAGTACTCTGTTATCGTTATTGCGTCAGTTCCAGTTATGATAATTTATCCATTTGTTCAGAAATACTTCGTAAAGGGTGTTATGATCGGAGCAGTAAAGGGCTAATCAATGAGAAATGTCAGAGCCAAAAGGCTCTGGCAGATTGGAGGATATATGTACCAGTTTAATCGTGAAGAGTACAACAAGAGAATGGAATGGTATGTAGATGCCAGATTCGGAATGTTTATCCATTGGGGACTGTATTCAATTCCGGCAAGAGGCGAGTGGGTGCGCAGTGTTGAGGAAATTCCGAAGGAAGACTACATGAAATATTTTTATGAGTTTGATCCTAAGGATTATGATCCAAAGAAATGGGCGAGAGCGGCAAAAGAAGCCGGTATGAAATATGTAGTATTAACAGCGAAGCATCATGATGGTTTTTGTCTGTTTGACAGTAAGTATACAGAGTTCAAGTCTACTAATACAAAATGCGGCCGCGATCTTGTTGCAGAGTACGTAGAAGCAGTTCGAGCAGAAGGCTTGAAGGTGGGTCTGTATTTTTCTTTGATCGATTGGTATCATGATGATTTTCCACATTATGGCGATCGTCAGCATCCAATGAGAAATAACCCAGCCTACACGAATGAAAATCGTAATTGGGATAATTATGTAACATTTATGCATAATCAGGTGCGCGAGATTTGTACTAACTATGGCCAGATTGATGTGCTGTGGTTTGATTTCTCCTATGACGATATGATGGGAGAAAAGTGGGGTGCTACAAAGCTTGTAAATATGGTCAGAGAACTTCAGCCGCAGGTTATTATTGATAACCGATTAGAAGCAAGTGGACAGGGATATGGCTCACTGGCAACAGGAAACCCAACTCCATATCACGGAGATTTTGTAAGCCCAGAGCAGATTATTCCGCCACATGGTATTCGCGATGTAAACGGTGATCCGCTGAACTGGGAAGCATGTATTACGATGAACAACAACTGGGGATATTGTGCTAGAGACAAGTTCTTTAAGCCATCCTCAATGATCATAAAAAAGCTGGTAGAGTGTGTATCAAAGGGCGGCAACATGCTTTTGAATGTTGGACCAGATGCATATGGAAACATCCCGCCTGAATCGATGCAGATTTTGAGCGAGATCGGTGCATGGATGAAGAAAAACAGTAAGAGTGTTTATGGCTGTGGACTGGCAGGAATCGAAAAACCAGATTATGGTCGTGTGACAAGAAATGGAAATCTTTTGTATTACCACATGTTTGAAAATACGATGGGACCAGTGCCGCTTACAGGAATTAAGCCAGGTACTATAAAGAAGATACGTCTTCTATGTGATGGAAGTGAGGTACCGATTTCTGACAGCTGGGTTCATACCGATTACCCAGATATCGTGTTTGCAAATCTTGGACCAGATCCAGTTCTGCCAGATGCAGTAGATACCGTGCTGGAGGTTGAGCTGACAGAATAAAGATTTAATGAGAAAGGAATGGTAGATAAGAAATGCTGTTAGCATTAGAGCCGTCTTTGAAGGAAAAAATTGAAAAGCAGTATGAAGAGTGGATGGCTTGCTGTCCGAACAAAAAGAGAGAGATAGATGCGTGGATTAAAAGCGCAGATGAGGACGAGGCAGTCTGCATGAAGTACCTTTACGCATATATGCATCCGTGTGATATTGTATCTTATGATGTAGAAGTGATTGCATCCTATGTAAAGGCAACACTCGATATGTATGCGAATGTTCCATATGCAAAAAAGGTGCCGGCAGAGCTGTTCTTTACATATGTATTATGCGTGCGTGTCAATAACGAGGATCTTGATAAGAGCCGTGAGTGGATTTACAGACAGCTTGTTGATCGTGTGAAGGATAAAAAGACAATGGTAGAGGCCGCACTTGAGGTTAACTACTGGTGTTATGAAAAGGCAACCTATATTCCGTCTGATGATCGTACTCTGGCGCCATTTGGTATGTGCAATTCCGCTCGTGGACGCTGTGGTGAGGAATCAACACTTGCTGTATCTGCTATGAGAAGTGTTGGTATTCCAGCAAGACAGTGTTATGTTCCGCGTTGGGCACACTGTGATGACAACCATGCATGGGTTGAGGTGTGGGCAGATGGCGATTGGCATTATCTTGGAGCATGTGAGCCAGAACCAGTACTTGATAAGGGTTGGTTTACTGCAGCTGCATCAAAGGCAATGCTTGTTCATGCAAAGGCATTTTCAGACCTGGAAAGCTCTGCAGAAATAGCCTACAAGACACCGCTTTATGCGCTGATGAATGTAACAGAGCGCTATGCAGATTGTGCGAAGCTGACTGTAACAGTAACTGATCATGGCGTACCAGTGCAGAATGTTTCTGTTTTATTCTGTCTTGTCAATTATAGTGAGCTTTTCCCACTTCATAAAGAAAAAACAGCATCTGATGGCAGTGTGTCCTTTATGACAGGTAAGGGTGATCTGTATGTATGCACCGTTTACAATGGAAAATATCTTGGCCAGAAAATTGATATGAGAGAGCAGCAGTCTGTTGTATTAAAGATGGAGCAGGCAGCAGATCCAGAGAAGATGGAAGGCATAATCGAGGAGCGCTTTGATTTGAACCCGCCGATTGAGGCTATGCCAAAGAGTACTGGTGCACAGATGAAGAGTGTGCATGAGGCTCGCCTTGCTGAGTGTGAGAAGATTCGCGCTGATTATGAGGAAGGCTTTGTAAAGGAAGATAAAGACAGCAGTGATCCGTGGAATCGCTATTTTGTCAATGCAAGAGGAAACAGACAGGAGCTTGAAAAATTCAGACAGATGACTGAGTTTACAGATGAGGATAAGCGTCTGATGCTTGATACGCTTCGTGATAAGGATTTTCTTGATACTACAGCAGAGGTACTTGCATCATATTTGCGTGTTGCATTGCCATATAAGAACAATTTCTGTACAGAGCTTTACCAGAAATATTTGCTTGCACCGCGTGCTGGTCATGAAAAGCTTATGGGAAGCAGAAGCCGTATTGTTTCTCTGTTATCTGAAAAAAAGGTATTCCCACAGGATGGCACAGTGACTGCAAAGATGGTATGGGAGTATGTAAATCATGGCTTAAATACAGTGCCGGATTATGGAACAGGAAACTGGCCGGCAGAGGCAGATGGCTGTATAAAGTGTGAGATCATTACCGAGGTTTCAAAGAGAGTTGTCTTTGTTGAGATTTGCCGTGCTATTGGTATTTTGGCACGCTTAAATCCAGTAACAGGAAAGGCAGAGGGCGTTTGCGAAAAGAACGGTGAGATTTGCTTTGAGTCTATGGAAAAGGAAGTTCAAAAGATAGATGAGCCAGAGAAGCAGGTAACACTGACTTTAGTAAATAAATCTGATCGTAAGCTTGAGTACTGGCTTCATATGACGATTGCCCGTTTTGAAAATGATGTTTATCAGACGCAAAACTATGATGATCTTGCAATTGAGCCGGGAGAAGAAAAGGAACTTTCCTTGGCGAAAGGTGCTTACCGCATCATCACCACACAGCGTCAGATTGATGGTGGCGTCAGCTGTATCGCAAGTAGCTTTGTTATGAGCGAAGATCGTGTATTTGAGCTTCGTCAGGCACCGGCAAAGATTGCCGAAAAGTGCCATGAGGCAGAGCTTAGTGATGCGACAGTACAGCAGGTGACAGCAGAGGGAATGATGGTTGGTGATCCTGTTTTGATGACTTCACTTTATCGGGGACAAAAATCAATTCTTGTTTTTGCAGATCCAGGAAAAGAGCCGACAGAGCATCTGTTCCAGGAGATCCTTGAGTGTAAGGAAGCTTACAAGAGTCAGGGATACAGAGTTATAATTGCACTTGAGAATACGGATGTTTTAAAGAACGAGACATTACAGCGTGTACTTCATGCAGGATTAAATCTTGTATGCGTGACAGTAAAGAATGATGCATATTTGTATCAGCTGCATGAGGCACTTCATGTCGGAGACGAGCGTCTTCCATATGCTGTTGCAGTGAATACAGAAGGCAAGGGACTTTTTGCATTCGCAAACTATAACATTCGCACAGCATGGACATTGATGGAAATTCTTGATGCAAAGGGCTAATTGAAAGAAATTTTCAAAAAAACGAAATTTGATCTTCCAATTTCTTGAAGATCGCATTATAATGGTAGCCGCAAAGGTCAGACGCTTGCGGCTGCCATTTGCTATTATATGAAAGTGGGGAGATACATTATGGTATCACAGATTTTAGCTGTCCTTATTTTTCTCGTGATGTTCGCCCTGATCATTACTGAGAAGATAGAGAGACACATTGTAACACTAGGCTGCGGTCTGCTTATGATCATTTTAGTATTCGGTATCACAATGCATAGCGGCAGCGCAATCATGGAGACGCTGAATATT
>OGSD01003335.1_pt1 | contig 12210 bp, 10 predicted proteins | sample 1553571 | NCBI WGS metagenome assembly OGSD01 (sample SAMEA2580072, study PRJEB22360) | human gut metagenome | biome: human gut; feature: human-associated habitat; material: faeces | place: Denmark | collected 2008/2010 | reverse complement strand
GATGGCATTGGCCTCATCGGGCTGCGCAGCCACGACCGGATCGGGCTGGGGCGCGGGCTCGAACGTCGGCTCCTCGCCCTCTTCGTAATCGAGCGTACAGGACTCGGGAAGCATTCCCAGGGCACGGATGGCATCCGAGCCAAACCGGATGTTGCCGGCGGCATTGCGATAAAGCTTGGACTCGGGCTCGGCCTGCTCGGCCGCGGCAGGCTCCTCTGCCGACTCGGCAGCGGACTCGTCTGCAACGGGCTCCTCGGCCGGAATATCTTGGACCTGAGACTCGGGTGCAATGACGCCAATCAGGGTCTCGTCGGCAGAAGCACCTTCGAATCCATCGATTTGCTCATCAAAAGCCTCGCCCTGCTCACCCTCGGGAGCGACCGGCTGGCCATACTCATCCTCGGTATAGGCAGGCTCTTCGTACTCGATGGTATTGCCGTAATCATTTTGCTGCTGGGCTGCGGCGTACTCGGCTGCCGCGCGCGCCATCTCCTCGGCGCGACGCTTCTGCTCGCCAAAATACGTGTCAAACGGAATATCGTCAGGGAACTCGTTCTCACCCTGATAGGGGGCGACGTTATCCATGACACCCAGCATGGCGGCAACAGAGGACTTGTTGCAAACCGAGCCGGACGTGTAGGGAAGGACAAAACGATTGGAAATGATATTGGCGGCATTGGCGAGCGCCACGAGGGAGGCAAGGATCGCGACAATCCACAGCAGGACCTTCAACGCGCCGGGAAGCGGCAAGATGCGCAGGATGGCAATAGCCGCGGGAGCAATCGTGGCAATCGGGAGCAATTTGGCGATCAGCGCTCGGTACGGCGCATAGGGCTCGCGAGCGAGCAGTTCGGCGCGCGGGGAGTCATAGTGCGCGACGACGACAACCGGGCGATTGCGCGGAGAGGCAAGCGGGCCCGACGCCTTGTGGTAGGCGATGACGTTTTGGCTCACGCCCGTCTTGCCCAGGCGCGAGATCACGGGGCGCCCGGTTCGCTCGAGCACATAGAGCACGGCTCCGACAATGGCCAACAGGGTGCCGACTAAGCCGATACCGCCACCGATGCCCATAAGCAGGGCACCGGCGAATGCCAGAATGCCCGTAACGGCAAACGCCATCCTGCTCGGCGCGGGAGCATTAAACTCCTGCACCTCGGGATCAAAGCCGTGGTTGCGGAAAATTTGAGCGATATCTTCGGCAGCCAAGCGCTCTTCTTCGCTGCACGCCGGCGTGATGCCAGTGTTCTGCAGCAGGTGGTTAATATAGTTCTGGGTGTTCGCCATATGCGCTCCACATCCATAATCCGACAAATAGGCCCAATGTATGCACATTAGAACCGTATATAGTCGAAAGTATACCCCGAGCGGGCGCAAACGGCCGAATTCTGGGCATCTTAACGCCCCAAGCGGACAAGGATATAGCCTAATCTCCATATCGGACTAAAATCATGGCATCAAACACCTTCCCATGCGAGGATTCTATGACGGCAAGCGATACAACCGTAACGAATAAAAATGGGGCGCCGGAACCCGGTTTCGACAAGACCGCCCAGCGCATCCTCAATCTGTTCTTTGTCCTCAACAGCTCTCCCGAGCCATTGACCACAGAGCAAATTGTCCTGGATTCCGATCTTGGCTATGGGTCGGGCAATATCGACTCGGACAAGCGCAAGTTTCGCCGCGATCGCGAAAAACTCCTCGAACGCGGAATCACGATCAAGGAAGTTCGCGCAGCAGGCGCCCAAGAAACCGAAGAAAGCGCGTGGACCATCGATCGCGAGCACACGTTTGCGGCCGGTGGCCTCATCACCGCAGACGACGCGGACATCTTGCTCGACGCTATCGACCAGACCCTTGCGACCGGTTCGGCCGCGTTTGCCACGCCGCTTGCAGACATACGCTCCAAGATCGCCTACCTCACCGGCGCATCGACCGCAGAAGAGCCTCCCGCCCGTCGCTTACCCGCCGTCGATGCGGTGTGGAGCGCTTTCGCCGAACGCTGCGCACTGCGCTTTTTGTATCAAAACGGGCACGGGGAGCAAAAAGAGCGCACCGTCTGCGTATACGGCATGTTTGAGCACGAGGGTGTGGCGTATTTTTGCGGACTCGACAACGCCACCGATGAAATCAGGACGTTTCGCTGCGACCGTATCGTTCGCGCATGGCGCCCCTCGAAGGCCTACTCCATCCCCGCCGACTTTAACCTGAACGATCGCCTGTTCTTCGAGTTTGATTTTGCCGATTGCAAGCCCGTTATGGCGACCTTTTCGTTTGCCCCGCAAGCCCAGGCCGACATGGTCAGCGGCCTAACGCGCGGTCGCGGGGAGCTCACGCACACCGAAGAGGGTTGGACCTGGACCGTCGGCGTGCGCGACCTTAATGCCGCTGCCTCGTTTTGTATGGAGCACGCCATGGACGGCATGAGACCCGTTGCCCCCGATGCACTTAAACTGGCGTGGAACCACCTCATCGAAAGGACGGTGCACGAGCATGCCCGCGCGTAAACTCACCAGCGAGCAAAGGCTCTCGCGTGCGATTGACATCATGGAGGCCCTCTACGCTGCCGGTGAGACCGGTATGACACGAGGGGATATCTGCAGCCGTTTTGATATCACGGGTGCGGCGCTCGACGAAATTATCGATATCGTCTCGACCCTCGCTGACCGTGAGTCGGGCGCACGCATCATCTGCGAACGCCACGGCGAGTGCATCATCCTGACAGGCGATGCGGGGCGTGTGCTGCCCTTGCGCCTAAGTGCCGCCGAAGGTGCCGTGCTCAACCACGAACTCGAATCGATGGGAATCGACTCTCGGGCAGCAGAGCGTATCCGACACGCCCTCCTACCCGAGAAACTCGGCTACAACCAGCGCGTCGTCGATACCGTTGCCCGAGGATCGCACTGGCAACAGCTGAACTGCGCGATTCAAGACGGCGTTCGATGCCGCATCATCTACCGTTCGATGGACGACACACGGCCGCGTGAGCGTCTCATCGACCCCCTGCGCATCGCGACGCATGGCGACCAAACATATCTGATTGCCTGGGATGTCGAAGTTGATGCGCAGCGCTCCTACCGCATGGACAAAATCGAAGGCCTTGCCCTTACCGACGATTCTGTGGAGCGCCACACATCCGTGTCCTCGTCCCTCCACGAATCCCTTTCCCAAGCGGAGCAGAGCGCAAAACTCCTCATGCCGCTCGACATGGCAGAGCGCCTAGACTGGGCCGGCATCATGTCGATTGAGCCAAACGGGGCAGACATGGCGACGGTGACCGTGCGTTATGGGTCAGAGCACTGGCTGTTCTGCCAGGTAATCGCAGCGGGCGGAGCCATCCGCATACTGGATGACCCCGCCTCGGCAAAGCGTCTATGCGATATGGCGAAGAGCCTGACCTGCCCGCTTTAACGGCGTCGCTCGTGGCGTGCACGCCACAGCTGCAAATAATGACCGATCTGCGCCGACTCGATACGCTGGTAGGAAGTCGTGGGCAGCGACGTCAAGAACTTCTTACCGTAGCCCTTTGTCACCAAGCGCGGATCTGCCAAGATGAGCACGCCGCAATCAGTCGACGAGCGGATGAGACGGCCGGCGGCCTGCTTGACTTCGAGCACCGCCTCGGGCAGCGAGTAGCGCGCCCAAGCGCGGTCCTCGCGCAGGTTGCGCTCACACGAAAGAGGATCCGTGGGGCTCGAGAACGGCAGCTTGGGGATAATGACGCAACGCAGTGTCTCGCCGCTGGCGTCAAAGCCCTCCCAAAAGGCCTTGAGCGCAAAGAGCGATGAAGTCGGCTCGTTGATAAACCGATCGCGCAGGCGACGCGGGGACGAGTTGCGTTGCTGGCAATTGAGCTCCAGGCCCGCTCGCGCCAATTTGGGCTCGACGCGGGCATACAGGTCCTCCATATCGCGCCTGTTGGTGAAGAGCGTGAGCACCGATCCACCCATGGCGAAATGGGCATCGACCAGCACACGCTCGAGCGCCGACAGATAGCGCTCGCGATCGCGCGGATCAGGAATGTCCCCCGCCACAACCACGGCCATATTCGAGTCAAAGTCATAGCTCGAATCCAGGTGTAGCGATGAGGATGTCGACGCACCGATGCGATCGAGGCCGACGGCATGGTTGAAGTGCTCAAAGCTCTTAGACACCGTCATGGTCGCCGAAGCGAAGATGGCTGTGTGCACCTCGGGCAGCCACTCGTTCGCCAAGGCCTCGCCGATGTCGATGCGCTCGGCGGTCATAGACTCCCCGCCCGCTCGCAGCCGGCGGTTAACCTGCAGTGAGTACACATAGTGCTCATCCGTACCCTCAATGATGAGCTTGAGATTCTCGACCAACTCGTGCAGACGGCGCGAAATGTCGCCCAGGTCAACGACGACCTCGGGCTTATCGGCAGCGACAGCTTGCACCAGCGCGTCTACGCTTTTATCCGCCTGGTCCAGTGCATCAATTGCGGTATAGGCCGACTGCAAAAAATCGTGCCAGTCATCCGACTCGCGCAGCTCGGGACCAATCCACAGATTCGCGTTGTCATAGCCCCCGCGGGCACGGCGGCCAAGCTCGCGCACGCCATCGAACACATCGGCAATCGCCATGCTCGCGCGGGCAACCGTCGACGTTGCTTTGGCGGTGAGTCCCAGGTAGAGCGTGGAGCCCTCGGAAGTGGCCAAATCTCGGGAAACCTGACTCAGCGCGCCGGCACTCGACCCACCCAAGCGCTCAAACAGCACGCGCGACTCATCTGCCGAAACCACGCGCGCCCATTGGCGACGAGCCTCACGCTCGATGGAATGGGCCTCATCGACCACCCAGTGACGAATCGGAGGCAAAATCCTTCCCTCGGCGGCCACGTTGCGGAACAGCAGGGAATGGTTGGTAACCACCACGTCGGCATGTGCCGCACGGCGGCGCGCCCCGTGGACCAGGCATTTGTCAGGGAAGAACGGACACAGACGACGAGCACACTCGCGCGAAGCCGTCGTAAAGTCGGGACGGTTGACGCTGCGCCAGCGAATGCCGAGTGAATCGAGGTCGCCATCGGCAGATTGGCACACATACGCCATGATCACCGCAACCGCCGTGAGCGTGTCAGCAGGATCGCGCTTGGTGGTGATCTCAATCTGACTACGGCTCATGCGCTCGAGCTTGCGCAGACACGGATAGTGGTCATAGCCCTTGAGCGCACAAAATGACAGGCCCCCGTCCAGCTGTTCGGCGAGCTTTGGCAGCTCATGGTACATAAGCTGGTCGGCAAGATTATTCGATTTGGTCGCGATGCCGACGGTAATGTTGTTTCGGCGGGCGGCCTCGGCGAAGGGCACGAGATAGGCCATCGACTTACCGACGCCCGTGCCCGCCTCGATCACGCGATGGGTACCCGTGACCAGCGCATCGCGCACCTCAACCGCCATCGCGATCTGCTCGTCGCGCGGCTCATAGGTGGGGTACATACGATTGACCAGGCCGCCGGGGGCGTAATCTGCCTCGATCTCTTCACGGCTCGGCATCTTAAGGACCGACAACTCGTCCGCATCAACGCGATCGCCTGCGCGATCGGCCTTGAGCACATCGGCACGAGCGGCGCTGAGCGAAAATATCGAACCTGGATTCTGGCCAGCCAAAAAGGAAAAAATGGGGCGATAGGACCAAGGCACGTCCGCGTGCATGTCCGCCATGCGCGCCATAAGGCCCGAAGGCAGGTCGGTAAGTGCGACCAACAGCACGCGCCACACGCCGCACAGGGCATCAACGTCGGCGTTCGCACGGTGCGACACCGAATCGCACCCAAACAAGTCGGCCATAAAGGACAGTTTGTGCGATATCAGGCGCGGAAGCGCAATGCGCGATAGCGCCAGCGAATCGATCCAGATATCACTCACGTTGACGCCGCCCTTGACCGATTCGATGAACGACCGGTCAAACGTGGCGTTATGCGCGATAACAGGACAGCCGCCTACAAAGTCGGCGAGTGCCGCGACGGCCTCGACGGCCGACGGAGCATCTGCCACATCGGCGTTCGTAATACTCGTAAGCTCGGTAATCTCTGCAGGAATTAGCTGCTTGGGATGCACGAACGTATCAAAGCGGTCAATGACCTCGCGGCCCGAAAGGCGGGCCGCGGAAATCTCAATTAACTCGTTGTCCTGCACCGAAAGACCCGTGGTCTCGGTATCGAGGACGATTACGTCCTCCTCGATGAGGCCAAACGACTGCGTCTTAGCGCGCTCGGCGAGCGTGGCGTAAGAATCGATGACAAACTGCGGCGTTCCAGGAGATACGGCGTCCTCAATTAGCATGCAACGCCCGCTCGACGGAGACCCATACGGATCAGGCTGTCGCACACTTGCGGGAACGTCATGTCGTCGGTATGGCGAATCTCATCGGGATACAGCGACGTATCGGTCATGCCGGGAATGGTGTTGGTCTCGAGAATGACAGGACCGTCCTCGCTTACGATAAAATCGCTGCGCGAAACGCCCAGACAGCCGAGGGCCTTATGGGCCGCACAGGCAAGTTCCTGGGCACGCGCATAGTTTTCGGGCGAAATCTGCGCCGGAATGCGGTGGATGTCTGTGGGGTCGACGTACTTTACATCCAGGTCGTAGAACTCGCAGTCCTCAGGCTTGCGGATCTCCACAATCGGCAGCGCGCGCACGTCGTCCTCGCCGTACACGCCCACAGTGATCTCGGTTCCCTCGATGCACTTTTCGACCAGCACTTTATCGCCGTACTCAAAAGCCTTGACGATTGCCGCCGGCAGCTCGGAGGGCTCGTGAACGAGCGAAATGCCGTAGCTAGAGCCGTTGACGGCGGGCTTTACAAAGCAACGCTCGCCACAAATCTCGACGATACGATCAATATCGACCTCGTCGCCCGCCTCAAGCGCCAGGCCGGGGGCAATGGGGATGCCCGCCTTGGCATACAGAAGCTTTGAAACCTCTTTATCAGCGCCACATGCGCTGGCGAGCACACCTGACGCCGTGTAGGGAATACCCAGCGTCTCCATGGCCCCCTGCATGGCGCCATCCTCGCCGCCGGCGCCGTGCATGGCGATAAACGCCACGTCGAAGCCACCGGTCGCCATAGTCACCATAAAGTCATCGGCAGCGGTGTCGAGCAGCTCCACCGAGGTGTAGCCAGCCTCCTTCAGTGCCGCCACGACGTTCTTTCCCGAATTGAGCGAAATCTCGCGTTCGGCGGAATGGCCGCCCGCCAAGACCGCTACGTGCATGTTCTCTAGGCTTTTACCCGGCATGGGCAGACTCCTCCTCTATAATTCCTGCAGCTGATACCATATTGTAGCGATACCCTCTACGTTTCCCCAAAATCGAAAGGCTTCCATGAATCCCAGGACTAAATCTCAAGACATTCGCGACTTGAGCCAAAACGATATTCGCGAACTTGTCGCCGAACTCGGCCAACCCGCTTTTCGCGCAAAGCAGCTCATCGAATGGGTTTTTGAGAAGAACGTCTGTTCGTTTGATGACATGACCAACCTTCCCAAGGCCTTCCGCGAGCAGCTTAAAGAGGCCTTTGCCTTCGATACGCCGACCGAGCTCACCAAGCAGGTGTCTAAGGATGGCTCTCGTAAATACCTACTCAAGTACCACGACGGCATCTCCATCGAGACCGTCGGCATGCCTCGTCGCAACAAGCTGTCTGTCTGCGTATCCACCCAGGCAGGCTGCGGCATGGGCTGCGCTTTTTGCGCCACCGGCCTTAACGGCCTCAAGCGCTCTCTGACCGCTCAAGAGATCGTCGACCAGGTACTTCATGTATCCAACGACTTTGGCGAGCGCGCAACGAGCGTCGTGTTCATGGGCCAGGGCGAGCCGTTTGCCAACTACGACGAGGTCCTCAAGGCGCTGCGCATTCTTAATGACCCTGACGGTATCGGTATTGGAGCCCGTCACCTTACTGTCTCTACCAGCGGTGTTATTCCTGGTATTCGCAAGTTTGCCGACATTCCCGAGCAGTTCACGCTCGCCGTCTCGCTGCACTCTGCCATTCAGTCCACGCGCAACAAGATTATGCCTGGTGTCAAGAAGTACACGCTCCTGCGCCTTCATGAGGCACTGCAGCTCTACACCGAAAAGACCGGCCGCCGTCCGACATACGAATACGCCATGATCGAGGGCGTCAATGACACCAACCCCGAGATGCAGGCGCTCTGCGACTTCTGCGAGGGCACGCTGTGCCACGTCAACCTGATTCAACTTAACGATATCGAGGGCAGTCCTCTCAAACCGTCACCGATTCATAAGGTTGAAGACCTTCAGCGTCGTCTTGAGTCCCGTGGCATTGAGACCACGATCCGTAACTCTCGCGGCAACGATATCGACGCTGCTTGCGGCCAACTCAAGCAGCGCTTCAAGGTTCAGAAGAACGCGTAGGGGAGACCAACCTAAACGTTTCATGTGAAACATCGAACAGCCCCGGTTGCTTAATTGCAACCGGGGCTGTTTCATATCTATCGCTAATTCGCATCGAGCGATTGTTCAACAACTTTTTCGAAAGAAATAAGGGGTCCTTGTTCTGGCGTTCAGACAAGGACCCCTTAAAAAAGGCTAGTAATTGTTAGGTACCTAAAAGCCTACATTTTCCCATTGATGGTTAACCCAATCTTGATTAATCTTGGGATTCTTAGTTACCTGAGCTGTACGCATAGCGACATCCTCAGTCATAACATCCATTTTCTTTTTGGGCGTATCGACGATATCTTGCGCTCCGCGAAGCAGACGACCACGCAATTCATCGTCTGTTGCGATCTTAAATCCCGCAAACGCACCAACCGCTACAGTTGCGGTTAAAGCAAGAGCAGTCAGAACTTTATTCTTCATCCTGACCTCCTTGATCAAATTGAATCATTTCGCCGAGAATTCGAGAGAGCTCTTCCTCATCCTTAAACTCGATCTCGATCTTATTCTTGCCGCGCGAACTCTTGACGCGAACGTTTGTGTTAAACACCTGACGCAGAACGCGTGCAGCTTTCTTAAAAGACTGAGGCGTTGCGGGGCGAGGTGTTTTAGGCGTCTCTCCGGCAGAAAACAGTGGAGCAAGATTTTCTGTCGCACGGACAGACAAACCCTCTGCAACAACTTTCTCTGCAAGTTTAATGCGCGCATCTTCATACGGAACAGCAAGAATTGCACGAGCATGACCAGCAGTCAGCTTGCCTTCGAAGATCATCTGCTGAACTACCTCTGGAAGATCAAGCAGGCGCAACGAATTGGTGATTGAGGAACGAGACTTGCTGACAGCCTTTGACAAGGCTTCTTGAGTCATACCACTCGCATCGATGAGCTGTCGATATCCCTTTGCCTCTTCGACGGGGTTAAGGTCAGAGCGCTGAAGGTTTTCAATCAGCGCGAGTGCAAGCATCTGCTCATCATCAACATCTTTAATGATGACAGGGAGCTCCTCAAGACCCGCAAGTTTCGAAGCCTGATAACGGCGCTCACCCGCGATAATCTCATAGCCATTACCGTGCTTGCGCACAAGAAGCGGCTGAAGAACGCCATGCTCCTGAATTGACTCACTCAACTCTCGAAGCTCGGTCTCATTGAAATGAATTCGTGGCTGATTTGGGTTCGGAACGATGTCTTCGATTGGAAGTTTAGTTTCCGAAGCGGCATTTGATGCTGACGCTGCAGATCCACCAGTCTCATATTCAGCTTCTGAGACCAGTGCATTGAGACCACGACCCAAGCCGCCGCGCTTCTTAGGACTAGGCACGCTTAATCACCTCTTTAGCAAGGTTCATATACGCCTTTGCGCCCTTGTTCTGTGGCGCATAGGTAATTACAGGCTCACCGAACGAGGGTGCTTCTGAAATTTTAACTGTGCGTGGAATCAAGGTCTTGAATGCCTTGTCACCAAAATACGATTGAACCTCTTCCACAACCTGGTTCGAAAGCGATGTACGCGAATCGTACATAGTCATGAGCACGCCATAAGTATCAAGGCTCTTATTAAGGCGTGTTTTAACCATCTTCATCGATTCAAGCAGCTTTGTAACACCTTCAAGTGCGTAATATTCGCACTGAATAGGAATCAAAACACTGTCCGCTGCTGTTAACGCATTGATGGTCAGCAAACCAAGCGATGGCGGGCAATCGATGAATATAAAATCAAACTCATCCTGAACAGGCTCAAGCAGATCCTTTAAGCGAGTCTCGCGGGCAATCGCACTGACAAGTTCGATTTCCGCGCCTGCGAGCTGGATAGTAGCTGGAATTACAAATACCTTATTGCAATTTGTATCAAGAACGAGCGATTCCGCCGGAACATCGTTCAGCAATGCATCATAGATGCAGTGATCGAGTTCTTCTTTCTCAATTCCAAAACCACTCGTACTATTACCCTGCGGGTCAAAATCGACAATTAACGTCTTTCGACCCAGTTCGCCCAACGCTGCTGCAAGATTTACAGCTGTGGTGGACTTACCTACGCCGCCTTTTTGGTTGATGATAGCAATGATACGCGTGTCTTTTGCGCTCTTAGAACGCTTAACGTCGCGAAATCCCACGGTCCCTCCTGGTGTGTATTAAAGCTGTCAAACGGAGGATGTTTCACGTGAAACATTCCGATTCGATATCAACCGCCATGTTTCACGTGAAACACTGCAAGTTGTTAGTATCCATTATGTTTCACGTGAAACATCTAGGCAAGCGGATTCTTCTTGGCCATGCCATTTGCACGAGGCAATGAAACGGATGCTGGATGACTCTTCTTAAGAACAATGAACTCCCTGTGGCCCAGGCCCTCAGGCAAATCGATAGCGTCATTCAGAAGCAAAGTGAAGCCGCAAATCTTTGCTGCTGACATGCCGGAAGCAAGCTCCTCATCCGAAGGATTGCCCTTGGTGATAACAAATAGCCCTCCATCCTTGAGGTACGGCGCCGCATACTCAACAAGAATCGGTAAAGGGGCCAGTGCGCGGGCGGTTACGACAGAGAACTGCTTCTTATGGCTTCGAGCATATTCTTCAAGACGATCATGGACCGCATGAGCATGTTTCAATCCAAGAGCATGGACAAAGGAATTGACTGCATCAACCTTCTTGCCAACAGAGTCAATATAAGTTGCTTTACGATGCGTGGTTATGGTTAATGGAATACCAGGGAAGCCCGCACCTGTTCCCATATCGAGCAAAGCTCCCTCAGGAGCCTTATTGATATAAGGGAGCAAAACAAGTGAGTCAAGGATATGAAGTACTGCAGCATCTTCAACGTTAAGAATACGGGTGAGATTGGTTGTCTTATTAATTTCCAGAACCAAATCCAAATGCTGAATACATTTCCTCAGCTCAACATCAGTTACGCTCAAGGAATACTCTTTGCAATAGGAAGTTAGACGACACAACATCTCGTCAGCCTGCTGATCAGTAAGTACTAACAACGAAAGCTCCTTTCTGACAAAAATCAGTGTATCGAGAACTTTTGACAAAAAAAGGGGACGTGGAAACCACGTCCCCTTAGCATAAGCTCGAGTAGATTATCGAGCAACAATCACTACATGGCGATCAGGGTCAGAACCCTCAGAATGAGTATCGACCGCATCATTGCCACGAAGTGCAATGTGAACCAGTCGGCGCTCGTAGGCATTCATGGGCGGAAGCGAAACACTCTTGTGAGTGCGGATGGCGCGCTCGGCAGCAGACTGAGCCATGGAGGCAACCTTGTCCTGACGGCGGCTCTTGTATCCCTCGACATCCACTACAACCGGATACCTAAAGCCAAGCTTGCGGCTCACCAGCAAAGAGAACATAACCTGAAGGGCATCAAGGGTGCGACCATGACGGCCAATGAGAACAGCAAGATCGGGAGCCGTTACATCCAGAATCAGCTCACCCTCGTCACCCTCATACTCATCGATAGGAGAGTTGGCGGCATCGAAGTGCGAAAGGATGGAACGCAGGATGGAAATCGCAACATCGGCAATGGTGTCGAGCTCCTCATCGGTCAGCTCTTCACCAGCCTTGTAGCGCTGTGCAATCTCGGGATAATCGCCCGCGACCTGCGGGGCAACCTCCTCAAGCATATCCTCGATGATCTCTTCAGACATAACGTACTCCAAAAGTTAGGTACCTAAATAAGATTGATATCCCACTACTTCTTCTTGTGCGGGCGCGGCTTCTTCTCTCGACGAGTGACCTCAACCTGCAGCGGCGCGTTCTTAAGACGCTCCTCCTCCTCCTGGTCTGCC
>OGSD01003334.1_pt1 | contig 12211 bp, 6 predicted proteins | sample 1553571 | NCBI WGS metagenome assembly OGSD01 (sample SAMEA2580072, study PRJEB22360) | human gut metagenome | biome: human gut; feature: human-associated habitat; material: faeces | place: Denmark | collected 2008/2010 | reverse complement strand
AGGACTTTAGCGGACAGGATAAGGTGGTGGAAAACCTTCGCATCTTTGTGAAGGCGGCACGCTTGCGTGGCGAAGCACTCGACCATGTGCTGTTGCATGGCCCTCCCGGATTAGGAAAAACAACTCTTTCGAATATTATCGCTAACGAATTAGGAGTTGGCTTTAAAGTAACTTCCGGTCCGGTACTTGATAAACCGGGTGACCTGGCAGGTGTATTGACCAGCCTCGAACCGAACGACGTGCTTTTTATTGATGAAATTCATCGGCTGTCGCCTGTGGTGGAGGAATATCTTTATTCGGCGATGGAAGATTACCGCATCGATATTATGATCGATAAGGGACCTTCGGCACGCAGCATCCAGATAGATTTGAATCCTTTCACGCTGGTTGGTGCAACCACACGTAGCGGTCTGCTGACGGCCCCGCTTCGTGCACGTTTCGGTATTAATCTTCATTTGGAGTACTATGATGATGATATTTTGAGCAATATCATTCGTCGTTCTGCGTCCATACTGGATGTGCCTTGTTCGGTACGTGCAGCATCGGAGATCGCTTCCCGTAGCCGCGGAACGCCCCGTATTGCCAATGCCTTGCTCCGTCGGGTACGTGATTTTGCGCAGGTGAAAGGCTCCGGTTCTATCGATACGGAGATCGCCCAGTTTGCATTGGAAGCACTGAATATTGATAAGTACGGCCTGGATGAGATAGACAACAAGATACTTTGCACCATTATAGACAAATTTAAAGGTGGTCCGGTAGGTATCACTACCATTGCCACGGCTTTGGGAGAAGATGCGGGAACCATTGAGGAAGTTTACGAACCTTTCCTGATAAAAGAAGGATTTATGAAGCGTACTCCCCGTGGACGTGAGGTGACCGAACTTGCCTATAAACATTTGGGAAGAAGTCTTTATAACAGTCAGAAAACGCTGTTTAATGACTAACATAAAGCGTCATGTGACAAGTGGTATTAACGGTATAAAAGAACTTTATAAAGCATAGTTGGATGATGAAGCAATGGACTACTTTACTTGTTTTTCTCTTTTTGAGCTTGTCTTTATCGGCTCAACAGGAATATGGGAGGGATATTTTTGTCTCTTCTAAAGGAGACTCTTTACCTTATCGGATGATTCATCCCGAATCGGTGAAGCCAGGTGAAAAGTATCCGCTCGTACTGTTTCTGCATGGAGCCGGCGAACGGGGAAATGATAATGAGAAACAGTTGACTCATGGTGGACAGATGTTTCTTAATCCGGTCAATCAAGAGAAGTATCCCGCTTTCGTTCTAATTCCACAGTGTCCGACAGACGGTTACTGGGCTTATACAGGACGTCCGAAGTCGCTTATCCCTACAGAAATGCCAGTGGGACAAGAGATCAGTCCTATATTGCAAACGCTTAAACAGTTGCTCGACTCTTATCTGGTAATGCCCGAAGTGGACACACAACGGGTTTATATTATCGGTCTTTCAATGGGAGCGATGGGAACGTATGATTTAGTCGTGCGTTATCCGGAGATTTTTGCAGCTGCAGTTCCTATTTGCGGTACAGTCAATCCAAGTCGGCTATCGGTTGCCAAGGATGTGAAATTTCGTATCTTTCACGGAGATGCGGACGATGTAGTTCCGGTGAAAGGTTCTCGCGAAGCGTATAAAGCACTGAAAGCTGCCGGTGCAGATGTGGAATATATTGAATTCCCCGGTTGCAATCATGGGAGCTGGAATCCGGCTTTCAATTATCCCGGATTTATGGATTGGTTGTTCAAACAAAAGAAGAAACGTTGAACCAATCTAAATGATAATTACTAATAAAACATGGCTGGACTAAAATCATTAGCTAAAGATACGGCAATTTATGGGTTGAGTAGTATTGTCGGACGGTTCCTTAACTACATGCTGGTGCCTTTGTACACAGCGGTATTGCCGGCTTCCACCGGAGGTTATGGAGTTGTTTCAAACGTATATGCGTTTACAGCCCTGATGCTTGTACTGCTTACGTTCGGTATGGAAACGGGATTCTTCCGTTTTGCCAACAAATCGGGAGAAGACCCGATGAAAGTATATGCCAACTCCTTGTTATCGGTAGGAGGGGTATCTTTGATTTTTGTTTTCCTTTGCTTGTTATTCCTGCAACCTATTTCCAATTTACTGGATTATGGCGATCATCCGGAGTTTATAGCGATGATGGCTGTTGTGGTAGCTTTAGACTCTTTCCAATGCATTCCTTTTGCCTATTTACGGTATAAAAAGCGGCCTATTAAGTTTGCTGCTATTAAACTGCTCTCTATCGTTGGTGGCATCGGTTTGAATTTATTTTTCCTATTGGTGTGCCCGTGGCTGAATGTACATTGTCCGTCAACGATCTCCTGGTTTTATGATCCGGATTATTTAGTGGGATATATCTTTATTAGCAACCTGATTATTTCGGTTGTCCAGATGTTCTTCTTTATTCCGGAACTGACAGGTTTTGCTTATAAGTTGGACAAGGTATTGCTGAAACGAATGGTCGTATATTCTTTCCCGGTATTAATCTTAGGTTTGGTAGGTATTCTAAACCAGACTGTGGATAAGATGATCTATCCGTTTCTTTTTGAAGACCGGCAGGAAGGGGTGGTGCAATTGGGTATCTATGCGGCAACCAGTAAGATTGCGATGGTGATGGCAATGTTTACGCAAGCTTTCCGTTATGCTTACGAACCGTTTGTCTTTGGCAAAGACCGAGAAGGAGACAACCGGAAGATGTATGCCGCTGCGATGAAGTATTTTCTTATATTTTCCTTGCTGGCTTTCCTTGCTGTCATGTTCTACCTCGACTTGCTGCGTTATCTGGTGGCAAGGGGTTACTGGGAAGGCCTGGGGGTAGTAGCTATTGTAATGCTTGCAGAGATCTGTAAAGGGATCTATTTCAACCTTTCCTTTTGGTATAAACTGACGGATAAGACCTATTGGGGAGCCTACTTCTCGGTGATTGGTTGTGTTATTATTGTCGTATTGAACATCCTGTTTGTGCCGGTTTACGGTTATCTTGCTTCGGCATGGGCTTCTGTTGCAGGCTATGCAGTCATCTTGCTGCTATCCTACTGGATAGGACAGAAAGAATACCCGATTCATTATGACTTGAAGAGCCTGGGACTTTATGTTCTGCTGGCAGCGGTACTTTACGTTATTGGAGAGCAGGTTCCTATCCCTAATATAGTGCTCCGTCTCGCTTTCCGTACCGTACTCTTATTGCTATTTATAGCTTATATTATCAAGAAGGATTTACCATTGAGTCAGATTCCTGTTATTAATCGATTTATAAAGAAGAAATAACTATGAAGACAGATGAACGTAATAAGTTTGCTATCAAGTCCTTTCTGGGAGAATATCTGGACTTGAGGAAAGATAAGGATAACGAACTGGCCACAGTGGATTCTATCCGTAAGGGGGTAGAGTTCAAAGGTGCCAATTTATGGATTCTGATCTTTGCCATATTCATGGCATCACTCGGATTGAATGTGAACTCCACTGCCGTTATTATCGGTGCCATGTTGATTTCTCCATTGATGGGACCTATTATGGGAGTAGGACTGTCTGTCGGACTGAATGACTTTGAATTAATGAAACGCTCTTTGAAGAGCTTTCTCATAACGACTGCTTTCAGTGTGACTACGGCAACAATCTTTTTCCTTCTTGCCCCTATTGCCGGTTCACAGTCAGAGTTGCTGGCACGTACATCGCCCACTATTTATGATGTATTCATCGCGCTTTTTGGTGGTTTGGCAGGTGTCGTGGCTCTCTCTACCAAGGAAAAAGGAAATGTGATTCCGGGTGTTGCCATTGCTACTGCATTGATGCCGCCGCTTTGTACGGCAGGTTACGGACTGGCTTCCGGTAATCTCATTTATTTCCTGGGTGCTTTTTATCTTTACTTTATCAACTCTGTTTTTATCAGCCTGGCTACTTTCCTCGGTGTTCGTGTGATGCATTTCCAACGGAAAGAGTTTGTGGATAAAACCCGTGAGAAGACCGTACGTAAATACATCGTTCTGATTGTAGTGCTTACCATGTGCCCTGCAGTTTATCTGACATTTGGAATTATAAAGAGCACTTTCTATGAAGCAGCAGCCAATCGTTTTATAAACGATCAGTTGAGCTTTGAGAATACGCAGGTACTTGATAAGAAAATTAGCTATGACCATAAAGAAGTACGGGTTGTTTTGATTGGTCCTGAAGTGCCTGACGCTTCGATATCTATTGCTCGTAGCAAGTTGAAAGAGTATAAGCTGGAAGATACGAAACTGATTGTATTACAGGGGATGAACAATGAGGCGGTAGATGTATCTTCTATCCGTGCCATGGTCATGGAAGACTTCTATAAAAACAGTGAGCAACGGCTTCAACAACAGGCGGTGAAAATTTCCCAACTGGAGACAACACTGGAGCAATACAGAACGTACGATGCTATGAGTCGTACATTAGTACCCGAATTGAAGGTACTTTATCCTTCCATCACAACTCTTTCCATCGCTCACTCGCTCGAAGTGCGGGTCGATTCGATGAAGACGGATACGGTGACATTGGCTGTCCTTAAATTCGCCAGACATCCGTCTGTTGCTGAAAAAGAGAAAATCAGCGAATGGCTGAAAGCCCGCGTAGGAACGAAGAAGTTGAGGCTGATTACAGAATAATGAATCTAAAAATAATAATATGAAGTTCAGACTAACCGTCTTGATAGTCTTTTCTCTCTGTCTGTCGAATGTATTTGCCGATGAGGGAATGTGGTTGTTGGGAAATCTCCGAAAGAATAAACAGACTGACCGGGTAATGAAAGAACTTGGTTTGCAGATGCCTGTGAATAAAATATATGATCCGAAGAAACCATGTCTGGCAGATGCTGTTGTCAGTTTTGGAGGCTTCTGTTCAGGAGTGGTGGTTTCTGAAGACGGTCTGGTGTTTACTAATCATCATTGTGGCTTTAGCAGTATTCAGCAACATTCTTCAGTGGAACATGATTATCTGAAAGATGGCTTCTTTGCACGTAGTCTTGAGGAAGAACTGCCGAATCCGGAGTTGTATGTTCGTTTCCTGCTTCGTACGGAAGATGTTACTAAACGCGTATTGTCTGCCGCCCGGCATGCTAAAACGGAAACAGAACGTCGTGTGGCTGTTGATTCGATTATGAATGTAATCAGTATGGAAGTCTCCGAAAAGGATTCTACATTGACTGGTATTGTAGATGCTTATTATGCAGGGAATGAATTCTGGCTTTCTGTTTATCGTGATTATAATGATGTCCGCCTGGTTTTTGCACCTCCTTCTTCTGTCGGGAAGTTCGGATGGGATACGGATAATTGGATGTGGCCGCGTCATACGGGCGATTTCAGCGTATTTCGTATCTATGCTAATGCCAAGAATGGTCCGGCGGATTATTCTCCTGAAAACGTCCCTTATCATCCCGAATATGTAGCACCCATTTCTTTGGATGGATACAAAGAAGGTTCTTTCTGCATGACGCTTGGCTATCCGGGCAGTACGGAACGTTACCTTTCCTCGTATGGTATCGAAGAGATGATGAATGGAATCAATCAGGCAATGATTGATGTACGGGGAGTGAAACAAACCATCTGGAAACGGGAGATGGACCGTCGTCCGGATATTCGCATTAAGTATGCTTCAAAATACGATGAAAGCTCCAATTATTGGAAGAATAGCATCGGAACGAATAAAGCCATCAAGCATTTGAAAGTGTTGGAAAAGAAACGGGTGGCTGAAGCAGCGCTTCGTAACTGGATTCAGTCTCATCCGGAAGAGAGAGAAAAACTGATTCGTTTATTCTCTTCTTTAGAGTTGAGTTATAGTAATCGCCGTGAAACCAATCGTGCGTTGGCTTATTTCGGTGAATCGTTTATAAATGGTCCCGAGTTAGTGCAGCTCGCTCTTGAAATTCTCAATTTCGACTTTGAGGCGGAAGAGAAGTTGGTGATAACCCGCATGAAAAAGTTACTGGAGAAGTATGATAATCTCGATCTTTCCATTGATAAGGAGGTTTTTGCTGCCATGCTCAAAGAGTATCAGTCGAAAGTGGATAAAAAGTTTCTGCCTGCTATGTATGAGAAGATAGATACGCTCTACAACGGGAATATTCAGACCTATGTAGACTCTTTGTATGCAACTTCCAATATAACGTCTCCTAAAGGCTTAAAACGCTTTCTGGAGCGAGATACTACTTATAATCTCATAGAGGATCCGGCTGTTTCCTTAAGTCTGGATTTGATTGTGAAGTATTATGAGATGAATCAAAGCATTTCCGAGGCTTCCGAGCAGATAGAGGAGGGGGAGCGTTTGTTCAATGCAGCCATGCGCCGGATGTATGCTGATCGTAATTTTTATCCGGATGCCAACTCTACCATGCGGCTTAGTTTCGGAACGGTTGGAGGATATACTCCTTTTGATGGAGCCACTTATGATTACTACACAACCGTGAAAGGCATTTTTGAGAAAGTGAAGGAACATGCGGGTGATATTGACTTTGCCGTTCAGCCGGAGTTGTTGAGTTTGCTTTCTTCCGGTGATTTCGGAAGATATGCCAATGCGCAGGGAGATATGAATGTTTGTTTTATCTCCAACAATGACATTACAGGCGGTAATTCCGGCAGTGCCATGTTTAATGCCAAAGGAGAATTACTAGGCTTGGCTTTTGATGGCAACTGGGAAGCAATGAGCAGTGATATCGTATTCGAACCAGATTTGCAGCGTTGCATCGGGGTAGATGTGCGGTATATGCTCTTTATTATGGAGAAATATGGTAAGGCGGGCAATCTTGTTCAGGAGTTGAAGATAGCTCGATGAAGTAAATGTTTCGATAAAAGATATATATTTACTAAATAGAAAGGCAACTAATCTGTGGTAGTTAGTTGCCTTTCTATTTTATTTAAATGAATTCCTTTTTACTTTTTGGGTTTTCTGCGTGCCCATCCTTCCTCGCTGAAGTCAGGCTCTTTGTCTTTGAAAAATTCTTGCCAGTCATCTTTCTTTTTTGGACCACGGGCATCAGAATAACCTCGTTCTGCACGACTAGGTTTATCTTTTTTAGCTGATTTAGCACCTTTTGCAGAAGCATCTTTCGATTTTCTATCCTTATTCTCATAGCGTGGAGCACGTTCGTCACTTTTGCCGCCGAATCGTTTACCTCCCTTGCGCTCATTAGAACTGCTTTCGCGTCCTTTTCCGCTTTCTTCACCGGCTATTTCAATAACGACCTTACGTCCGTTCCATTTAGCTTTGTTCAGCGCTTTAATTACATTGGTCGCTTCCTTTTCGGGTACTTCAAAGAAAGAATAGTTCTGCATCAGGTCAATGCGTCCCAATTCAATGCGTCCTCTTGTATTACTGTTCAACAGTCCGATAAGATCACTTGGAAAGAAGCTGTCCGTTTTACCCAGATTGATAAATAAGCGGTTGAAGCCTGGAGCAGCTTTTCGGCTTCTTTTCTCGAAACCTCCTTCTTTACGATCACCACGTCCGGCGCGTTCTGCACGCATATCGGTTGGTTGCTCTATTTCAGGACGGTTGCGGTAATATTCTGCAAAACGGTTGAATTCGTGAGAAACCATTCGTTTAATCAAGTCCTCTTTGCTTAGCCATTCCAGTTTACGATAGATTTCCGGCATAAAGTCGGCAATCTCTTCTTCGTTCACTTTTACTTTTTCGAGATCATCAATTACCTTAATCAGCTGTTTCTGACAGATACCTGCTGCTGTCGGCATTTCTCCGACAATGAATTTCTTACTGATAATACGTTCGATTTCTCTCATCTTTCCTTTTTCGCGGAGGTTGATGATGGCAATGGAAGTTCCGGTTTTTCCGGCACGCCCTGTACGTCCGCTACGATGCGTATAACTTTCTGTATCATCAGGCAATCCGTAATTGATGACATGTGTCAGATCGTCTACATCAAGTCCACGGGCAGCCACGTCAGTTGCAACGAGCAGTTGCAGATTACGGATGCGGAATTTCTGCATAACGGCATCCCGTTGTGCTTGGGAAAGTTCGCCATGCAAAGAATCGGCATTGTAACCTTCCTGCATCAATTTGTCTGCAATTTCTTGAGTCTCTTTACGGGTACGGCAGAAAATGATACCGTATATTTGTGGGTAGTAATCGACGATACGTTTTAAAGCTTCATATTTATCTTTAGCCTGTACGGTATAAACAACGTGTTTAACGTTGTTGGTACTTTCATTCTTACGGCCAATAGTTATTTCTTTCGCGTTACGTAAGTAGTTCTTGGAGATACGTGCGATTTCCGGGCTCATTGTTGCAGAAAACAGTAGAGTGTTACGTTCCTGCGGCACATCAGCCAGGATGGCATTGATACTCTCTGTGAATCCCATATTAAGCATTTCGTCCGCTTCATCCATTACAACGTTGTGGATGGTAGATAAAGATACAGTTTTGCGCTCCATCAAGTCCAGCAGACGTCCTGGTGTGGCAACGATGATATGTACACCTCGTTTCAGGCTGCGTATTTGGCTATCAATGGAAGAACCACCATATACAGGCAGTACTTTCAGTCCGTCAATGTATTTGGAATAGTCGTTCAGATCTCCTGCTATCTGGAGACAAAGCTCGCGGGTAGGGCAGAGGATAAGCGATTGTGGAATCCTGTTTTTTACGTCAATCTGTTGGAGCAAGGGCAAACCGAATGCGGCTGTTTTACCTGTTCCTGTCTGTGCAAGAGCTACTACATCATTATTTTCTCCTAAAAGGTACGGAATCACTTCCTCTTGTACCGGCATGGGATTCTCGTATCCCATTTCTTCAATTGCTCTACGTATCTCCGGAGAAACGCCAAGCTCTTCAAATGTCTTCATTAAATCTCTGTATATCTTTTATTTCGGCTGCAAAGATAGTTAATTTAGTTGATAATAAATGGTTGATAATGCATAATTATTATAGGCGCCATCGTATTTGTCATTGATCGGCCTCAATTGTTGGTTAATAAAATGCTTCGCAACTGTTCTATGTCTTCCGTAGAGAGTCCGATTCCTTTTTGCAGATAGGCTTGTACGCTTCCATATTCTGATTCAATTTGCCCCTTTGCGGCATTCAGAAAATCTTCTTTGGCGGAATAGATGGTGGTGATTGCCTCTTGAGAGTTGACCGGTAATTTATATGCGTATTTAGAAGCTTTGGGAATATTGAAATAATCGTTACTCAATCGGTAATCTTCCATTATCACGTCTTCATTGACTCCTAGCGCGGCGAGCAGTAATGCGGAAATCACTCCTGTACGCCCTTTCCCCGATGTACAATGAATGACGGCCGGATAATTGTTGCGGTCGAGAAGAACGGCAAACAGCTTTTTGAGTTCTTTTTGGTGATTTGTGACTAATTCCCGGTTCATCCGTTCTACCAGACGGTAGATAGTATCGGTTTTTATTTTATCTTCCCGGATGCCTTGGAGGATTTTTTCCATGTTTCCTGTGAGGATAGGGATATGTACGATCTTAAATCCGTCGTCGTGCAGTTGCGGGTAGTTGTGGCATTCATTTTCAGAACGCAGGTCTATGATGGTTCGTATACCTATGTTTTTAAGTTCTTGGCGTGAGCCGGACGGGATGCTGTCTATTTGTGCAGACCGATAGATCATTCCCCAACGAAGCGATTTCCCCGTGGCGGCAGATTCGTATCCTCCTAAATCGCGGAAATTCTGTATGCCGGGAATATTAATGTTGCGGGTGGCTACTTTAATCCGGTATTTGTTGTTAAATACAAGCAAGTAATAATAACGTTGGGAAGGATCGTCGGTTACGATTGTCATTTTACCATCGGAGATGCTGGCCGTTGCGATAGGCGAATTCTCCGGAATAAGTTCGGGCGAAGTAGAGGTATATACTTTGACCTCTCCTCTCAATAGAGGTGCTGTCTCCCATTTGATGATACAGTTTCCTACATTGTTTTCTTCACACACCACAGATATGGTAGGTGAGGTGTTAGAACAGGATGGAAGCACTAATAAAACAGTAAGCCAGCTTAACAGGTTCTTGTACATAGTTTCTTTGTCTGGGTGAATCATATACGCAAAGTTAGGAATTACCGGCAGATCTGATAATTCCTTTGCGATAATTAGTCAAAGTTAATAGTAATTTACGAGCATAAAGAGCGTATTTTACCTCTCTACATGTCTTCTATTTATGTATCACTAACCTTGTTTATGAAAAAAGTGCCACCTTATCGCTATATCAGCTAAAGTGGCACTTGGTGTTTCGGCAACGGATTTATCTCTATTCGAGAATGCCAGCGAATCCACCGCTCTTGGCCATTCTGATAGAAAGCCTTTGTCCCTGTTTTACCTCCAGTGTTCTTCTTTTATAATGCATTGCTTGACGACTAGCATTGATACCATCTTCAAATGCTGTGAGATGATAACATCTGTCGGTTTTCAAGAAGTCAAGGCTGATTTCAAAATTTCTTTCTTCTTCCTTACTATTGGTCATGCCGCCAATGAACCATTTCTCACCTTTGCGTTTGGCCACGATTACATATTCTCCTATCTTGGCATCCAAAACAATTGTTTCATCCCAGGTAGTGGGAACTTGAGTGATGAAGCGTGTGCAGTCTTCATTACGATAGTATAATGTAGGATTATCAGCTAACATTTGAAGCCCGCTTTCAAAGATGACATATAAAGCTAGTTGATAGGCGCGTGTACCAATGCTTGCAGAATTAGGACGTTCGGTACGATAAACGTTCGGCTGCATAGTAATCATTGCTCCGGGGGTATAATCCATCGGACCTACGGCATTTCTCATGAAAGGGAGATATACGCTATTGTCTGGAAGGCAGTCCCACATGTGTTCCATCCCTTTTACTCCTTCATAAGATAGAATATTCGGATATCTATATTCTAATCCGGCAGGTTTGAAAGCCCCATGAAAGTCAATAAGAAGGTGATGTTTGGCTGCTTCTTTCGCTACTCGCTCATAGAAGTTGACCATCCATTGGTCGCTGCGGTCCATAAAATCTATTTTTATTCCCTTCACTCCCCATTCTCCTAAAACCTTAAAGAGATCGAAGTTCTTCTCTACTGTCAGCCAGGATAGCCAAAGTATAATATCTACATTTTTCTCCTTTCCGTAACGGATTAGCTCGTGGAGGTCTACATCTGGATTGGGGGTATAGGGGTCTTGAGTTGTTTTTGCCCATCCTTCATCCATGAGGATGTAAGGAATACCGTATTTGGCTGCGAAATCAATATAGTATTTATATGTAGCCAGATTGCAACCCGCTTTAAATGTCACGTCTTCTCCATAAGGAATCGCTCCATTCCACCATTCCCAACTTACTTGTCCAGGTTTAATCCATGATACGTCTTGTAGCTGATTAGGGGCAGCCAGTTTGTAGGTCATGGTATTTTCTACCAAGTGTTTGTCTTCTTTCACAATACTGAAATAACGCCATGGAAAACTTCTTTTACCATTAGTTTTGGCAATATAATCAGCTTCTTTTAGGATTTTGAGACTACGGTCTCCATCGTCACCAAATTCAAGAGGAACTTTGGGGAATACGGAAGTTATGTTATTGTTCCCGTCACTTTTTAAAAACATACAAGGATAGTCCGATAAATCAGCTTCGCAAACTAAGATCTTATATGATTTGTGAGTGTCAATTAGTATGGGGAGTACAGACATCCGATCCGATGGTTTCCAAGAGGTACTGGGAATATGTGAATAAAACTCTTCGTAACCAGTTTTAAAACCTTCAGGTTGCTGTAGGTGAAGTAGATATTCAGAGGGGAGCTGCAGAGAAAAGTCTTCTCCTATAACTTCTATGTCCTTTTTGAAGCGAGTTATGAAACGGTATGCTATTCCATCATTGAAAGCACGGAATTCTACGGAGTAGTTGTCTCTGAAATTAAGTAAAAGTTGATTGTATTCGTTATCTATGGATGCAAATTTTAATGGGACAATAGGCGTTAACGTTTCTTTTACACTCTTTCGTTTTTGTCCGGATAGCTTCGGATGCTCTCCTAAAACCTGCTCTTTTAGAGCGAGCATGAGAGAGTTGTTCTCCAATACTTTTTCGTTGCTGCAGGATACGTCGTAATAGATCTTATCGCTAAGGCGAATAGAAACTTTAATTTCTCCGTTGGGAGAAAATAGTTCTATTTTGTTTTGCGCCTGTATATTGAATATCAGGCAACATGCAAACAGTAATAAAAAAATGTAC
>OGSD01003333.1_pt1 | contig 12215 bp, 8 predicted proteins | sample 1553571 | NCBI WGS metagenome assembly OGSD01 (sample SAMEA2580072, study PRJEB22360) | human gut metagenome | biome: human gut; feature: human-associated habitat; material: faeces | place: Denmark | collected 2008/2010 | reverse complement strand
CCCGGTGGGATACGCCTTCCGCCGCATCTGGGAGGGAGGCCACGGCACCCGCAGCCAGCACTACGCCGGCGTGGCTTTCGACGTGGGGCAGAGCCTCAGCCAGACCCAGCGCACCGCCATCTACAACGCCGCCCGCTCCTCCGGAGCGTGGGGCTATGTCGAGCCGCTGAGCCAGACCCCCACATGGGTCCACTTCGACCGGCGCTACGGCACGCCCGCCTGCAGAGGCACCACGGCAGGCTACCCCACCCTCCGCCGGGGCAGCCGGGGCTGCTACGTCATGATCCTCCAAGACGCCCTCTCGACGCTGGGCTACCAGACCGGGAACCGCATCGACGGCATCTTCGGCAGCCGGACGGAAGAAGCCCTCAAGGGCTACCAGCGGCGCACCAGCCTGCGCGCCGACGGCGTCTGCGGCTGCAACAGCTGGAAGAAGATTTCCACCGCCGTGCTGGGTGTTGGACGGACGAAGACGACCATTGACTGATTTTTATATCTTACCGATTGCATAAGCAAAACGCATCTGCGGCCCGCTGACAAACAGCGAAACCGCAGATGCGTTTCATGTTATTCTTCTAAAGAAAAGTCCTGTTGCTCCAATTCATAGCACTTTTTTATCCAGCCTTCTTGCAGATAGCCAAACGGATTATTCGTCGGCGGCATTTGAGCAAGAGCCTGTTTCAAAAACTCTGCGTATAAGGTATTTTCCGGTTCTAAGGTGCACCGCCGCACCGGGTATTCTCTATAGACATTTGCATCTCGATAAAAAGCTCTATCAATAAAACCAAGGCCAGACAAGTGAATCATATATTCTTCAAGTGGTGGAGTAGGGAGCTGCCGCCTTACTATCTTGCAATAGCAGGTTTGCATCACCCTCTCCGGGAACCGTACTTACCTCTCTCGAAGTATACGGCTCTGTCATTGTTCGGTCAGAAAAACTCATTGATTGTGAATTAGATGGTGGCAATGCTCACACACTATAAGTGTCTTTCGCCGTTTTGCTAACATTGCGATTTCCCACGGTTCTTTTCCTTTAAGGTTTTTCAGTTTATTGATATGGTGGATTTCGTAACGTTCGCTTTCCGTTGTGCCACAGAGTTCACAAATTCTTGCTTTCAAACGCTTCTCAAGCGGTGTTACCGACTGACCATAAATAATTGCGGCATTGCTAATGCAGTCTGTTGAAATTTTCGCATCTTTACAGTCCATATAGTTGGCGAAATAGCGGCGCTTGGCTTTCTTTTTCGTTTCATAGGGGATACCCCATTCGCCAGTTCCGTCTTTATACATAGCAACAACTTTTGAGATTTTGCTTTTGTGTTTTGCTGCAAGCGTTTTTAGGCAGCTGTATTCCATAAGGTAAGACAGATATTTCAGTTTACAGAAGTTGCTGGCTATTCCGTAATAATTACAAATACCTCTCAACTCATCGTTGTAAACTGTGACTATCTCAAGGTCTGTCAGCCGTAGCAGGGAATTTCTGTGAACGGGAAATAGCTTTCCGTCCTTTTTCTGTATCGCTATACCCTTTGAGAAAATAAAGTTGTGGATTTTGTCATCGAATGGCACTAGCAGTTCAACATGGTTGTTGAGAGTTCTCGCTTTTGTGCCTTTCTTGTTCCGCTTTACTTTCTCACATCTTCTGACACGAACATCAAAACCTAAGAACCGGGCACATTCACTGCTGTGGGTAATAAGTGTCTTTTCTTCGCTGAGTTCCATCTTGAGTGTTTGCCCAATAAACTCAGAGAGTTTGCTCTTAATCCACTGGCAATCCTCTTTACTGCCCTTTACACCAATAATAAAATCATCTGCATAGCGGATATATTTGAGCTTTTTATCCGTCTGTGCTGTGCAAGGAGTTTTCAAAAGTTGTTTGCGGAGTGTTTTACACTCTGCAATCATGCTTTCTCTTTCTACTCCATTCTTTCTGTCGATGTGGTAGCAAAGATTTTTGATTCTATTGTGCAGTTCACGGTATTCCGGGGTGATTTTCCCTTTTTCAGGAGTGTCAAATTCGTCTTTTAGCTGCATGACGAATTTATCAAGTTCGTGCAGATAGATGTTTGCCAGCAACGGTGAAAGAATACCGCCTTGCGGTGTGCCGCTGTAGGTTTTGTGGTAAACCCCATCTTCCAAATATCCTGCTTTTAGAAATTTGTAGACCAGTTTTACGATGCGTGCATCTTTGACCTTGCTGCCGATAAATCCAACCAGTGCATCGTGATTTATATTGTCAAAGCACCCTTTAATATCCCCCTCAACAAACCAACGCACACCACCAAATTGGTACTTCAATTTGTCTAATGCGGTGTGACAGCTTCTTTTCGGGCGGAATCCATGCGAGCAGTCCAGAAAGAGCGGTTCATAAATTGCTTCCAATATCATACGGAGTGCTTCTTGAACCAATTTGTCCGTAAAGGTCGGAATACCTAATGGACGCTTCTTCTTCGGATTGCTTTTCTTTGCAATATAAGTTCGTCGTACTGGCGTGGGCTGATAGGTTTCATCTGCCAAGGACTGAATGATTTTTTCAATCTTAGCTTCGCTGAAACCGTCTGCTGTGTCTTGATTGATACCTTTTGTCGATGCACCCTTGTTCGTGTACAGACGCTGGTATGCCTGATAGTAAATATCTGGGCGCAGCAGATAGCGATACAATCTAGTAAATACTTCTTCCTTATGGGTTAATGAGTCTTTGCTGATTCTTTCTAAAATTTCGGTTGTTGGTTGCAATGAGGTTTTCCTCCCTAATCAACGTTCTATTTTAGTACACAATAACTACGCTCCTTCGCCATGTAAGGGTCATTATCCCTCTCGGACTACTATGAGCGTTCCGTACCCATGCAGGATTTTCAGGCTCTACAGCCATAGCCTTTTCAGGCGTTCCTGTGTAGGGTATCCCCAGTTAACATTGTGTGTAGGGAAATGCGGATTGTCGGTATGCGCTTTCGTTTCCTTGCCATAGGTTCTCCTACAGATTCCATGAACATTGAGATAACCGATGGATGGAAGAGCATCATCCATCGCGTTCATGACAGAGGTTTCAGACATTTTCCTCCGCCTGAAAATAACAGAAATTAGAAACTTGCGTATCAGTAAATCCAACTTCATCCTCGTATCCGCTTAACATGGCGGTTCAGTCGCACAATACTGTCTTTCAGTGACTTACCGCTTTCCTGCCGTGCTCTGTTCCCGTTTCAGCTTTCGCCTTTCGGTTAGGCAGGTTGTTTCCCGCGTTATCCTACGGGGTAGTCCCTTACGCTACACTACACAATGCCCTATCTGGGCGCACCACATCGAAGCAAGCTTTTTTCAGGGAAGTTCTTTTTCCAAAAATGGACGAAATCCAAATTCAGCCAGTTCTTTTGCACATTTCCAAAATAAAAATACACTTTCTCCGGCTGAAGCACTGAATTTTCTTTTCGACGATAAATAAAATTTTCAAATAAAATGGTCTGCCAGATTCTTCGATCGCAGTTGAACGCAATTTCACCAAAAACCGGAATATTGAGATAAAACGGAATATCTTTCACCCTAGAAAAGCTCAAATCGCAGATTCTGAGCCTGTTGATTTCATTTAATGCCTGCTCTGAATTTATCAATTTTCTGCTGAAGCTAAGATAGTATGCCACATCCTTTTCTAGCTCATCAAACAGCTCTAGTGTTTTCTGTTCATGAAGTTTTTGCTCTTCAATCCACTTTTCTCGTTGTTCCTCTCGTTCTCGCTCCCGCTTACATTGGGCTTGATACTCAATCTCCCGCTTTCTATTTCGTTCACAAAGTTTCTGAATTCCTTCCTGTTCTCTTCGGTGATAAATCCACCTCTTATGTTCAACTGAATCAATCAGCTCTTTTCGCAACTCATCTTCTGAAAAGCTTTCTGTATTTTTCAAGAAGTCTGAAATATCAATTTCAATCGTCGGCACTTTTGCCCGTTTAATTTGATTGTATTTTTCTATATCCACATAATGTGTAACCGCAATTTCAACAAGCAGCACTGAATCTCTTATAGGAATATAAATATCGGGAACAAACCCATCACATCGCACTTCTGTTTCTGCATTTGAAAACTGTAACTTTCTATTTTTCTCAAGAATCAATGGTTGAAGCTGTTCCCCATCGTCTTCGTTACGAGATGAATCGCGCCGTGCGCTGATTTGAATTTCTGGGAGATTGATATATGTACTCTCTTTGACGATTTTTTTCGCCATCTGGTGCAGGCCGCTTTCGTTTGCCTTTTGAGCGGAACAATCCAGCACTATATCTCTTTCTGCATAATGAGCAAAATGTCGGACACGTTTTCCTCGCCCTAATTTCGCCACAAGTGAGCGTTTACAGGCAGCACAGACACAGTTACAGTCCAATCCCCTGTCTTTTTCCAGCATCTGCGAAATATGTACAGGTTCTCCTGTATCTTTTCGGATTGCAAAATAGAAGTTTTCCGTCTGTATGCACGCCATTTTTCCGCCCCCTTGTAACCATCAGAGCAAAAATCAAACGAACCCTTTATTCAATCGTCCAGCACAACATCCTCGCTGAGCACCTGTCCGATGGGCTTTGCAATGCACAGATCGGCCTCGGCGTCCGCATTCGTAGGCTGCATATTGATGACCACGAGGTGGTCGCCCCGGAAGTACCGGATGAGTCCCGCCGCCGGGTAGACTACAAGGCTGGTACCGCCGATGATGAGGGTATCAGCGCGGCGGATGGCCGAGACTGCGCCAGACAATACCTGCTCATCCAGCCCCTCTTCGTAGAGGACGACGTCCGGCTTGATGATACCGCCGCATTTGGGGCAGCGCGGCACACCGGTGCTGTTGGCGATGAAGTCTGCATCGTAGAACGCGCCGCACTTGACGCAGTAGTTGCGCAGGGTGCTGCCGTGGAGCTCGTACACCGTCTTGGAGCCTGCCGCCTGATGGAGGCCGTCGATGTTCTGGGTGATGACGGCTTTCAGCTTGCCCTCCCGCTCGAGCTTTGCCAGACGCAGATGCGCCGCGTTGGGCTTTGCTCCCTTGACGATGAGCTTATCGCGGTAGAAGCGGTAGAACTCCTCGGGGCGCTCTTCCCAGAAGGTGTGGCTCAAGATCGTCTCGGGCGGGTAATCGTATTTCTGATGGTAGAGGCCATCCACACTGCGGAAGTCCGGGATGCCGCTCTCGGTGGACACGCCCGCACCACCGAAAAAGACGATGTTCTGGCTCTGCGAAATGATTTTTTCCAACTTTTCAACCATATTCAACACCTCTTTTGTATCTATCGACGGAAATCAGTGCAAAATTTTATGCATTCTGCATTTTGTTTTTCACATTTCAACGGTCATTTTCCGCAAACATCTGCCCCAGATGGGCGAAAATATCCTGCGGGAGCATTCCGTACTCGCCTTTTTGGCGGGCGGCACGGTCAGCGGCGGCACCGTGGAGCCAGACCGCACAGGCGGCGGCTTCGCAGGCGGACAGACCGCAGGCCAGCAGGGCCGACATCATACCGGCCAGCACATCGCCGCTCCCACCCCTGGCAAGACCGGGATTGCCGGTGGGGTTGACGCAGACGCGGCCATCCGGGGCGGCGACCACGGTCCGCGCCCCTTTCAGCACCACCACCGCATTCCACTGAGCGGCATACCGCCGGGCAACACCCTCCCGGTCGGCCTGAACGGCCTCCACCGAAAGCCCCGTCAGCCGGGACATCTCCCCCGGGTGGGGCGTCAAAATCAGCTCTTTGGCCGGGCGCGGCAGTTCCTCACCCGCGTTCATGAGGCTGGCGGCGGCGTTGAGGCCATCGGCATCCAGCACCGCACTGCCCGAAAAGCCGGTGAGCAGCTTCTTCACCAGCGTCCGCGTCTCGGCGGCGCGGGCCGTGCTCTGGGCAAGATAGCCCAGTCCCGGCCCGATGAGCAGGACGGTGGCCTTCTGCCGGAGGATGCGGGGGATGCTCTGGGGGGAGATGCCCCCTTCTGCCCCCGGCTCACAGGGGCAGAGACAGCATTCCGGCAGGCGTGCCGACACCGCCGCCAGCACCGGCTCGACGCTTGCCAGTGTGACGATGCCTGCGCCGGTGCGCAGAGCGCCCTCGACGGTCAGCGACGCCGCACCGCGGTAGCAGGCACTTCCCGCCACAGCCAGCACCGCGCCGAAACTGCCCTTGTTGCTCTCCCTCGGGCGTTTTGGAATATGTGACCAGACAAATTCAGCCGTAATTTCGGGTGCCATGCTCACGCCTCCCCCTGAATGCAGCGCCTTATCTCTTTTTCCACGTCCTGCACCTCTTCGTGGAACATCCGGGCCGAGACGCGGAGAGCGCCGTGGCCCAGAATGATGACCTGCTCCATGCCGTCGGAGGTCGCCACCCGGACCCGGCGGTTTTTGCCGATCTCGTGGGTGACGCGCTCGATGAACATATCCGCCGTCTCGGCCTCTTTGGTGTAGACGACGTGGATGTTGTGGTACTGCTCGATGCTGCCGGGACTGCCCGGCACACGGTAGGCATCAAACACAAGAATGAGGACGCACTTTTTGAAGCCCTGATAGTTGCAGAGAATGTCCATCAGCCGGTGGCGGGCGGCGTCGAGGCTCTCCTTGGAAAGGGCGTTCAGCTCGTCCCACGCAAAGATGATGTTGTAGCCATCCACCAGCAGGTATTCGGGGGCGATCTCCCACTGCTCGGCGGCGAAATCGGGCCGTTCCCGCTTCTGCACCGGGCGGAACGCCGCCAGCGGGTCCCGTTTGATGGGGCCGTAGGTGCGCTCAAAAATTTTCAGCAGTTCGGCGTCCTCTTCCAGCGTAGCGCGGTAAGCCGCCATCCGGCGGGGACGGGCCGCTGTTTCTTCTGCTGTCGGGGCGGTGTGGCCCCAGCCACTGTCCACGTGCATATGGCTGCGCACCTGCTCCCACGGTACCACAAAGCCCGCACCGTGGGAGCAGAACACCGAGTCAGCGGGATTGTCCAGATCGTGTTCCGGCTCATAGCCCACTGCCTCGATGACCTCCGCCGCGTTGTGGCAGGGGCGGTAGCCGTCCAGCGTCAGGTTCAGGTGTCCCCTGCCCCGGGTGTAGCTGACCACCTCCATAGGGTAGCTGCGCATGGTGGCCACCGGTGCAAAACCGGTGAGGGTGGCCGTCTGGCCGTCCGGTGCCGTCTCGGGCGGGTCAAAGCTGCCCTCCATCCGCTGAACATCGCTCATGGCGCGGCCAATGTTCTCCGCAGGTACTTCCAGCCGGAAGGAATACCACGGCTCGAGGAGCTGGGTCTTTTTGATTTGGTTTGCCATCATAAGGCCCTGCCGCACGGCGCGGTAGGTAGCCTGCCGGAAGTCGCCGCCCTCGGTATGTTTGAGATGGGCGCGGCCCGCGATGAGGGTGATCTTCATATCCGTCAGAGGCGCGCCGATGAGGACGCCGAGGTGCTGCTTTTCTTCCAGATGGGTCAGCACGAGGCGCTGCCAGTTTTTGTCCAGCTCTTCCTCCCGGCAGTTGGCGGCAAACTGCATCCCGCTGCCCCGGGGCAGCGGCTCCCGCCTCAGATGCACCCCGGCACACGGGGGCGCGGATGCATAATGGCCCACGCCCTCGATGGCCTCGGTGATCGTTTCCTTATATAATATGCCGCCGGAGTCGAACTCCACGTCCAGCCCGTACCGCTCGGCCAGCAGGCTCTTGAGCACCTCGAGCTGAATCTCGCCCATGAGCTGGACGTGTATCTCGCCCAGCGTCTCGTTCCAGACGACATGGAGCTGAGGTTCTTCCTCTTCCAGACGGTGGAGCTTGCCCAATGCGGCATGAACATCCGCGCCCTCGGGCAGACATACCCGATAGCTCAGGACAGGTTCCAGCACCGGGAGGTCACTGTCCCGCTCGGCCCCGAGGCCGGTGCCGGGCTTCGCCCGGGTCAGTCCGGTGACGGCGCAGACCTGCCCCGGGCCGATGGCCTCTGCCAGCGTATATTTTGCGCCGGAGTAAAGCCGCAGCTGGTTGGCCTTTTCGGCCCAGGGCTCGCCGTCCGCTTCGCTGGTGAGCTGGGCTTTGACTTTCAGCTCACCGCCGGTGACGCGCAGCCAGGTCAGCCGCTCGCCCCGCTCATCCTGCGAGACTTTGAACACCCGCGCACCGAAAGCTTCCAGCGCCGGGGCGGCGCGGGTGTATTCGTCGAGGCCGGCCAGCAGCTCGTCCACACCCTGCAGTCCGCCGGCATTCTCCCTCTGCAGGGCCACGCCAAACCAGCAGGGAAAGACGTGCCGCCGGGCGATGGCCGGGATGATGTCCTCCGCCGTCAGGCTGCCCGCGTCCAGCATCTTTTCCATCAGGCGCTCGTCGCAGAGGGCCAGCGCCTCGTCCCGTTCGGCCTGCTCTGCGCCGAAATGCACGAATCCGTCGCCCAGACGGTGGGAAAGCTGGCTCAGCAGTGCCTCTTTGCCCGGGCCGGGCAGGTCCATTTTATTGATGAACACGAAGGTCGGGATATGATACCGCCGCAGCAGACGCCAGAGCGTCTCAGTATGGCTCTGGACGCCGTCGGTGCCGCTGATGACCAGCACTGCGTAGTCGAGCACCTGCAAAGTGCGCTCCGTCTCGGTGGAAAAGTCCACATGGCCGGGGGTGTCCAGCAGGGTGATATTCGTACTTCCCGTTTTCAGCAGGGCCTGCTTGGAAAAGATGGTGATCCCACGCGCCTTTTCCAGCGTGTCGGTGTCGAGGAAGGCATCTTTGTTATCCACCCGGCCCAGCTTGCGGATGCTGCCCGCGCGGTAGAGCATTGCCTCGGAGAGGGTGGTCTTGCCGGAGTCTACATGGGCAAGGATGCCCACCACCAGCTGTTTTTCGCTTTTTTCTGCCATGTCCGCTGCCCTCACACTGCGCCTGCGATGAGGCCGATGATGAGCAGCGCCCCGCCCAGGATGAGATTCGAGAGCATGCTGCAATAGGTGCGCTCTTCCGGTTCCAGCTCCTCGAAGGAGACGATGCGCTCATCGGCAAAGTCCACGATGGACTTGGTAGAGTGGAACTTCTTCTTTTTGCCCAAATCCTTAAACTCTTCGCCCAGATGATGGATGGTCACACCGTCCAGACGCAGGTAGTTCACCCACGCCCACATCAGCAGCACGACGCCCAGCAGCAGGGCCGGGGCCTGCCACATGGTAAAAGTGCCGTCGCTGACGTAGCGGTCCCACAGCAGCATCAGCACGGCCACCACCGACACCCGGGTGACGGATTTATACAAAATGGGGCGGAACATATATTTTTGATACATCGAAACCAGCTTTTTCATCCGTGTACTCCTTAATATAGGATTCATTCAGTAGTATTGTAGCATGATTTTATGAAAAAAGATAGCCGCTTTGCGTTTTCCAACTTTCGTTGTATCCATTCGTCATCTCGTAAAGGTATGACTTCTTTCCATTCTTTACCGTTTTTTTGCCGTCATTTTTCAGAAAAAAGCATCCGTTACCATTTTGTTTCTATTTCAGCGCTGTATGTCATTGACTTCTTTTGCCCACAATGTTAGAATACGAAAGGTGCGGTCCCGGGCGCTTTGTGCGTTTTTGGCACCCGGAGCGCGCCGTTTTTTGCATTTAGGATAGGAAAAAAGGAAAACAACATCTCGGAGGAGCGTATCTCAATGAACATCGATTTTGAGTCCCGCAACATCCCCCGCCGCAGCTTCCTGAAGGGCGCAGGCGTCGTGGGTGCCGCCGGCCTGCTGTCCGCCTGCGGCGGCAGCAAGTCCAACAACTCCGGCAGCACGGCTGCTTCCGGCGCACAGGCCCCCAACTCTACCGGTGCCACTCCCCTCAAGGAGTATATCTCCTGGGAGTCTGCCAACCGTGAGATCGAGAGCTGGAACCTGCTGTACAGCCAGACCCTCAGCGACGCCAATGTCGTCACCAACCTGTGGGACGGCCTGATGAGCTTCGACTGCTACGGCAAGCTGGTACCCGCCATCGCCACGAGCTGGGAGGCCAACGAGGACTCCACCGTCTGGACCTTCCACCTGCGCGACGATGTGGACTGGGTGGACTGCAACGGCGAGGTGAAGGAGCACATCACCGCCACCGATTTTCTGGTCGGTCTGGAGTGGGTGCTGAACGCCTCCAAGAACGAGGCCAACAACACCTCCATGCCCACCCTGTACATCGTGGGCGCTGAGGAGTACTACGAGAAGACCAAGGATATGGGTGCTGCCGCCGCCGACCTGCACTATCAGGATATGCTGGACGCAGGCGTGGGCCTCGAGGCTCCCGACGACTACACTCTGGTGTTCACCTGCAAGGACCCCTGCCCCTACTTTGATACCGTGGCCTCCTACACCAGCTTCTACCCTGCCTCTCAGGTGCTGATCGACGAGCTGGGCATCGAGACCTTCCGTGGCTGCGACAACACCAACATGTGGTACTGCGGCCCCTATATCGTCGAGGAGTATATCCAGGGCAACACCAAGAGCTATATCCCCAACCCCCACTACTACGATGCTGCCAACGTCAGCCGCTTCGAGCGTCTGACCGTGACCATGATCTCCGATCAGGCCATCGCATTCCAGCTCTACCAGAACCGCGAGCTGGACGAGATGGACCTGAACGAGAGCACCATCACCACCATCACCTCCGACCCCAACAACGAGTACAACAGCCAGCTCTGTGAGAAGCGCGCCCGCCCCTCTGCCTACGCCATGCACTTCAACTACCAGAAGAACAACGCCGACGGCACCCCCGATGTGAACTGGAACAAGGCCATCGCCAACACCGCTTTCCGTCAGTGCTTCTACCGCGGCCTGAACCTGAAGGCATGGTTCTCCCGCTACAACAAGATCAACCCCCTGAAGTGCGAGAACGACTACTACACCATGAAGGGTCTGTGCTACAACACGCAGGGCGCTGAGTACACCACTCTGGTGGCCAAGGAGATGGGCTTCGACGCTGAGAAGTACGACGGCGAGACCATGATCCGCCTGCGTGCCAACGGCGGCGACATCTCCGCCCTGAAGAAGCAGGCCATGGAGGAGCTGAGCGCCATCGGCGTCACCTTCCCCGTCAAGGCTACCTACTTCATCATCGCCAGCAGCACCTCTGCACTGGACAACGCCACCATCCTCAAGCAGTGCTTCTCCGACAGCTTCGGCGACGACTTCATCAAGCTGGACGTCCAGACCTACGTTTCCAGCCTGACCCAGGAGGTCCGCACTCCCCAGCTCCAGAGCTTTGTCATCAACGGCTGGAGCGCCGACTTCGGCGACCCCGTCAACTTCCTCGGTCAGGAGACCCTCCACGACGACAATGCCTACTACGCACACTACTACTCCAACATCGCCCGGGTGGCTGAGGCTCCTGCCGACTACCAGAAGGACCTGATGGATGCTTTCGAGCAGTACACCGATCTGGTCAATGCCGCCAACGCCATCGTCAACGACACCGACGCCCGCTACGAGGCCTTCGCCAAGGCTGAGGCCTATCTGCTGGAGAACGTGCTGGTCAGCCCCGCCTACTACGACATCACATGGTCCCTGACCCACGCCAACGAGTACAGCAAGATCTACGCCATGTACGGCGGCTGCAACTACAAGGCTGTCAACTGGGAGACTTCCGAGGAAGCCTACACCACCGTCCAGTACGAGCAGTTTGCCAAGGCTTTCAACGCTGCGATTCAGGGCTAAACAGACACAAAAGTCATTCCATTTCAGTCATCACATGAAATCTTTTCACTTTTATGTGTTAGCTGAATCAATAAGATTCAATCCGTGTCCGAGTTGTTTTTCTTGACTTCCCGCCTGTGGGATGATAGAATATTTGCAATCGATACGGGTTCTGCAAGGGCGCAGAAACAGATCAATAAAATCTGTCTCTGCGCCCTTTTTGTACCCTTTTGAAGCCGGGTTCATGGCCAGAGTGCGCCGGACAGGCGAGGATTTTTGCCCACAGACAAGGCGATTTTCCGCAGCGATCCTGACGGATTGCAAGGGAGAGCAACGCAGTATGTGAGCAAAAAGACCGTTCAGACGGTGTACAATGGTTATGAAGACGGCTCCCAGACCTTGTGGGAAGGTAAGGCAGTATGGACAGGGTAGGGATTTTGGAAACGCAGAGCCGTACCAATCATTACAGGAGGGAAAGAATATGTACCACGATTTTGAGTCTCACACCATCACCCGCCGCAGCTTCCTCAAGGGTGCCGGCGCTGTCGGCGCAGCCGGTCTGCTGGCTGCCTGGCGCGGGCGTTGTGCTC
>OGSD01003321.1_pt1 | contig 12250 bp, 4 predicted proteins | sample 1553571 | NCBI WGS metagenome assembly OGSD01 (sample SAMEA2580072, study PRJEB22360) | human gut metagenome | biome: human gut; feature: human-associated habitat; material: faeces | place: Denmark | collected 2008/2010 | reverse complement strand
CGCCTGCGCGGTGTTCGTGGAGAACAACGGCGCCAGGCATATGAGAGCCGCCACTAAGGCCGCCGTCACCCCCCCCGGCCGCTCTCCTATACGCTCTCCTATGATATCCAGCACGACTCATGGTGCTTCCTTCCCTCAGGGGTTGTCGATTATGACAGGCGCGGCAAGGAAGGCGACCTCTATGCCGTCCTCACGCCGCAGACGGAACCGCACAGGTATCATCCATGATTTTTACGGCTCCCGATTATGTAAACTATATTGGCATTACATTAAGACACGGCGTCGAAACGTCGAAATACGGTATCCCCCCGGTGGCACAATGAGACCATGACTGAAACCAGCGCTTTTGCAAGTTCCCTCCCCTCCCATCGCCCGCTGGGCACGCCGCTGGGGGCACATCCCACCCGCGTGCTGTTCCTCGGCTCGGGTGAGCTCGGCAAGGAGGTCACCATCGAGCTGATGCGTCTCGGCGCATGGGTGTGCGCGGCCGACTCGTACGCCGGTGCGCCCGCCCAGCAGCACAATGATATCGCCGGGAGTAGGACACGCCCGCACCACATTCTCTTTGGGAGAGGCGCCGATCACTGCGCCGATCTCCATACGCTTGGCCACATACCCGGCGTCGTACAGCTCAGTGACCTGGCCGGTGGCCAGTCCGATCTGGTTGCCGTAGCTGCTGTAACCTTGGGCAGCGCCGGTCGTGATCTTCCGCTGGGGCAGCTTGGCCTCCAGGGTGTCTGCAAAGGCGGTGGTGGGATCGCCGGAGCCGGTCACCCGCATGGCCTGGTACACATAGGCGCGCCCGCTCAGTGGGTCACGAATGGCGCCGCCCAGGCAAGTGGCCGCGCCGCCGAAGGGCTCAATCTCCGTGGGATGGTTGTGGGTTTCGTTCTTAAACTGCACCAGCCACTGCTCGGTCTTGCCGTCCACCGTTACCGGTACTTCAATAGAGCAGGCGTTGATCTCCTCGCTCTCGTCCAGATTGTTCGCCTTGCCTTGTGACTTCAGATATTTGGTGCCGATGCAGGCCATATCCATCAGGCAAATGTCTTTGTTTTTGCCGGCATACAGGGCGCCGCGCATATCCAGGTACAGACGCAGGGCGTCCTCCACTGCGGCGGCGTACTTGCTTTCCTCCACGGTGATCTTGTCCAGCTTGGTAGAAAAGGTGGTGTGGCGGCAGTGGTCGGACCAGTAGGTGTCAATCACTTTCAGCTCCGTTAAGCTGGGATCCCGGTGTTCTTCGTTCTTAAAGTAGTCCCGCACCCACTTTAGGTCCTCCACACTCATGGCAAAGCCCATTTGGCTGTGGTAAGCGGCGATTTCGTCATCGCTCTTGGCGATAAAGCCGGCAATGCGCGCAATGTCCGCCGGTACATCGGCAGTCAGATCCAGGCTCTCCGGTTTGGCCATGGTGGCCTCCCGGCTCTCCACCGGGTTGATCAGGTAGGATTTAATCTTATCAAACTCCGCGTCCGTAATGTCGCCGGCAAGGGCGATTACCTTGGCGCTGGCTACCCGGGGGCATTCTCCTGCGGTGAGCAGCTGAATACACTGGGCGGCGCTGTCTGCCCGCTGGTCGTATTGGCCGGGCAGGAACTCCATGGCAAACACCCGCTCGCCGGGGGCGAAGGTTACTTCGTCTGCCGTATTGTCCAGATTGTCCTCGGCAAAGACCCCGTGCACGGCACGGCGGAACTCCGCCTCGCTGACGCCCTGCACATCGTAGCGGTTAATAAGCCGCAGGCCGGTGAGCGCTGTAATGCCCACATTTTGGCGCAGATCCGTTAAGATCTGCATGGCCTCAATGTCGTTGCCTTTCTTCTTTTCCACAAAAATCCGATAAACATTTGCCATGGGGGTTCTCCTAACTGATAGTATTCACTCCGGGTGTATAGAACAAAGATATAATAGCACAAATCCGGCCGATTGCCTACCGTTTTATGAAATTTTTACGGACTTTATGAAAATTTTACTAACTTGTAAAAAATCGTTCGCAAATGGGGAAGAAAGTGTGCTATAATGGCTATGGCGCGCAGGCAGGCGGTCTGCCGCCGTTTCAGAAAGAATTTTGCAGAGATACACAGCGCTGAGAAGCAGAGAAAGAGAGGTGGGAGCCACGCAGCGGGAAAATATGGACCCAGCCCCCTATGAAGTTGAATTTATGAATGTGGTGGTGGATAAGGCCAACGATTTGCAAGTGACAGACGCAGACAGTCACTTTGCCCAGTTTGCCGGTGTGCACCCGTCTAAGATCAAACAGGGCAAGCTGTTCCTGTACGACAAATTAAAACCGGCGGACCGGGAGCGGGTGATGCAAAACATCTGCAAAAAGGGCGCCCGATTTACATATATGACCATGGATCTGCTGGACAAAAAGGGCACGCCGCTCTTTGTCCATTGTGTGGGTCAGAATTACGAGGACTCCACCCTGTGCCGCATGACCTTTGCGGATGTGTCCGAGAGCCGGCGGCGCCAGGAGCAGCTGCGGGCCCAGGCGGTGGAGATGAATGAGCTTATCGACCTGGTGTGCGGCGGCGTGTGTCTGTTTAAGGTCACGCCGGAAATGCACATTGAGTGCCTGTATCTAAATAAAGGCTGCTGTCGGTTGTTCGGCACCTCCCAGGAGAGCAGCCGCCTGCGGGCCTATCGGCTGGACGAACTGCTTCACCCGGACGACCGCTCTGCGGTATTTCAGGCCATCGGTCGCGCCATGGCCGTAGGTGAGGAAGTGGATTGCGAGTGCCGGGTGCGGGTGCATGAGGGCGAATTTATTTGGTGCCAGCTGCGGGCGGGTATTCAGCGCTACGAGGGCGAGTGCCCGGTGTTTCACGCCGTATTTACGGATATTACCCGCATTAAGGCGGCGGAGGAAAAGGCGGACCGAGAGGCGCAGCGGATGGTGAGTCTGTTTAAGAACCTGCCCGGCGCCACTTTCTTTACAGGCACGGCTGATCCTTTGCAGCTGGACTTGGTCAGCGAGGATTTTATCCAGTTTATTGGCTATTCCAGAACGGAGCTGTTCCAGCTGTTCTCCGGCAATTTGGCGCGGCTGATGGATGAGAACGAGGCGGCGGCTGTGGCCGTGCAACTGCGCACCGGCGCAGCGGATCGGCGGCTCTTAACGGTGGAATATACCCTTTATATCGGTGACGCCTGTGCCCTGCGTGTGCGGGACAGCCGCAAAGTGATTGAACATCCGGACGGCTCTAAAGCCTTTTTGGGTGTACTCAATGTAATATGAACATATACAAAAAGTTAAAGGACGGATATTCGCATTCCGTCCTTTATTTATTTTTCGTTCATTTTTCTTTGTCGATAATCCACAAAAGCCGGTGCCAAAGTTTGGCATGTTTTCGGGGCAAAATCGCGGAAAGTGCGTTGCAATAGCTTTATTTATGTTTTATAATTATTATGTATAAATGTTGTCGCGGTGCGCCGAAATACAGGCGCTAAGCGGGCAGTGCAAGGGGTGCTGTCGTTGCGGCAAAGGGGAAGGATGGTTCTATGAAATTTATGTACAGCAAGAAGCGCGTGCTCAGTGTCTTTTTGTCCGTGCTCACGGTGATCACCGTGCTGACCCCGGCGTTTTCTGCCTGGGCGGGCGACGTGATCGGCGTGTACAACATTCAGCTGTTTTATGAAGACGGCAATGCGGTACAAGATACGGACGAGCAGGGCAACGCCTACCACGAGACGATGAAGGAGGGCGACACGCTGCAACTGAGCTACAAGCTCATTGACTGCGAGATCCCGGATAACGGCTATGTCAAGTGGTACAGCGAGGCGCCCACTTTGGTGGATGTGGACCAAAATGGCCTGGTCAAGGCCTTTGACTCCTCTAAGGGTGCTGTGATCCACAACTGGATTGACAATGAGGTAAAGCCGGTGCCGCTGGTGGGCAAGATTGCTGGCGCCGCGCTGGAAAAAGCCCTGTTCAACGATAAGGTGAATGTGGACACCATGGATACGGACGAGATCATTGCCCTGATTGAAAAAACCATGGGTGCGGATTCTGCCCTGGGCAAGATTTTTGAATCCTATTCCGCCAAATGGATCGAGTCCCTGCGCAAATACCTGGACAATATCAATTCCGTTGTTCATGTTACCCTGTATGACGCCAACGGCGAAGTAAAGGCAGACGACAAGCTGGCTGTGACGGTCACGAAGAACGACGCGTTTTATGCCAACTTCCTGCCCAACGGTACCCATATCACCAATAAGTCCCAGATTGAGACCACGGTAGCCAAGGGCACCACTTGCCAGCTGAGCGCCGTGACCACCCCGGTGCGGCTGCACATGGGCGTGGTGTACTCTGTAAAGAGCTCTTCCGTCTTTACCCAGGGCAAGGTGATTGCCACGGTGGATGACAGCGGTTTGGTAACCTTTAAGAACACCGGTACGGTGACCATCGTTGTGTCGCCGGATACGGAAGGATTTATCAACAATCTGTTAAAGCTGGTCAACTATATTTACAAGTTGGACCATACCGGCACCATTGATACCAAAAAACTGGCGGATATTCTGATCAAGTATTTGGGTATCGACATTGACCGCAATGTGCTGGCGGCGCTGTTGGACGCTTGCTTTGCCATTAAGGATATTGTGGGCGATTCTGCCGACGCGATACAGCTGACAGCTACTGCGGTGAAGATCATCGCCAACATTCTGCTCAAATTGAAATATAATGATACCATCACTTTTAACGTTGTAGACGGTGTGCCTTGCACGGACTTTAACATTACCGGTCCGGATACGGTACAGGAGGGTGCCCAAATCCAAATGGCCATTACGGACGCAAAACCCGTTGCGGCCGATGTTTCGGATATTACCTGGTCCTCCTCGGATGAAAGCGTGGCCTATGTAGACCCCCAGACCGGTATCATCACCGGTCGTGACGCAGGGGGCAACATGGGCACGGTTGCAAACAGTAAAAAGTGCACCATCACGGCGACTTCCGCTGCCAATCAGGTGGTGCGAACCAAAGAGCTTACCGTAACCGGCAAAACCGGGCGGGTGCTCAGCGACGCGGTGATTCACGCCCAGCGGGACTGCAATATCGGCGATCAGCAAACGCTGACCTACACGGTGTACCCGGTGCGTGTAAGCAAGGCCAATAATTTGAACATTACCTGGGGCCTGCTGGACGGCACGGACGCTGACGGCAATCCCAAGTATCTGTGGGCGGGCGACGCCTATGATGAAACGGTGACCGACGAGACCACCGGCGAGACCACCACGGTCCACCACGACGGCTCGGTAGAGGACGGGATCGCCAGGCTGGACAAGGATGGTAACTACACGGCGCTGGCCGGCGGCACCGCCACGGTGGTACTGAAAGCCTCCACCGGTTACAAACTGCTGGATGGCAGCTACTATACCATCTCCCAGGTGCAGACCCAGACCACGATTTTCAACGGTCTGCCGGTGTCCGGCATTGATGTGACTGTTGAAAGTGCCGTAAAGAGCGCTGTTTTGGCCAATAGTGTGAAGCTGCAGCAGCAGCAGACGGAGGTGGCCGGTGAAACGCTGGATTTTGCCACTGTTACTGCCAGCACAGTGTATGATGGCTCCGGTGTGCTGGTTAAGGCCAATGTGGACCCGGCAGACGCCACCAATAAGAATGTAAAATGGTATATTGATAATACGGATCAGTTTGAACTGAAGGATGAGGACAAGACCGCCGGCACCGTAAAGGTGGTGGCTAAGGCTTCCTGCACCAGCGCCTCCAGCGTACATATTTGGTGCGTGTCTGAGGACGGCGATATTCAGTCCGATGTGGTGACCCTTTGCGTGGTGCGTAACGCCGCAAAGACCAACACCATTAACGGTGACGATCTGTCTGTGATCAACGGCAAGACCCTGGATGTGTCTCACGCCATGACCTTTAGCGGCTCCACCTCCTCGACACAGGCCTGCTACGGCGCCAACTGGTACTCCTCGGACGAGAGCGTGCTGACCGTAGCCCCCAAGGGCAACGACAACGGCGATGCGGTGGTTACCGGTGTGGATGTAGGCACCGCTACCCTGTACTGCGCGTCTGTTTCCGGCGGTATTGTGGCGGAGAAGCAGGTGACCGTGTACCCGGACAAGGATTACTTAAAGCAGGTGATTAACATCTGCGAGGACACGGTGATCGAGCGCACCAACGAAAATAAAACATTATATAAGGACTTCAGCCGAAAGCTGGACTATGCTTATTATGTCTATTATGATGAGCCTATGGCTGCCCAGGACAGCTGTGATACTTACGCCCGTGAACTGCTGTACGCTTTCTACAAGCTGGGCGGTTATATCGGCTTGACCGGTGTGACCCTTGTAAACAAGGACGGCTCGGACGCCGGCGCGTTCCGCAGCGTGAAGGTGTCTACCTCTAAGCGGTATGACAGCTACTCTGTGGATTTGGACGCCCAGGTGGCACCCAAGACCGCTATGTATCGCACCATCAAGTGGAGCAGCGATAACGACAGTGTAAAGGTAGACGCCAACGGTATTGTGAAGCCCGCAGGTAACAAGGCCTGCCAGGCCAAGATTACCGTTACCGCCACCGACTATATGGATAATGTGTACACCGATAGCATGTATGTGGCCTTTGCCAACGATCCGGTTACCGGCATTAAGTTGGACACCACGGAGATCGTCGGCGGCAAGGTAGGCGAAAGCCAAACCTTAAAGGCAACGGTGGAGCCCACCGGCTTTGGCATCGTGGGCAAGGCCTCTGTGGCAGATGTGATTTGGTCCACCTCTGACCCGGAGATTGCCACTGTGGACCAAAGCGGCGTAGTTTCCTTTAAGAGCGGTGGCGACTGCGTGGTGACTGTGACCACCTGTGACGGCGGCTATACCGCCCAGTGCAAGGTGAATGTGGTGACCAACTATGACGCCCTGCAAGCCCAGATCGATACCTATAAGTCGCTGGAGCTGACAGAAACCAACTATTACCCGGCCACCTGGCAGGCCTTCCAGGATGCCATTGCCGAGTCCCAGGCGCTGATCGACGCCAACGCATCCAGCCAAAAAGAAGTGGACGCCCAGTTGGAAAAGCTGATTGCCGCTTACAAGGGCCTGGAGAAATATACGCATATTAACAATGTAGAGATTTATTTGGACGGCGAGGAGGCCAGCAACTTCTATCAATATGATGTGTCGCTGCTTACCGACGGCGCATACAAGGACGCTAAGCTGGATCTGAATGTACGCCTGTACCCCAACAATGCCAACTATGCGTCCGTTACCTGGACCTCTTCTACCGACAAGATCGTGATTTCTGAAAACGGCGTGGCCTCTCCCGCCAAGAACACCTCCTTCAATGTGTTGAAGAACGAGGGCTACTACGGCAAGATCACCTGTACGGTTACGGATCACTTTGGCCAGACCTGGACGGACGATGTGTGGGTATCCTTTGCGTACACACCTGCCACCGGCATTACCATTTCCGAGTCGGCTGTCAGCGGTTCCATTGGGGATACCCATCAGCTGACGGCGACGGTGCAGCCATCAGGCACCTTGGGCGTGGGCAAGGCATCCATCTCTGACCTCTATTGGGAGAGCGATAACGAAAATATCGCCACCGTAGACGATAAAGGCTTGGTGACCTTTGTGTCCACCGGCGCCACCACCGTGCGTGCCATTGCCTATGACGGCGGCTACACCGCCACCTGCTCCGTATCTACCGGCGGTGATCGCAGCGCGCTGCAGGCCGCATTGGAGAAGTATAAAGATACGGATTATCAGGACTATGAGTACACCGTAGGCATTACCTTTAAGCAGGCCTATGAGGAAGCCCAGTCCGTGATGAACGACAACACCAAGACCCAGGACGAGATCAACCAGGCCGCACAGGCATTGGTAGAGGCCGGCGCTGCGCTGGAGGGTCATCAGATCATTAAAGTGCAGTCTATTGATGTAAGCTATGTGGGTTACAGTCGCAACACCGCCATAGGCAGCTATAATCAGCGCACCAGCGGTACGATTGGCGACAACGACGCCTTGTCTATTGACCTGAGCAAGAACGGCTACGCCAATACGCTGCATGAGAACAACAAGCTGGAGCTGAGCGCCGCCGTAGTGCCGACGGGTGCAGACAGCAATGGCATCAGCTGGACGGTGGACGACAGCAAAAACATCAAAGCCACGCAGACCGATGGCAAGCTGGTGCTGAGTCCCTCCTCTGCTTCTGCCAACGGCTGGGCGAAGGTGACGGTGACCAACACAGACCATTACAGCCGCACACTGAGCCGCAGCTTTACCGTTGTAATGAGCGGCAGCGTGATCAGCGGCGTCAGCCTGGATCAGACCCAGTTGAATTTGCTGGTGACCCAGAATCCGGTACAGCTGAATGCAACGCTTGCCGATTCCTCTAACAAGACCTTTAACGATGTAACCTGGACCTCCTCGAACCCGGCTGTGGCTACGGTAGAGAACGGACTGGTTACGCCGGTGGATGTGGGCGACTGCACCATCACCGTAAAAACCCTGGACGGCGGCTACACCGCCACTTGCGCCGTAACCGTGCGTGCGGACTACTCCGTGCTGGAAGCCAAGTACGCCGAATACCAAATCCTGGTCAATCAGGCAAAGGGCCAGTATATATACACGGAGGATTCCCTGGCTGTGCTGGAGACCGCCTGTGGTCAGGCCAAGGTGATGATTGACAGCGGTTTGTCCACCCAGGCTGAGATTGATGCCCAGGTGGAGCTGCTGGAAAGCGCCCACAACGGTTTGGTGAAGTACATTATCGCCGAGGGCGTGAGCCTGACGGCAGATACAGAGGCCCAGGCCAATGTGACCATTCCCAATCCGGGTCATATCCGCTACCTGCACAATGACCTGAGCTTGAAGAACAAGACCGTTCAGCTGTCTGCTGTAACGGCGCCTGCCGGCGGTCTATACAAGAGCATCACCTGGTCCAGCTCCAACGACAAGGTCACCGTCAGCGACACCGGGCTGGTGACCAATACAGACAGCGGCAACCAGTGGGCAGAGATCACCTGCACCATCACCACCGTGAAGGGCGACAGCTTCACTGCCACCACCACTGTTTGCTTCACCCGCTATGCGGTGACCGGTGTAAGTATGGACACGGATATGGTCCACGGCTCACCGCAGGATACCATGACCATTACGCCTACGGTAACCTCCTCTGCCACCATTGCTTCCTTGGCGCTGCGGGACTGCACCTTTACCAGTGACCACCCGGAGATCGCCACGGTAGACAACAGCGGCAAGATCACCTTTGTATCCCAGGGCAAGGCCACCATTACCGCCACCACGGTGGACGGCGGCTACACCGCCACGGTGATTGCCTATACGACTTATGATTTCTCCGCCTTGCAGCAGGCTATTGCGGATGCCGGTGCGGTGGATTACAAGGATTACGCTTACGATTACGGTATGGCGTTTAAGACCGCTTACGATAAGGCCGTGGCGGTCAATGCGGACTATGAGTCCTCACAGGATGTCATTGACGCTACCACTTCTGCACTGAAACAGGCCCAGAATGCGCTGGCCGGCCACGAGTTCGTCGGCCCCGGCGAGATTGGCTTTACCAGCGGCGGCGCTGCGGTGACCGAGGGCAAGGCGCTGGTTGTGGATGACAACCAGCAGGTGACCCTGTCTGCTGCCTATGCCGACGGCGCGATGGTGCAGGATCCGTCCTGGACCACGGCGGCAGAAAACAATGTAACCGCTACTACGGATGCTGCCGGCAACTTGGTGCTTACCAAGACCAACGCAGACGCCTCCGGCAGCGTGAAGGTGACCTACACCTTGAAGGACGCTTACGATCGGACTTATACCAAGACCATCACCGTCAAGCTGGTGAACCAGAAGATCAACATTGACAGCTTTAAGTTCACTTACGATGGCAATGAGGTAGAATCTGTGTCTTACGGCTGCAGCGGTGTGTACACCAACAAGAGCATTCAGCTGGGCGTGAGCACCTATCCCACAGACGCAGACGCCTATGTGTCCGCTTTGTGGACCTCCAACAATAAGAACCTGGTGGTGGACCAAACCGGTAAGGTTTCTGCCAGCGGCGCCATGTTCGGCACCAAATACACCGCCACCATCACCTGCACCTTGACCCTGGAGGACGGCTCCACTGTGACCAACTCCATTCAAGTGACCTTTAACAGATTTTAACCCGTCAACGAAAGGACTCTAAGTTATGCAACAAAAAACCAAAAAATGGCTCAGTCTGGTGCTGGCCGTCTTGCTGGTGTCCGCTTGTTTTACGGGTACACTCCTTGTACGGGCGGCACAGGATGTGGCGATTGATGAAAGCCATTTCCCGGACGCCGGCTTCCGTCAAATCGTGGCAGAGAAGTGCGATAAAAACGGCGACGGTATTCTCTCTGATTCTGAGCGCAGCAGCATCACCCGTATGATGCTGCCTGCGTGGCAGGAGGATGTGCTGGGGGAAGGTACCCCCATTGTCAGCCTGGAGGGCATACAGTATTTCTATAATCTGCAAAATCTTTATTGCGCAGACATTGGGCTGACCTCGCTGGATGTGAGTGCCCTGTCCAAGCTGACCCAGTTGACCTGTATGGACAATGCGTTGGGCACGCTGGATCTAAGCAAAAACACGGCGCTGACCCAGATCAACTGTGCTGCCGACCAGCTGACGGAGCTGAAATTACCTGCCGGTGTGCAGCGCCTGCTGTGCGAGAACAACGCGCTTACCGCCTTGGATTTGTCCGGCTGCACAGCGCTGACTTATCTAAAGTGTGCCAACAACCAGTTGGCGACACTGAATTTGGGTGCCAACACAGCGCTTTCCACCCTGATCGTGTCCAATAACCACTTGCCGTCGCTGGATCTGCGCGCCAATACGGCGCTGGCCGCCGTGAACCTGGGCCAGCAGACCATTACGGTGAACGCTACGCAACAGGATAATGTGTTTTATGCCCCGGTGGACGGTTTGGCTGCGGACGGCGTGGTGTACCAGGATACGGAGAAGTATGAGAACGGCAATTTTGTCACCGCGGATTATGCGCTGATGCAAAACGGCTTTACTTATGAGTACGCCACCGGTTCGGATCTGGCCGGCGCCATGACGGTAGATGTGACGGTTGTCAAGGACTTTTATCAGGTGCGCTTTTATGGGGACGAAACCAAGAATGTGCTCCTTTCTGCCGTAGCGGTGAACAGCGGCCAAACGGCGGTTGCACCTACGGACTTTGCTTTGCCCCAGTGTAAGGCGCTGGCCGGTTGGAGCGACACGCTGGAGAATATCACGGCGGATAAAGAGGTGTACGCCCTGTACACGGACGATCACCACTACGCAGTTACCGCCTTTAGCACCGATGGCGTGGCCACCATCTCCTGCACCGGCGGCTGTGGGGTAGACACGCGCACGGTCACCTTCCTGGACTGCCTGAATGCCAAGCCCGGCAGCGACCGCTATGAGCAGCTGCTGGATGTGAACGGCGACGGGATCATCAACGCCCGGGATTATGTGCTGCTGGATCGCCAGTTCAACGCTGCTAAATAAAGACGGACAAAATAGCAAAAAGAAACGGACCACCCGTATGGGTGGTCCGTTTTTCGTTGTTATAAAATGGGGCAATGTATTTGCGTAAAATATACATTTGTAGGGTGCGATGAGTGAATTGCACGCAGTGCGGGCGGCAGGTTGCCGCCCCTACGGTCAATCGGTTACAAAAGTGCCCTCGTAGGGGCGGATAGTATCCGCCCGCCGTAAGAACCGTCCGTCAATGCCCTTAAATAATATTCCGATAAAATCGAATGGTAAAGGTGGTACCGACGCCTACGGTGCTTTGCACCTCCACGGTGGCGTTCTCTCGGTTCAACACGGATTTGCTCAGCGCCAGCCCAATGCCAACGCTGTCTGCCCCGGCGTTTTTGCCCTTGTAAAACCGCTCAAAGATATGGGGCAGGTCCTCTTTTTCGATTCCGCAGCCATCGTCGGCGATCACCAGCTGGCAATAGAGGGCAGTCTGGGTGCCGGTTAGGCGCAGGGTACCGCCGTTGTCCATGTGTTCCAGGCAGTTTTTGACTATATTCTGCACCGCTTCCACCGTCCACAGCCGGTCGCCCAAAAATTGCCCTTGCCGGCAGTCCACGGCCAGCGTCATTTGGCGCATCTCCGCTTGAATGATAAAGGGCGCCAGCGCCTGCTCTACCACTGCGGCCAGCTCCACCGGCTCCTTGTGCAGCACTGCCGTGCCCGCGTCAAATTTGCTGATCTTCAGCAGCGTGGTGATCATCCACTGCATTTTTTCCA
>OGSD01003320.1_pt1 | contig 12258 bp, 16 predicted proteins | sample 1553571 | NCBI WGS metagenome assembly OGSD01 (sample SAMEA2580072, study PRJEB22360) | human gut metagenome | biome: human gut; feature: human-associated habitat; material: faeces | place: Denmark | collected 2008/2010 | reverse complement strand
GGTAAAGATCATGCGCGATGAGACTGCCGCAAACACCGAGCTGCGCCGCCGCTTCCGTGCCGAGTCACAGGCTGTCGCCATGCTTTCTCACCCCAATATCGTCTCGGTGTACGATGTAAGCCATAGTGACGATGTGGAATATATCGTTATGGAGCTTATTGACGGAATAACGCTCAAGCAGTATTTGCAGAAAAAAAGCGTACTCGATCCGTCCGAGGTGCTGGATTTCACCATCCAGACAGCAAAAGCTCTTGAGCATGCGCACAGTAAGGGCATTATCCACCGCGATATAAAGCCGCAGAATATCATGCTGCTCAAAGACGGCATGATCAAGGTCGCCGACTTCGGCATTGCTTCGCTTGAAAATACCATCGAGGAGAATAACGGCGAGACCGTAGGCTCTGTGCATTATATTGCACCCGAGCAGGCGCGCGGCGAAGCTCCAGACGCGAGGAGCGATATCTATTCACTCGGCATAGTGATGTATGAAATGCTCACCGGCAAGCTCCCCTATGTCGGAAACTCCGACGTCGAGGTCGCCGTAAAGCATATGAACACCGACCCCGTAACCCCGCGTGACATAGTGCCTTCGATTCCCGAAGAGCTTGAGCGCATATGCCTTAAGGCTATGAATTCAAACATAGACGAGCGCTATCAGTCGGCAAGCGAAATGCTCGCCGATCTTGAGGAATACAAGTCGCAGAGCCTTGCCGCTCATGTGCTCGAAGATTCCGAGGCTGTACTTATCGACAGCGAGGAACCGCCTAGGCGCAGAGCTAAGCGCAGCCGCCGCAGCAAAAAAATAGCTCTCAGCTCGGGAATACTGGCTGTTTTGCTGTTTATAATTATCGGCTTTGTCTTTTTAAACGGCTATTTTCTGAAAGATCTGTTTTCCGATCCCGTTAAGGTTAAGGTCGATAACTTTGTCGGGCGTTACTATGAGGATGTCATTAACGACAAGGACTATAAGAAGATTTATGATTTCAAGGTCACGTTCAAGGTCGATCTTGAGCATGAGTACGGCATAATCCTCTCGCAGGATCCCGAGTCAGGCCGCAGTAAAACAGTGAGCGATAAGGGCAGCAAAATAGTCGTTGAGCTTGTGTGTGCCGCCGAAACGGTTGACGATCAAAAGCGCCTTTTGAAGGTGCCTAATATCGTAAATCACGAGCGGGAAGAGGCCATAAGCATGGTTCAGGATGCAGGCTTTACCTATACTCTTGAGCAGGCTCCGTCAGACAGCATAACCAAGGGCTATGTTATAAGCACCGATCCCGTTGCCGGCGCTGCGGCCGACGAAGGCTCGGAAATTAAAATTATCATCAGCACAGGTCCAGAAACCGTGATGACCAAGGTTCCTCAGCTCAAAGGGCTTTCAAAAGAGTCCGCCATTGCAAAGATAGAAAGCAGCAACCTCAGCATCGGGAGCATTTCAACCGCCGAGAGCGATCTTGTTGCCGGAACCGTCATTGATCAGAACATTGCCGCCGGAACCGAGATCGAAGAGCACACCAAAATATCCATAACCGTGTCCTCAGGACCGTCGGGAAACGGTGGCTGAATGGACGGAACGATCATCAAAGCCCTCAGCGGATTTTACTATGTCATATCCGCCGATGAGGTCTACGAATGCCGTGCGCGCGGCAAATTCCGCCTTGACGGCACATCTCCCATGGTGGGAGACAGGGTCAGCTTTGATCCCGAAGGAAAAAAGGGGTATGTAACCGCCGTGCACGATCGCAAGAACTTCTTCATCCGGCCTGCCGTTGCAAATATTGACGCGCTTGTATTTATAGCGGCAAACACTAACCCCGTGACAGATCCGTTCCTGATTGACCGAGTGTCCGTCATAACCGAGGAAGTCGGCTGCGAGCTTATCGTTTGCATAAATAAAGCCGACATTGACCCGGCCGATGAGCTTTACGGCATATATTCATCCTCAGGCTTTGAAACGCACAGAGTCAGTGCAAAAAGCGGCGCCGGCATTTCGGAGCTAAAAGCCGCGCTCAAAGGCAAGATTTGCGCATTTACCGGCAACTCCGGTGTCGGCAAGTCAAGCATACTCAATACTATGCTCCCGGGACTCAGTCTTCAGGTCGGTGAGGTCAGTGAAAAGCTCGGTCGAGGAAGACACACCACGAGACATGTTGAGCTGTTCGATGCAGGTGATGAGACATATATTGCAGATACTCCGGGTTTTGCCTCATTTGAGATCGAAATGATGCAGACCATTGACAAATCTGAGCTGCAATACGATTTTCGTGATTTCAAAAAGTATATCGGTTCATGCCGATTTGCCGACTGCGCCCATCTCAAAGAGCCGGGCTGCGAGGTAACGGCCGCCGTCAAAGCAGGCGGCATCCCCAAAAGCCGCTACGAATCGTACTCAAGACTCTATGAGCTTGCAGCCAAAAATAAGTTTTGGGAAAATAAATAGAATAACTAATCCGCCTCCGGCATACGTTTTATAAAATGCGTGTGCTGGGGGCGGTTTTTTGCGTAAAGGTCCGTGTGCGTTTTTCGCTGTAATTGCAATTGTTTCGGGAGTTATCATTATCCTGTCTCTCATACTGCCTACGCAGTTTTGGTGGTTTATGCTTGCAGCGGCACTGATATGCCTTGGTGTTTGGCTGTTTAGGTGTCATTAAGCGGCAGCCGTGAGCATAGTATGTACAAAAGCAAGTTTAAGGAGAAATGCCATGAAGATCGAACTTAAAAGCAGGGAAGGCAGCGTATATAAAAAACTGTGCAACTCGGTTTCCGAAGCTAATAGCGATACAGAGCTTATAGTGCCGGACTCGCTGGAGGATATTCTTCGTATCCTAAGCTGTCGCCGACAGTGTCGAATACGCGAAAAAAACGTCGGCCAGGACGCCGTAAGCGTCAGCGGAGAAATTGACGTAACGGTTATGTATATTCCCGAAACGGGCGATGGTGTGCGCGTTGTAGGAACGACCATTCCGTTTGAAATAAACTTCAGTGCACCGGGGGCTGACAGCACAAGCTCTGCCGTTACGAAGCTGCTTGCGCTCAATGCTGACGCTAAGGCAGTAAACCCCAGGAAAATATTAATTAGCACAAGCACCGTTATGGAGCTTAGCTGCTATAAATACTCAGACGTGTGTTGGTTCGAGCCTCCCGAGAACGCGCCGGATAAGCTGTATTTCAAAACAAGCGAGCTTAAATGCAAAAGCATTGTACTCGTTTCCGAAAAAACGCTCAGCGTTGAGGATGAGCTGGATGTCCCCGAACAGCTCAGCGGTGGGGATTTTGTAAGAGCTTTCAGCAGTATAAGGCTAAGCACCAGCGAAGTCGTCGGCACAAAACTTGTGGTTAAGGGCTCAGCCGAGATCGAAGCGATATACCTTGTATCCGGCGTCCCTCAAACAGCGCGATTTTCGCTGCCATTTTCTCAGCTTTTCACTATGCCGGACGGCTGCACCGACCCCGAGGTCATTGCTTGCGACATGATAACAGGACAATATTTTGAAGCGTTTGACGGCAAGCTCTCTGCGGATATACGCGCAGCGATCCAGATAATATGCCTTCAGGATCAGAGTAGAAGCTACATATGCGATGCCTACTCGTGTAAAAAAGAGCTTGCTCTTTCAAGCAGTGAGCTATGCTGCCTTACCGAGATCAACACTGTAAGCACAAGCTGCCCAGTCACGCTTTCGTACAATTCCGATTACGGTGCCGAAGCCGTTATTGCGTCTGCGGTATATGCTGCGTGTCCTGAGATATCTGAAACGGAAGTGCTTATCCAAGTTACAGCCGAACTGATATATAAAGACCGTGAGGGCGAGCTGAGATCGTGCAAGCTGAGAGGCAAGGCACAATACCTGCCGGATGACGGACGCCGGCCGGATAAGATTCACGTCGCTGCCGTCAGCGTTAGTGCCTCGGCAAAGGGAGACAGTCTGAGTGCTGATATATGTGTAGTCATATCGGCAAGATATCTCAACTACGATAATATCAACATGATAACCGAGGTCGATGAAACAGAGCTTGAACACGAAAGGCCAAGCGCAGCGCTGTATATGTGCCGCTGCACCGACGGTGATCTCTGGACGCTTGCAAAAAAATACGGCTCAGACACGGAGCTTATAAAGCAAATAAACGAAATCGAGGAAGTGCCGACCGACAGATTGCTGCTCATACCGGTGGTGTAGACATGAAAAGCGCTTATGATGAAGCCGTCAGGCTGCTGCCGTCAAAAACGGCAGCAGCTCTCGGCGAGAGATTTAAAACTGCCGAAGAGTTCAGACTAAGAGCCGGACGATACCCATGTGCGCTGATTGGCGGCAGAGAGGAAGCATTAGCCGATAGAGCAGTTACTCGCGATGATATCGCCTGTGTGCTTGAAAAAGCGACAAATGCATCGCTTCATGCCGTCTGGCAGGACATGTCCAAGGGCTTTATAAGCTGTGGCTTTGGCTTGCGCATCGGAGTATGCGGCACCGGAGTGATAAGCGGCGGAAAGCTGACAGGACTTCGGGATATAAGCTCGGTTTCAATCAGAATACCAAGGCAGAGTACAAACTGCGGCGGAGAAGTATTAAAAAAGCTTTGCGCCGCTAAGGATAACGTCCTCATCATATCTCCGCCGGGCGGCGGAAAAACGACGTTTTTGCGCGAATGCATAAGAGCCATATCAAGCTCCGGCGTCAGAGTTGCGGTCTGCGACGAGCGCGGCGAGCTTGCGGCAGTATTTCGCGGCGTGCCGCAGTTTGACATTGGCCCCATGAGCGACGTTATGACCGACATTCCAAAATCTGAGGCCGCGCTGATGCTTCTGCGCTCGATGAATCCGCAGGTAATAGCGATGGACGAGATATCGTCGCCGGAGGATTGCCGCGCGGCAGCTTCCGCCGTTGGATGCGGAGTGCGCGTCATTGCAACCGCGCATGCAGCGGCTGTTTCCGACCTTAAGCGCCGCAACGTATACAGATTTCTTTTGGCGCAGGATGTTTTTAATAACATAGTCGTCATTGAAAACAATGCCGGGGTTCGCTCGTACAGATTGGAGACGCTGCAATGAATCTGATCGGAGCAATGCTCATAATGCTCTCCTGCACGGCAGCGGGATTGATGAAAGCTCGCAGTCTGAGCGAGTTGGACAAGACCTACGGCACGCTGATAGCCATGCTGACGCTTATAAAAAATGAGATCGTAACTTTGTCGGCTCCGCTTGACGAATCGTTTGAAAGAGCGGCTGGCTTGGCAAACGGAGATGTGGGACGTTTCATGTCGCAGGTAAGGCGCGATTTTGAAAAGCTCGGTGAGGATTCGTTCTGCGGCATATGGCGCAGCGCCGCTCGGGATGATCTGCAAAGCTTATCGGAGCGAGCGCTTTCGGCTGTTGAGGAGCTGGGAGCAAGCCTTGGAAGATATGACAGCACCATGCAGTGCACGGCAATAGACCGTTGCATAAACGAGATAAGCCTTGAGCAGCAAACCTTGCGTTTATCGCTCAGCTCAAACAAAAGAATGTACATAGGCATTGGCGGCGCCATGGGGCTTATTATAGCTATCGTGCTTATCTGAGTATACCGGAGGAAAAATGGAAGTTGAGCTTATATTTAAAATAGCGGCCGTAGGTATTCTGGTCGCTGTTCTGAACATATTGTTGTCGCGATCGGGAAGGGACGAGCAGGCACTTATGACGACGATCGCGGCGTTGGTAGTCGTACTCATTGTGGTGGTTCAAAAGATCAGTGAGCTTTTTGAGCTCATAAAAAATCTTTTTCAGCTCTGATGGAGATAGTAATAAAAGCATCTGCGATTGCGGCGGTTTCCATTCTGCTGATAAAAAAGAACAACGGGGAGATCGGACTTGCCGTGGCCATTGCGGCAGCGGCTGTTATCTGCTTTGCTGCGGCGCAGCTTTTCGGCAGCATAATGGAGCTTGTCCGCTATGCTATTGGACAAACAGGCCTCAGCTCGGCGCTGTTCATGCCGATAATCAAATGCGTCGGAATTGCTATAATCGTAAAGATAGGCTCCGGTCTGTGCAAGGATGCAGGGCAAAGCGGCATCGCCTCGTCGCTTGAAATGTTAGGCTCTGCCGCAGCGCTGTTCACGGCGATTCCGGTAATAAGCTCACTTTTGGAAACGATCGACGGACTGATATGAAAAAACTTATATTTATTTTTATATTTTCGCTGCTTCTGATAACGCCGTGCAGTGCAGCGCCTTATGACGAGGCCTCGCTTCAAGACTCGCTGCCCGATTATGCCCGTAACCTTGCAGGCGAAGCGACTCAGCCGGCAAGCGAGGGACTTGAGCGGATAGAAAGCGCCTTCACAGAAACACTGTCCGGCGGCTTGAGCGGAGTGATAAAGCGCTCCCTGAGCATAATCGCCGTTGCCGTAATATGCGCCGTACTCACTGTGTTCTGCGATGATGCTCCCGAGTATGTCTCGCTCGGCGGATGCGCGGCAATAGCGATAATAAGCGTGTCTGATGTTAATTCGTTTGTGTCGTCCGGTGCCGATGTGATAACGGCACTGTCCGGCTTTTCAAAAACATTGCTGCCTGCAATGTGTGCAGCGTCAGCCGCGTGCGGAACTCTGTCCTCAGCAACGGTGAAATACGCGGCGTCGGTACTGTTTTTGGATTCTTTTGTGACAATAGCTCAAAGCGTCATATTGCCAGTTATATACGCCTATCTTGCAGCCGGAATGGCGTCCTCATCGTTTGGCAGCAAAAGTCTAAAGGATATATCAGCACTTTTAAAGCGTGCATGCACGCTTTTAATGACTGCGGCAGCCCTCGGCTTCACTGCGTATATAAGCATAAGCTCAATCGTTGCGTCGGGCGGCGATGCTGTTGCCTCAAAGCTTGCAAAAACCGCTATCTCGACCGCGCTGCCGGTTGTTGGCGGAATAATATCTGACGCTGCCGGAACCGTGGTCGCAGGGGCTGAAGCAATGCGAAATACGCTCGGCGTGTTCGGCATGGTAGCGCTGCTTGCGATTTGCGTATCTCCGTTTGCTGTAATGGCGCTCAACTACATAGGCTATAAGCTAACGGCGGCTGCAGTCAAATCGTTTGGCTGTGCAAGACTGGGTGAGCTAACAGGTTGTATTGGTTCGGCGGTAGGAATGCTCCTCGGACTTGTCGGCTGCTGTGCGATGATCTTGTTTGTATCAATGGCGGTTTCTATAAAGGCGGTGGGTGGATAATGACGGATATATTCAGTCAATGGCTGCACGCGGTCATATACACAGGCATCGTGTGCTCAATTGCACTCATGCTCTCGCCGGATGGCAGAGTTAAAAATGCACTTAAAATTCTCTGCGCCGTGGCAATGTGTGCCGCTATCGTTTCACCTTTATCGGAGCTTGACTTTGATGCGTATTCAAAAGCCATGGCACGATGCAGGCTCGACGCCGAGCAGTATACCACACAGGGAGAGCAGTACAGCAAAAATTTGAATCGTACTATCATAGAGGACGAATGCCGGGCATATATATTGGACAAAGCCAATGAAACGGGCACAGAGCTTGCCGAAGTCACTGTAACGGCAGAGTGGAGCACCGACGGCTACTGGTATCCGCACGAGGTGCGCATCGTATCCGGGGCAGATGAAAATCAGAGGGCTAAACTTTCCGACTGCATTCAGACGCAGCTCGGCATAAGCGTAGAAAATCAGGATTGGAGCGACGGTGAAAATGGGTGACAAACTCAAAGCTCAACTGAATAAGTTTAAATATCCGCTGCTCGCGCTCGTGCTCGGACTGATAATAATGCTCCTACCGATAGGCGAAAGCTCGAGCCGGAGCGTAAGCTCTCAGACGGATGAGCAGCGGCTTGCGGCGGTTCTGCAAAGGTGCGACGGTGTCGGCAATGTGACTGCGCTTTTGTCCGATACCGGTGCCGTTATCGTGTGCGACGGCGCGGATGATGCCGCGGTACGCCTGTCAATCATCAAGGCTGTTGAAGCTTTCACGGGCTTTTCAAGCGACAGTATTCAGGTAATAAAAACTGCGCCGAATATAGGAGGGTAAAATGAAGCATCTTAAAAGAAACGTGACTATTGCGGCGGTACTGCTGCTCGTATGTGCGGCGGTGTATCTCAACTGGTCGTACAACAACAAGTGGGGAACGGCAGACCCTGCCATGGTAAAGGCCGAGGACGCGGCGATGAAGGCGGCAAACGAAGCGTATGAAGCGGCAAACACAAAAAGCTCAACCGGCTACTTTGCCGAAGCCAGGCTCAATCGTCAGGTATCGCGAGATGAGGCAATAAAGCTGCTCGAGGATGCGGTGAAATCCGACACGGCTTCTCAGGAGACGATAGACTCCGCCATGACGTCAATATCCGCTATGGCAAACTATTCGATGAAGGAATCGCAGCTTGAAAACAAACTGCTTGCCAAGGACTTTTCCGACTGCGTTGTGTATATGAGCGAGGACTCCATAACCGTTGCAGTTCCCGCACCTAAAGATGGGCTGAGCGAAGCTGCCGTTGCGAGAATAACCGAGACTGTAACCTCTGAAACCTCGTATACTGCCGCTCAGCTCAATGTTATAGAGGTTCCATCGTAAAAAAGACGGGAAATTCCCGTCTTTTTTCTTTATTTTTGACTTGTGTTGTGGTACAATACTATGACAGAATTTTTGCACCCATGGTGTAGACAAAACGGAGGCATAACATGAGCGAAAACTACATTAGCTGCAAAGCTGAGAACGGCAGCATAAATATATCCGAAGAAGTCATTTCCGCAATGGTGCGCACAGCCGTCACCGAGGTTGAAGGAGTTGCCGGAATCTCCAACACGACTACTGGCGAAATAGCCGAGCTTATCGGAATAAAATCCATGTCCAAGGGCATCACCGTTCAGATAATTGATGACACCGTTAAGGTTGACGTTATCATTCTTGTACGCTACGGCTGCAATATAGTAAACGTTGCGCGTGAGGTACAGAACTCCGTCGGCGAGGTCGTTCAGGCTGTTACCGGTATTGAAAAAGCAGAGATAAACGTTCACGTTTCCGGCGTGGCTTTTGAGAAGTAAAACACGAGGTATTTGAGGATGAAGAGAACTACCGCCAGAGAAATTGCGGTTCAGCTGAGCTTTTATGCAAGTACAAGCGAAAAAGATGTGGACGAGCTGCTCAATGAGTTTTTCAACAAAGAGTATTATGATACTCTTGCCGATGAAAATGAGTTGTTTGCCGAATATCCGGAGAAAAAGCAGCAGGAGTATATCTCGCGTCTTGTAAAAACGGTTTACGATTACCGCATTCAGATAGACAAGCTTATTGAAAAATACGCTCAGGGCTGGAAGCCGGAGAGAATGTCGAAAACCGCTATGGCGATCCTGCGCTGTGCAGTAAGCGAGATCATGTATATGGACGATATTCCGGCAAACGCTGCAATTAACGAGGCTGTTGAGCTTGCAAAAGGCTATGACGAGGCGGAAACCGTTTCGTTTATAAACGGTATCCTCGGCGGCATTATGCGCGGCGAGTTCTCAGAGACCGAAGGTACGCAGGATATAACGGAGACTGTGTGATGAGCCAGAACAGTATCACCGTGTCCGAGCTTAACCAGATGATAAAGACGCTTATCGACGGCGAACCGATTCTGAGCAAAGTTTGCGTACGCGGAGAATTATCTAACTACAAGATATATCCTTCAGGTCATCATTACTTTACGCTGAAGGATGCCGAGAGCAGCCTTCGCTGCGTTATGTTTAAAAGCAGTGCGTCCAAGCTGCGCTTTCGCCCCGAAAGTGGAATGGGCGTCACTGCTTTTGGACGTATATCAGTATTTCCGCGCGACGGTGCGTATCAGCTTTACTGCACCGACCTTATTCCCGAGGGAACAGGCGATCTTCAGATAGCCTATGAGCAGCTAAAGGCAAAGCTTGCAGCCGAGGGACTGTTTGACCCGGCTCATAAAAAGCCTCTTCCGCAGTTTCCGGAAAAGATCGCGATCATAACATCGTCTGCCGGAGCGGCGATTCACGATATGATACGCATACTCGGTACGCGCTGGAGCATGACTAAGGTCGTGCTTTTGCCGGTTCGTGTTCAGGGCGTTGAAGCTCCGCCGGAGATAGTCGGTGCGATACGCTACGCAAATAAGCATAAGGTCGCGGACCTCATAATAACAGGCCGCGGCGGCGGCTCGATCGAAGACCTGTGGGCTTTTAACGACGAGCGAGTGGCAAGGGCAATATACGAGTCCGAGCTACCTGTTATCTCCGCCGTTGGGCATGAGCCGGATGTTACGATATCCGACTATGTTGCGGATGTCCGTGCCTCCACTCCGTCAAACGCGGCAGAAATCGCTGTTCCCGACGAAGCCGAGATACGCGAGTATCTTATGAATATGAACATACGTCAGACGCAGGCTATGCAGAAAAGTCTCGGCCGCATGAGCACTCGGCTTGATGATATAAGAAACCGCCGTGTTCTTCTTGACCCAATGGCGTATGTCGATACCAAGCGCACAGAGCTTGACTATGTTCGCGGCAAGCTTATTGCCGCTGCCGAAAAGACAAATGCGGCAAACAGGCATAAATTCGTGGCGCTTGCGGCGTCGCTCGATGCTATGAGCCCGCTCAAGGTCCTCGGCAGGGGATATGCCATCGCATCAAGCGAAAGCGGCGAGCTTATAAAAAGCGTCGGCGATGTAAATAAGGGCGATAAGCTCAGTCTCAGCGTCAGCGACGGACTTATAAAATGCACTGTAGATGAAAGTGAGGCAAAAAGCCATGGCTAAAGATAAAATGAGCTTTGAGGATTCGGTAAAGCGCCTTGACGAGATCGTCAAGCTGCTCGAGCGCGGAGACGCGCCCCTGAGCGAATCGCTGAAGCTTTTTGAAGAGGGTACGTCTCTCATATCCAATTGCGACACGCTGCTCAATGAAGCAGAACAGAAGGTCGTAAAGCTCAGGAAAGGTCAGGACGGGGAGCCGGAGGAGCTTCCGTTTGGTGAGTGATATGACGGCAAAGGAATATAAAAAACTTGTAGATTTAAAGCTTTCGGAGTTTTTCAATCCCTCAGGGCTGAGCTACGACGGGCTTCTTGAATCAATGCATTACAGCCTTACAGCCGGCGGCAAGCGCATACGGCCGACGCTTGTTCTTGAGTTTTGCCGTATCTCAGGCGGAGACATTGAAAAAGCCCTTCCTGTTGCGTGCGCAATAGAAATGCTGCATACCTACAGCCTAATTCACGATGATCTGCCGTGCATGGACAATGATGAGCTTCGCCGCGGCAAGCCGACAAATCATGTTGTTTACGGTGAATGCACCGCAACGCTGGCAGGCGACGCTCTTCAGGCCGAGGCTTTCGGCACGATAGCTCGTAGTGAGCTTCCGGCAGAGAACAAGATCGCCTGCGTCGAGATCCTTGCCGACGCCGTAGGCAGCGACGGGATGTGTGCCGGGCAGTATCTCGATATGGTTGGCGAGAGTGAGATCCTCACAGAATCGGAGCTTGACGACATCAATTCGCGAAAGACCGGAGCGCTGCTTATTGCTGCATGCCGCATGGGCGTTGCAGCCGCCGGAGGAAGCGGCGAGATGCTCGAAGCCGCCGCACATTACGGCGCTTGCGTCGGCGCGGCATTCCAGATACGCGACGATATTCTGGACGTTATCAGCACAAGCGAGGAGCTTGGAAAGCCCGTAGGCTCGGATGCGCAGGAGCACAAGAATACATACATGGCTCTGCTTGGCGAGGAAAGATGCATGGAAATGGTCGAAAATCTGACAAATAAGGCGAAAAGCGCGCTTTGCGGCACGTTTAACGACACGAAGTTTCTCTGCGACCTTGCCGATTCCATGGTAACGAGAAGAAAATGAAGTGAATAATCTGTAAAACCGCGGCGAATGTCACTTGTAATCCTCGCCGCGGTTTGTTATACTGTAAAATAGTATATTTTACGAATATTTAGTTAAATACGAGGTTTTGTTTTGAATATCCTGAATAAAGTCAATTCCTCTAACGATATAAAACGCCTCAATAAAAACGAGCTTCCTCAGCTTTGCGCCGAGCTTCGCGAGTTTATTATTGAAAACGTTTCCAAAACAGGAGGACATCTTGCATCCAATCTCGGCACCGTCGAGCTTACCGTTGCGCTGCACAGAGTTTATGACAGTGCGGTGGACAGAATCGTGTTCGATGTCGGCCATCAGAGCTATGCTCACAAAATAATAACAGGCCGACGCGACGCATTCGGCACTCTGCGCTGCTACGGCGGCTTATCCGGGGTTTCCAAGCCCCATTGCCATACC
>OGSD01003311.1_pt1 | contig 12285 bp, 7 predicted proteins | sample 1553571 | NCBI WGS metagenome assembly OGSD01 (sample SAMEA2580072, study PRJEB22360) | human gut metagenome | biome: human gut; feature: human-associated habitat; material: faeces | place: Denmark | collected 2008/2010 | reverse complement strand
CAGAAACGTCATAACCCTGAGAAAGTATATCTTTCTCCTCAGTGGTCTCGCAATCCCCCGTGATAAGAAAGCTGTTCTCACCGTCTGTTATCTTCACAAGGGTGGAATAGTTATTAAGATTATCATAATCCTTTTTTGGTGTGAAAAGCTCCACCTTACAGCTTCCAAGCTCAAATTCCATAGGCTTTGCCTGTGTTATCTTCAAGCCCTTTGCCTTTATGCTTTTGAGCATTTTCTCATATATCGTTGTGGTGGGCGTCATATCAGCCTTGACTTTCGGCATAATGAATTTATCCACCTGAAACTGGTCTATTATCTCGCTCATTTCACCAATATGGTCAGCGTGAGGGTGGGTGGCAATGAGATATTTTAACTCTGTCACTCCCTGCTTTTCAAGATATTTTTCTATTTTATTGCTGTCATCTTTATCGCCGCTGTCAATGAGCATAGCCTCCCCTTGTGATATCACAAGGGTGCTGTCCCCCTGACCAACGTCGATAAAATGCACCTCTGTCTGAGCGTGTTCCGCCGGCTTGTCCTCAACGCCTGCCTTGATAAGCAAGCTGTCGAAAGAAACTAACCCTGTCAGGTCAAGTACTGTAAAAAGCAGCACCACAAAAACCGCTATGAGCGTTACCGCCTTTTTAAGCGGTGCTGTCGAATTTTTCTTTTTTGCAGATCTGCCTGCCATGTTATCCCTTTCCGCCTGAGCTATCTTCTTGCCTGCATTTCAGCCCATTCTTCTTTTGTTATGTTTATCTTTCGTGCCTTAGAGCCTTCCTGTGGTCCTATTATGCCCATTTCCTCTATCTCGTCCATGATACGGGCGGCTCTAGGGAAACCGAGCTTTAGCTTTCTTTGCAAGAACGCAGTGGAAGCGTTATTTGTCTGCACGATTATAGATATTGCCTGATTTACAAGGTCATCATCAGGATTTACGGAAACATTATCGCTGCCTGCCGAACCGCTGTCCTTTGGCTGTGGAGTATTCTCCTCCACCTCTGCGATAACTTCGTCGCTGTATTCTGCGGTATGCTCGTTCTTGAGGAAGTTTACAACCTCTCTTATCTCAGAAGTCGCTGCATAACCGCTCTGCATTCTTATAGGCTTTTTAACGCCAACAGGCTTATAAAGCAGGTCACCGTTTCCAAGAAGCTTCTCAGCACCGCTTTCATCAAGTATAACTCGTGAGTCAACATTGCTGGATACACTGAGAGAAACTCTCGATGGGATATTCGACTTGATAAGTCCTGTCAACACGTCCGCCCTAGGGGACTGTGTTGCGATTATCATATGTATTCCTGCCGCACGGGCGAGCTGTGCAAGTCTTAAAACCGAGTCCTCTACCTCGCTTCTCGCAGCCATCATAAGATCAGCGAACTCATCGACCACAATAACTATCTGCGGCAGCAGGTCGATCTTTGCACGGACTTCGTCCTGCTCCTCGGCAGGCTTATTGCGTTCTTCAAGAACCATGTCGTTAAACTCCTGCAAGTTCTTTACATTGTTCGCCTCGAACATAAGATAACGCTTGTTCATTTCATTTACCGCCCAGCCAAGCGCACCAGCCGCCTTTAAAGGCTCGGTAACAACAGGGATAAGCAAATGAGGTATCTTATTATAAATAGGGAACTCGACCTTTTTAGGGTCGATAAGGATAAGCTTTACTTCGTCAGGGGACGCATGGTAAAGTATAGAAAGTATGATAGAGTTTGTAAAAACAGACTTACCTGAACCTGTTGTACCTGCAACGAGCATATGCGGCATTTTGGCGATATCGCCGATAATGATATTGCCCTCGATATCCTTGCCCACTGCAAAGGTAAGCTTGCCCTTTGCCTTTCTGTATTCCTCGCTGTCAATAAGCTCACGGAGGGAAACGGTATCTCTATGATCGTTCGGCACTTCTATGCCTATGCACGCCTTGCCCGGCACAGGAGCTTCGATACGAACGCTCATTGCCGCGAGGTTAAGTGCGATATCGTCTGCAAGACCCGTTATCTTCGACACTCTTACGCCTGCTGCAGGCTGAAGCTCATATCTTGTAACGGACGGACCTCTGTGTATGCCCACGATCCTTGTTTTAGCGCCATATGTTTCAAGCGTTTCCACAAGCTTCGCAGATTTCTCTTGTATCTCCTGCTGGACTATCTCGGAAGCAACAGGATTTTTAGCATATTTGAGTATATCCACAGGCGGATAAACGTAAGCAGATATTTTATTATCTTTCTCAAAGAACGTTGTCTGACCGTTCTTATCAACATTCACTACAGGTGGCTTAACAGGCTCGTCCTTGGACTTCTTTTCTTCTCTGCTGTCGCCTATGGCGTTTTCTATTATCTTTTTAAGCTCCTCATTATCGGTAGTTTTAGCCGTTTCTTCAAGCTTTTCATGTGTTATCACAGGGGCTTTCACAGGGTGGACCGGCATATCTATCTTTGAGGCGTCCACCCTGTCGGCAGCTTCTTCCTCTGCAACAGGCACAAAGGCTTCCGCCGCAGTGTCAGGGCCATCATCAGGATAGAACTTTGCAATATCAACTCTGCCGTTACGCCTTGGTTCTTTTTTCTCTCTTGGAGGCTTCGGAGGCTGAGCCGCACGCTCGATACGCTCCTCGTTCACCGCTTCATAGCTCTTTACAAAAGGCTTTGAAATCGCTTTGAGAAGCTGTGGAAGCGTAACATTTGTAAGCAGCATTATAAAAGTGAACGCCACAAGCACAATAACGATACCTGCGCCAACTCTCTTGAAAAGCGAAAGCAAAGGCCAGCCAAGCAATGCGCTTGCAAGTCCGCCGCCACGGAGCTGTTTTCCGTCATTGAAAAGCCCCACAAGTTTAAGCCAGAACGAACTTCCGTCCACAGAGCCCACTTGGATTATCTGAGCCATGCCGCTTATAAGAAGCATAAGAACGCTTCCCTCCACCACCTTCGCTATGACCTTGTTGTGGGTCACATCTGAAGCTATCATAAGTGCAACATAGATTATCATAGGTGCAAACAGAAATACTGTCACGCCGAAAAGTCCTCGGTTCAGCTCATGGAGCCATTTCCATAAGCCGTCCCCCTCCACGAACGTGATAAGCAGTTCAAGTATGCCGAAAAAGAAAAGTATGTAAGACCAGAAGCGTCTGTTCTCTCTTTCTCTCACTGCTGTCATGGAATTTGACTGTTGCGGCTTGCTCTGAGGCTTTTGCTGTTTTGTATTCTTTTTTGCAGCTTGCGCAGGCTTTTGTGCGGGCTTTTTCTTTGCCGCTGTCTGCTTAGGCGCAGGCTTTGAGCCTTTCTTTTGAGCTGCCATTTATTTTACCATTCCTTTCGGTATTTGTCTTATTTAAGCAAATAAAGGCAAAATGTTATTTGCCTTTATAACCCACAAAAAAGCCTGAAAACAGAATTTCAAGCTTTTTCACAGAAACTGTATTATCTTATGTCATTACTTTGCAAAGGATATAGGGTGACCCATGCACATCTCGATAAATGAGATAACAAGGACTATGACGCCAAGCACAAGGGTATAATAAGCAAACACCTTGAATTTATCCGTTTTAACGAGCCAGTTTACAAGCTTGATAGCACAAAGTCCCACAAATGCGGCAACTACAAATCCAACGGCACAGCTGACCCAATCTATATCAGTATGTGTTGATACTGCGTCCTTGACTTCAAGCAGACAGCTCATAAGTATAACAGGTATGCCCAGAATGAAAGAATACTTTACAGATGTTTCTCTGGTCATGCCTGAGAAAAGTCCTGCTGAGATAGTCGAGCCTGATCTTGAAACGCCGGGCAGCAGTGCAACTCCCTGAAAAAGTCCGACCGTTATTGCGTCCTTATAAGCTATATCGCCCTGAGTCTTTTTACCCTTTACACAGCGGTCTGACATAAAAAGTATTGCCGATGTATAAAGGAAACAAAGACCCTCTGCGAAAATGCTTGAATCCTCTGCAATGCCCTCAAACCAGCCCTTAAATGGCAGGAACGGTACAAGGCAGAAGCAGGAAACTATTATCATAACTATCATACGCCTTGGAGGATTCATATTTTTAAGAGTGAACTTGCCTGTAAAAATATCCTTTATCATAACGCCAAGCTCTTTTATCATATCCCATATTGTCTTCCTGAAAGCCACAAATACTGCTACCAGCGTGCCAAGGTGAAGTATCGCCGAGAAAAACAAAGCTCCCTCACCGCTGTTTCCTGTAAAATGCTGATACAGTGAAAGATGTCCTGAACTTGAAACTGGAAGAAACTCCGTCAAGCCCTGAATTATAGCCTGAAAAATCGCATTGATGATACCCATTGCTGTCCTCCGAAATTTTGTTGTTTGTCAGAGATAAAAGCCGTCACGGCTGAGATAATGTGCCGGATCTGTGTCCACAGCAGTATCATCATCCTCAAACTCTTCTCCGATATCTACGTCAGTCCTGAATACGTCATAAAGGTCGATTATTGTCTGAAACATTTTCAGCTTTCTCCTTTTCAGAACTGTTTTCTATCATATCATAAAGGCAGTCTATCGCCTCGGAAAGCCCTCCGAGCCTGTCGATAAGCCCCTCTTTTACAGCCTGCTCTCCGTCGATAACAGAACCAACGTCCATTACAAGCTCGCCCGTTGACATCATAAGCTCACGGAAACGCTCAGGCTTTATGGCTGAATTATCGCACACAAAGCGAACTATCCTTTCCTGCATTTTGTCAAAATAAGAAAGCGTCTGGGGTACTCCCAACACAAGCCCGTTCATTCTAACAGGGTGTATGGTCATTGTGGCGCTTGGCACTATAAATGACTTTTTCGCACACACCGCCAACGGCACGCCTATGGAGTGACCTCCGCCCACAACCATTGACACAGTAGGCGTTTTCATACTAGCAATAAGCTCTGCAATGGCAAGTCCTGCTTCCACATCTCCGCCCACAGTGTTGAGGATTATCACAAGCCCCTCAATGCTCCTATCCTGTTCGATAGCAACAAGGGCAGGTATGATATGCTCATACTTGGTGGTCTTGTTTTGTGCAGGCAAAATATAATGCCCCTCCACCTGACCGATAATGTTCAGGCAGTGTATAACGTGCTTTGCATCTGGCAATGTGACAGAACCCATTTCCTTTATCTGCCTTATATCCTCAGCAAGCTTTTCGCTCTCTACATTTTCTTCTTGTTCAGACACTCAGATACCTCCCGTTCTTCATTAGTAACTTTCGTCACAAGAGAAGTATTTGCAGTGTTCATTGAAAATATGCAGGAAAACCGCCACACCTTTAATATAATAGCACAAGTTCTACCTAATGTCAACAACTTGCAAGGGCTAAAAAAAACAATTTTGCAGGAAATTTACGCTATCCTGCAAATTATTTATAAAAAGTTTAAATCTATTTTTGATACTCCTCAGCAAGCACCTGATCACACCAAAGTATAAGATCTGCGAAATCTTCCTTGTCAAGATAGGAGAAATACTTGTTCACAGCCTCACCCTCAGCAGCTTCTATGGTGTCCGTCAGGCAATAGCCGTCAGAGGAAATAGTTATCTCTGTTTTGGTGTTCTCTTTAAGTCCTAGAGTTATCTGTATAAAATCAAGTCCCGGATCTTTAGACGGAGCCGTCCTATATGAAGCGTTGCCGAAGCTGTCTATCATTTTCACAAGCTCGTTGTAATCATCATGATCGGCAAGATAGCATTCTCCGTATTCTCCGCCTACTTTCACACAAACCTTTGCATATGCGCCCTCGTAGATATCATAATTATAAAAGTCATCAAAGCAAGCATAGTATATGCCGCCATTCTTTGTAAGCTTGTAAAAGCCTTTGTACGCCTTATTTGTATCTATGCTGTCGGCTGATATTTCCTCAACAGAATCCCACTTATCCGAGCCGTCTGATGACACAACATTTTTACCGTCAGGAATCATAAGTGAATAAACAGCGTCCGTGCCGCTGTCATCAGCCTGCGACTCATATGTATAAAGGCTGTCAGCGGAGAATTTCTTATTCTTATAGTCACTTAAATTTCCGTCGCTGTCATATTTCATATACTGCATAGGAGCGTTGTGCTCTTTATCATAGGAAAGCTGTAGAATACCATTGCTAACCACAGTTATTTCAGTGTACTCATCAGCTTCAAGCACAACGTTTCCGGACTTGTCAAGAAGTCCCACTGCTCTGCCGTCACGATAAGTGAAGAAAAGATCTGCAAGAAGCTTTTCACATTTATATTCCTCAAAAGGCTGCTCCTCAACCTCGGCAACATACTGAGTGCTGTCAAAGCTTGTATAAAGCTTTCGTGAAAGCTCGTCAAGGCTTTTTATTTTATTCAGAAACTCCGGAAATTTGTATTCCTTGACCTTCACATTGCTTGGTTGAGCTGAGTCGCTTGTCTTTATCTGCGACACCGCAGACGACTGTGTTGTTTCTTTGTCTTTTTCACAGCCGAACATAGAAATTGTCAGCGTCAATGCAAGCGCAAGAGCCGCACATTGTTTTCTTTTTGTCATCGTTATCCCCTCGTATTTTATTTTGTTATCTCACAGCACGAGCCGTTACACTATATTATAATACACAAATTTGATTTTTGCAAGATATATTAAAACTTTTTATTCTTTATCACAGCAGTATGGTAATACGCTAAATGTTATAAAAATGTTAAATGTTTATAAGTGCCTTTACATATAGAATGTTTTGTGCTATAATATCCTAGTGGCAGTGTTGATTTTGATAAATATCTGCTGCTAATTTTGCTGTTTTATGGCAAGGAGGATAAAATTAAATGGTTAGAGCGATTGTCGGCGCAAACTGGGGCGACGAGGGTAAGGGCAAGCTTACCGATATGCTTGCTGAAAAGTCTGATATAGTAGTAAGATTTCAGGGCGGTGCTAACGCAGGACATACTATTGTAAATCACTACGGAAAGTTCGCTTTGCACACTTTGCCTTCCGGCGTATTCTATGATCACACAACAAATATTATCGGCAACGGTGTTGCACTTAATATCCCTGTATTTTTCAATGAGCTTAAAAAGGTAACTTCCGAAGGCGTTCCAATGCCTAAGATACTTATTTCCGACAGAGCGCAGATGGTAATGCCATATCACGTTTTGTTCGATCAGTACGAAGAAGAAAGACTCGGAAAGGCAAGCTTCGGCTCAACAAAATCGGGTATCGCACCTTTCTATTCTGATAAATATGCAAAGATAGGTTTCCAGGTACAGGAGCTGTTTGATGAGGAAGCTCTCAAGACAAAGATCAAGAGAGTTCTTGAAACTAAGAACATTCTTCTTGAACACCTTTATCATAAGCCTCCTATCGACGCTGATGAGCTTTTCAATACTCTTATGGAGTACAAGGAAATGGTAGCACCATATGTTTGCGACGTATCTGCATTCCTTTGGAACGCTATCAAAGAGGGCAAGAACGTTCTTCTTGAGGGTCAGCTTGGCTCACTGAAGGATCCTGACCACGGTATCTATCCAATGGTAACATCTTCATCTACACTGGCAGCATACGGTGCTATCGGTGCAGGTATACCTCCTTATGAGATAAAGACTATCGTAACTGTTGTTAAGGCTTATTCTTCCGCAGTAGGCGCAGGCGCATTCGTTTCTGAGATATTCGGTGACGAGGCTGACGAGCTGAGAAGGAGAGGCGGCGACGGCGGAGAGTTCGGTGCAACAACAGGAAGACCTAGAAGAATGGGTTGGTTCGACTGCGTTGCAACTAAGTACGGCTGCCGTATCCAAGGCACAACAGACGTTGCTTTCACAGTAGTTGACGTTCTCGGCTATCTTGACAAGATCCCTGTATGTGTAGGCTATGAGATAGACGGCGAGGTAACAACAGACTTCCCTACAACAAGAAAGCTCGAAAAGGCAAAGCCTGTTATCGAAGTTCTCGACGGTTGGAAGTCAGACATCAGGGGCATCAAGAAGTATGAAGATCTTCCTGAAAACTGCAAGAAGTATATCGACTTCGTTGAAAAGCATATCGGCTTCCCTATCACAATGGTTTCAAACGGACCAAAGAGAGAGGACATCATCTACAGAGAAAGCCCACTTTCAAAGTAATTTCAAATATCACAAAAGGCTGCGGCAAAAAGTCGCAGCCTTTTTTTCATTTAGAGTGTAAAAAACGAATGATCGGCACGCCGCATTTCTGCGAAACAGAAATTGAGCAGCCCCCCTACAACTAACGTAGATATCGTTGATTTGGTACAGGTATGATATTAAACACTAACTAAGTGTGATTCTACATTTTGGCTTTATTGAGAAAATAGAGGATATCTTTTGGAGAATAAGCTTCTACCGCTCCGTCACGGAGAAGCGCACACTGTCCTGCGTATTTCTCGCTGAAAATGTCATGAGGCGGTATAACAAAAACGTCTTTATTCTGGGATAAAGCATGATTTACAGTATTCAGCGTGCCGCTGCGTATTCCTGCTTCAACCACAAGAACGCAATGTGAAAGTGCCGAAACAATGCGATTTCTTATACGAAAATTCTCAGGAACAGGTCTTGCCTGCGGGAAAAATTCCGATATGGCTGCCCCATGTGTTGCTATCTCACGCTTGAAGCCCGTCCTGCCACGAGGATAATCATATTCTAGCCCACAGCCCATAACAGCCACAGTGCTGCCACCTGCACGCATCGCACTGCGGTGTGCGGCAGTGTCGATACCCATAGCAAATCCGCTTATGATATTTACCCCACGTTCTGCAAGAAAGCTTGAAAACTCCTCCGCCACGGCTACAGAATAATCGCTTGGTTCTCTAGTGCCGATAATGGCAACGCTCTTTTCAATAGACAGACAGCTTACATCGCCACGGCAGAAAAGCACAGCAGGCGGACATTCTATATGTTTCAACCGCTCAGGATAAAAAGGATCGTCAGGGGTGAGGATATATATACCCTTTTTCTCGCAGTATTCAGCCACCTGTTTCGCCTGAAAAAACGTACAGCAGGCTATCTTTTCAGCCTCCTGCTGAGTAACATATCCACAGCGCAGTGACAATAGATCATCGCACATTTCTTCAACACTGTCATAATATGACATAACGTCCCACAAACGCTTGTCCGCAGGTCCGAACGCAACATCGAGCCACAGCCACAACAGCTTTCTGTCTGTATTTTCAAGCATTTTTCCTGCACCTCCAGTTGGCAGATTTCTTTTAATCTTATTGTATCATATTTTATTGTTAAAAACAACAAAATTTTATAGCATTTTGGTTAAATCAAAGGATTACTGTTGAAAAGGGTAAGGGCATATGCTATAATGATAATATTGAAAATTTGAACTTGAAAGGATCGTTGCTTAATGATAAACAAGCTTGACCTCAGCGGCGAGTGGCTGCTGTGTCTTGACAAGGAATGTAAGGGTACTGACCTTGTTTTTGATGATACAATAAACCTTCCAAACACTACTTCCAACGCTAAAAAAGGCGAATACAATACTGAGAGAGAAACAGGCTTTCTTACAGACACATATAAATTTGAGGGCTTTGCATGGTTCAGAAAAAACGTTGACTTCTCTGCTCTGCAATGTGAAAATCTTAAACTTTATCTTGAAAGAACAAGAATAACTGAACTTTATATAGACGGCAAAAAGATAGGCAGGCAGGAGAGCCTTTGCACTCCGCACATCTATGACCTGAACGAGTATATCGGTACTGGCATACATGAAATGACTATCTGCGTTTCAAATGTTGGCTACAAGACCAAGGGCGGACACCTGACTTCACCTGACACTCAAACCAACTGGAATGGTATCACAGGACGCATCGAGCTTATAGGCTACAAAAACGCCCACGCTGAAAATGTTATGCTTTGGTGCGATATTAACAACAAGACAGTAAGGATGACAGCTGACATAACCGTTGGTAAGAGCGGAAAAGCTGTCATAAGCGCTGAGAGCTTCAACAGCGAAAAGAACCATACACCTGCTGTGCAGAGCTTTGAATACACAGACGGCAAGCTTGACGCTTTATACAAAATGGGCAACGATTGCCTGCTTTGGAGCGAACATGAGCCAAATCTCTACAAGCTAAGAATAGATATTGACGGCGACGTGAGCGAGCATATCATCGGTATGCGTGAGTTCAGGACTGAGGGTGGAAAGTTCACCATAAACGGAGAAAAAACCTTTCTCAGAGGAAAGCATGACGGCATGATATTCCCTAAGACCGCTTTTGCACCTACCGACCTTGAAGAATGGCTGAGGGTAATGAAGATATCAAAGTCCTACGGCATGAACCACTATCGTTATCACACCTGCTGTCCCCCTGAGGCTGCGTTTATCGCCGCGGATATGCTTGGAATTTATATGGAGCCACAGCTTCCTTTCTGGGGAACTATCACAGAAGAGGGCGAGGAAAACCACAATCAGGAGGAGCAGGATTTCCTCGTTGAAGAGGGCTTCAATATGCTGAAATTCTTCGGCAATCACCCTTCCTACTGCATGATGTCAATGGGCAACGAGCTTTGGGGCTCAAAGAAGATACTCAACGATATCATAGGGGGCTACAAGAAATTTGATAACAGACACCTTTACACACAAGGTTCAAACAATTTCCAGTGGTTCCCTAACGTTATAGAAAATGACGATTTCTTTGTTGGCGTAAGACTTGCAAACGACAGGCTTATAAGAGGCTCATACGCTATGTGTGACGCTCCACTTGGTCATATTCAGACTGACAAGCCTGCGGCTAATCACGATTATGACAGCATTATAAGACCTAAGAAGCAGGCAAGCTCCACGGAAATTTCAGAGGACGGCACTGTTCAGATACAGTACGGCACGACCATGAAAACTGTCAAGGCAAGCGAAGCTGACGCAGATTTTATCCCTGAAGTGCCTATCGTTACTCATGAAATAGGTCAGTATGAAACTTATCCGAACTTCAAGGAGATAGAGAAATACACAGGTTCGCTTAAAGCAAGAAACTTTGAGGTATTCAGAGAAAGACTTGAAGAAAAGGGTCTGCTTCCGCTGGCTGAGGATTATTTTAAATGCTCAGGCAAGCTTGCTGTGCAGTGCTATAAGGAAGAAATGGAGGCTGTTTTCCGTTCGAGACTTCTTGGCGGTTTCCAGATACTCGATATTCAGGATTTCAGCGGTCAGGGTACTGCCCTTGTGGGTGTACTTGACGCATTCATGGACAGCAAGGGACTTATCACAGACAGCGAGTGGAGAGAGTTCTGCAATGACGCTGTTGTAATGGCACGTTTTGACAGCTATGTTCTTGAAGCTGTCAGCAGTTTCAAGGCGCACACAGAGCTTTGCAATTACAGACCTGACCTTAAAGACGGCAAGCTTATTTGCACTCTCACTCTTGAAAACGGTGATGTCATTGGCAAGGTCGAAAAGAATTTTGTTGCAGAAGGCAACTACACTGACATTTGCGATGTAGAGTTTACTCTCCCACAGGTAACAAAGAACACAAAGGCTGTGCTTGCACTTGAAATTGAGAGTACTGATATACGCAATCACTATGACCTTTGGGTGATACCGACAGTTGAAAAGACAGATATAAGTGGCACATATATTTTTAACGAGGTAAATGACGAAGCTGAAAGTCTGCTGAAACAGGGCAAGACAGTGCTTATCGTCCCTGACCTTTCAAGGCTTGAAAATTCTATTGAGGGCTTCTACTGTCAGGACTTCTGGTGCTATCATATGTTCTGTATCATCTCACAGATGATGAAGAAGCCTGACCCTGTTGGCACAATGGGACTTCTTATCGACACCGAACACCCTGCTCTTGCAGGCTTTGCAGGGGAAAAATACTCAACGCCTCAGTGGTGGGAGATAGTTCAGAACTCACGCTCGGTTATTCTTGACGACTTTAAGGGCGAGAAAAATGTTATCGTGAGAACTATCGACAACTTTGACCGCAACCACGATCTTTCACTCCTCTACGAGTATGAAAAGGACGGCGGCAAGGTGGTAGTTTGCTCATGCGATTTTGATAAGCTTTCCAAGTCACCTGAGGGACGTGCGTTCATAAAGTCTGTTGTTGACTATGTAAGAAACTAACAAAATATTTATTGCTAAGGGCTGCACTGTTTTGCGGTACAGCCCTTATTTTGTTTGTGCTTGTTGCATAAAACGCCCGCAAAACATTTGTCTGATATAACAAAAGTGCCGACACTACAGTGGCATATGGTTCACTTATTACGAAAAATGTGTTATAATTTAGGTGTATGTTATACAGGAAGGTGATGTTAAGTGCCAAAAGTAAAACGTTATAAATACAAGAATATTGCAGCGGCTCTTGCCATACTGCTTTTGATCATTCTGG
>OGSD01003280.1_pt1 | contig 12372 bp, 8 predicted proteins | sample 1553571 | NCBI WGS metagenome assembly OGSD01 (sample SAMEA2580072, study PRJEB22360) | human gut metagenome | biome: human gut; feature: human-associated habitat; material: faeces | place: Denmark | collected 2008/2010 | reverse complement strand
GCAGCAAGAACATCAGCCAGTACACCGACCGGACCACGCGCACGGGCGGCGTCACGGCCGAGAGCCACGAGGCGGAGTGGGACGCCATTTTCCGGGGGATTCAGGGCGCGGTGGACATCGTGGCCTTTCAGGACGGGCACGTCGAATACGACGAGCTTCCGGAATTCCTCCGCATCAACAAGCGGCTGGCCGACCGCTACGGCCTGGAGTGCTGGACCAACACCGAGACCTTCGACCGCGACATGCCGATCAAGTTCCTGCCGATCAAGTGGGAGAAGCTGCGTCTGAAGTTGCGGATGGCCGAGGAGGCGGGTATCGATCAGGCCATCACCTTCGAATTCTCGCATTTCATGTCCCCGCAGTCGGCCTACCTGCAGGCGGGGCACCTCTACGACCGATACCTCGAATACTTAAATACTTCGAAGAAATGAAAAAAACGCTGTTCCGCGGCCTGCTCGGCGCCGCACTGACGATACTTGTCTGCCTGCCCGCCGCATCGCGCGGCAAAGGTCCGAAGAAGACGCGCGAATTCACGGATGCGGATTTCCGCACCGAAAAGATCCTCGAAGCCCTCCCCATCCGCGCCACGTTCCTCGACGAGGTGAGCTGGGACATTCCCCATCAGAACTGGGGCGTGAAGGAGTGGGACGCCGACTTCAAGGCCATGAAGCAGATGGGAATCAACACCGTCGTGCTGATCCGCGCCGGGCTCGGCAGCTGGATCGCGGCGCCGTTCGATTGCCTGCTCCGGACCGGAAAGGTCAAGTATCCGCCCGTGGATCTGGTGGAGATGTTCCTCGCGCTGTCCGACAAGTACGGAATGGATTTCTGGTTCGGGACCTACGACTCGTGCTACCACTGGCACGTGGGAGAGTATGAGAAGGAGATCGAACTGAACATGCAGCTCATCGACGAGGTGTGGGCCAAATACGGCCACCACAAATCGTTCCGGGGCTGGTACCTCTCGCAGGAGATCAGCCGCCGCACCCGCAACGTATCGAAGATATACGCCGCGATGGGCCGGCACGCCAAGGAGATATCGGGCGGGCTGAAGACGATGATCTCGCCCTACATCCACGGCGTCAAGACCGATCAGGTGATGGCCGGCGACAAGGCGATCACCGTCGAGGAGCACCGCCGCGAGTGGGACGCGATTCTGAGCGACATCGCCGGAGCCGTGGACATCCTCGCTTTCCAGGACGGACAGGTCGATTACGACGAACTCTACGACTACCTGGTGGTCAACCGCGAGCTGGCCGAACGCTACGGCATGGAGTGCTGGACCAACGTCGAATCGTTCGACCGCGACATGCCCATCCGTTTCCTGCCGATCAAATGGGAGAAACTCCTCTTCAAGCTCGACGCCGCACGGCGCGCCGGGATGCAGAATGTCATCACGTTCGAATTCTCGCACTTCATGAGCCCCAATTCGTCCTACACCCAAGCGGGACACCTCTACAACCGCTATATGGAATACATGAACTATCTCCAACACAAAAAATAAAGAACCTCCCATGATCGATTTCAAACAACTGGCGTGTCTGAACCGGGACGAACTGCTCGAAAACGTGGTTCCGTTCTGGCTCACCCACTCGCAGGACGAACGATACGGCGGCTACTTCACCTGCATCCCGGCGGCTCCCTCCCCTGCCTCGACCGCGGGGGCGACGTCTACGACACCGACAAATTCGTCTGGCTGCAGGGACGGCAGGTGTGGCTGTTTTCGATGCTCTACAACCAGGTCGAGAAGCGTCCCGAATGGCTCGAATGCGCCGTACAGGGGGCGGAGTTCCTCCGTAAACACGGCCACGACGGCAATTACAACTGGTACTTCTCGCTCACGCGCGAAGGCCGGCCGCTCGTGGCTCCCTACAACATCTTTTCCTACACGTTCGCCACGATGGCCTTCGCGCAGGCGGCTCTCGCCACGGGCAGCGACCAATATGCCGAAATCGCCAAGCGCACCTTCGCGCGGATTCTCGAAAAACGCGACAACCCCAAGGGACCGTGGTGCAAGACCGTCCCGGGCACGCGCGACCTGAAGGATTTCGCCCTGCCGATGATCCTCTGCAACATGGCGCTCGAAGCGGAGCAGATGATCGACCCCGCGCTGCTCGACGCGACGATCCGGGATTGCATCCACCAGGTCATGGAGGTCTTCTACCGCGGGGAGCTGGGGCTGATCGTCGAGAACGTCGCAGCGGACGGCGAGCTCTCCGACTCGTTCGAAGGCCGGCAGATCAATCCCGGCCACACGCTCGAAGCTATGTGGTTCATCATGAACCTCGGCGTGCGGCTCAACGACCGGGCGCTGATCGACAAGGCCGTAAAGATCGCGCTCGACACGGCTGAATATGGCTGGGACAAGGAGTACGGCGGCCTGTTCTATTTCATGGACCGGCTCGGACACCCGCAGCAGCAGCTCGAATGGGACCAGAAACTGTGGTGGGTGCATATCGAAGCGATGATCGCGATGATCAAGGGATACCGCCTCACCGGTTCGCAGGCGTGTCTCGACTGGTTCCTCCGGCTGCACGACTACACCTGGTCGCATTTCAAGGACCCCGAATACCCCGAATGGTTCGGCTATCTGAACCGCCGCGGCGAGGTGCTGCTCCCGCTCAAGGGCGGCAAATGGAAAGGCTGTTTCCATGTACCTCGCGGTCTGTACCAGTGCTGGAAAATACTCGACGAGTGCCAATAACCCAAACATAAAACTATGCGAAAAATGCCTTAATCAACCATTTCGAGCGGAGCACGTCTCCCGTCACAAAAATCTAAACCTATTGCAACCCTAATTTTATGAGAAACGTTTACAAAATGAAACCTTCAGGCATTCGCTGCCTATTGAGCAGCGTATTAGCCGTGGTCTCCATGGCGATCACAGGCACCAATGTGGCTGAGGCGCAAGGACTTTCAGTCTCCGGAAGAGTGACCGACGCAAGGGGGGGGGGGAAATTTCGGGTGCTACGGTCATCGTAAAAGGTGACAACACCCGGGGAACTACCACCGATGCACAGGGACAGTATGCTATCGAGGTCTTGTCCTCCGACGATGTGCTGGTCTTCAGTTTCCTCGGTTACAAAACTGCAGAAGTGGCCGTCCGCGGCCGCAAAACCCTGAACGTCCAACTGGAAGAGGACGCCACGCTGGTGGATGAAGTGGTCGTAGTGGGATACGGCACACAGAAACGACAGTTTCTCGTAGGCTCCGTGTCCCAGGTCTCCAGCAAGGAGTTGCTGAAGGCCCCGATGACCAACGTATCGAACATGATGACCGGCAAATTGCCGGGAGTGACGAGTATTCAGCGTTCGGGACAGCCCGGCAGCGACGGCACCACGATCTTCGTCCGTGGAGTCTCCTCGTTCAACAATTCCAGCCCGCTTTGCATCGTCGACGGGGTGGAGCGTATGATTAATACGGTCAACCCCAACGACATCGAATCGATCTCCATCCTCAAGGATGCCGCCACCTCGGCCATCTACGGCGTACGCGGAGCCAACGGCGTTATTCTGATCACCACCAAAACCGGCTCGAAGGGCGCTGCTACCATTTCATACGACGGCTCGGCGACTTTCACCACCAATGTCGCCATGCCCGAGATGCTTAACGCCCAGGACTACATCGGCTGGCACAACAAGGCTCGCGAGATGGACGGATTGAATCCGCTGTGGACGGATGAGGTGATCGCCGGTATGAAGGAAAAAGGGATATACGGTGAAACGGACTGGATGGATCTGCTCTTCAAGAACTACGGTTTCACACACCAGCACAACATCTCCGCTACGGGAGGTACCGACCGCGTAAAATACTATACGAGCATCGGTATGATGAATCAGGACGGTATCCTGCCCAATACCTCTTACCAGCGTTTCAACGTGCGCGCCAACATCGACACGAAGATCGCCAAGAATTTCAATCTGAACGTCAATATCGCCGCATTCCGCGAAGACACCCACGCACCCGGATACTCTCTTGGCACGCAGGGTGAGTTCAACCCCATCTCGCAGGCGCTCTTCTCGTTGCCGATCATCGCTCCGACCTATAATGACCTGCCGCAAGGTTATATGAGCGGCGTATACACGCAGCAGCCCATTGCCGCGGTCAACAAGAGCGGTTTTCAGGATACGAAGCGCTGGCAGTTCGAGGGAAACGCCAAATTGGAATACGATTTCGGCAGCATCAAGGCGCTTGAAGGACTCAAGGCCGCCGTACACGTTGCATACGACTATTCGAATACGGGCAACCGCAATATGCTGCAATCGTACCAGCTGATGTCATTCTCGCCCACGACGATGAATTCCACAGTCGTGAATGCATCGGGAGTCAATGTCAACAGCAGCTTCAACAAATCGTCGTCGTTCGGAGACGGATTCACCGTTCGCCCGACGCTGACCTACAACCGCGAATTCGGGCGTCACAGCGTAGGCGGCCTGTTCTTCTACGAGCAGAAAAAAGCCTACTCGGACACAATGACCGGCTATAAGGCGGGGTATTTCGCCTCCTATCCGGTCGATCTTTCGATCGGCACCACGTGGGAAGGCATCACAACCCCCGTAACCGGTTCGTTCAGCGAAACGAGTATCGCCAGCTACGCCGGCCGTTTCAACTATGCATTTGACAAGAAATATCTGGTCGAATTTACATTCCGCGCGGACGGTTCCTACAAGTTCGCCCCCGAAAACCGCTGGGGATTCTTCCCGTCCGCAGCCGTCGGCTGGGTCATGTCCGAAGAGAAGTTCTTCAAGCAGGCACTCCCGAAAATCGACTTCTTCAAGCTGCGCGCCTCTTACGGCGAACTGGGTATGGACGATACGAGCCCTTATCTCTATGTGCAATCCTACAGATCGACCGCACCCTCCTACAGCTATATCATAGGCGGCAAGGGTCAGACGACCTATTACACCAGCAACTATGTCTACAAGGACCTTACCTGGTCGCGTTCGCGCAGTTTCAACGTGGGCCTGGACCTGAACGCTTGGGGCGGAAAACTGGGCATCGAATTCGATTGGTTCTACAAGGTTACCGACAATATCCTCGAACAGGTCGGCGGTTCCTACGCACCCTCCCTGGGAGGCAACGTACCGTCATACAAAAACTCCGGCAAGGTAGATAACCGCGGCTTCGAGCTGGTGCTAAAACACAACAATCACTTTGCCAGCGGTTGGCGGTATTCGCTGACGGGTAGTCTCTCGTGGGCCCGCAACCGGGTTCTCGCCAAACAAATTTCCGACAACCATCCGATGTACCGTGCCATCCTGGGCAAACCGATGGGTACGCTCTACGGGTACAAGGCGATCGGACTCTATCAGACCGAAGAGCAGATCGCCAATTCGCCGACGGCTCCTTCGGGAGAGAAGCGTCTGGGTGACCTGATGTATGCCGACGTCAACGGCGACGGCAAGATCGAGCAGTCGCAGGACTTCATCAAAATCGGCCGCGGCTATACCCCCGAGATGAACTTCTCGCTCAATATGGAGGTGGCATGGAAAAACCTCTATCTTACAGCCCTCTGGCAGGGTGTAGCCATCTGCGATTATCAGCTCAGCGCGGCATACTATTCGGGCGTTTTCGACAACACGATGTACACCCGTCCTTTCTACGGCAACGGCAACGCACCCTATTATCTCGTGGAGAGCGCCTGGCGTGAAGACAACCGCAATGCCGACTATCCGCGTCTGAGCACCGTAGCTAACGGCAACAACGCATGGCCTTCGTCCTGGTGGGTGAAAAACGGGGCATATCTTCGTCTGAAGAACCTCCAGATCGGCTACTCGCTCCCCGAACACATTCTGAAAAATACCGGTATCGGCCGGGTAAATATCTACGTGGCAGGAACCAATCTGCTGACTTTCAGTGCATTCAAATACGTGGACCCCGAAATGCCGTCGGTCAACAACGGTTACTACCCGCAACAGCGGACCTACAGTATCGGAGTCAATTTATCCTTCTAACCGCTAAAGCAACTGAACCTATGAAAAAGATCATATTCATACTCGGTCTGGCGGCCGTCGTATTGGGCACCTCCTGTTCCGACGTGCTGGACCTGAATCCGGCGGACCGGTTTTCGCCGGCGACCGTCTGGTCCACCACCACTACGGCTGATAAATACGTCATCGGACTCTACTCCATCTTCGGGGCAAACACCGAGATGCGCGGCGGCGATGCCTATGCGTCGCCCCGATTATCGGATGCCTATTCCGACATCCTGAAAAGCACCTCCTGGAATCAGTACAACCACAACTTCAACACCACGCTCCTCCAGGAAACGGCTTTCAACAGCAACTCCGCCGGTGCGTTCGAGTGCTGGTCGAGTCATTATGACCGCATCCGCCGCGAAAACGAATTCCTGCGCGACGCGGCCGAATTCGGCAGCAAATTCGGTGAGGACTGGCTCAAGATTCGTATCGCCGAAGTGCGTTTCTGCCGTGCCTACGCCTATTTCATGCTGTGCCGGGTTTACGGCGGGGTGATTCTTCGCACCGAAGTCGACGGCCCTGAGCAGAACGACAAAGCCCGTTCGACGGAGGAAGAGTGCTGGGGCTTCATCATTAACGAACTGAAGGAACTGGCTCCCGACCTGCCCTTGAAATGGGACAGCGACAACTCGGGCCGCGCCACTCAAAAAGCCGCATACGGTCTGTTGAGCCGCGTAGCGCTCTACGCTGAAAAATGGGATGTCGCCGCACAGGCCGCACGCGATTGCGCCACGGCAGAGGGTAATCTGGACCTGTCGGAGAACGGCTATGCCAAAATCTTCGAACTCGGCATCAACAGTCCCGAAGTACTCTTTGCCGTAGAATTCAAATCCAGCGTGATCGACCATGCCTACGACGCCTACGTGCGGCCCTCGGGCGATACAAAGGAGTTAGGCAAGCAGGTTTATTCGGGATTCGTTCCCACCAGCGAATTGGTCGACAGCTATGAAATGGCAGGCGACGGCGGCAATTTCTCCTGGGAGAAACACGGTAAGGATCCCTATGCGAACCGTGAACCGCGCTTCTACGCCACGATTCTCTATAACGGAGCCGATTGGATGGGGCGGAAGATCGAAAGCTTCGTTGGCGGCAAGGACGGATACAAGGCCTATGAAAACGCCGGAGCCGCCGGAACGACCGTAACGGGTTATTACCTGCGCAAATACCTCATAGACGGAGACAAGACGTGGGTCACGAGCGGCTCGGGACAGGACTGGATCGTACTGCGCTATGCCGAGGTCCTCCTGAACAAGGCTGAGGCACTTGCCATGGAGAACTGGAACAAGAACAGCGCCGAAGCGCTGCAGGCGCTCAACGATGTCCGCGCCCGCGTCGGACTGCCCGCGCGTGCCACCGCCGACAAGGAGACCTTCCTGGAATACGTGCGTCACGAACGCAAGGTGGAGTTGGCTGGCGAAGGTTTCCGCTACTGGGACCTGCGCCGCTGGCGGCTGGCCGAAAAAGTCATCGACGGGCAGAACGTGCACGGCGTTAAGATCTCCAAACAGTCCGACGGTTCATTTACCTACGAGCAGGTCGATGCCGACGGCGGACACAAGCGCATCTTCTACGACCGTTATTACCGATTCGCCATTCCGCTTTCGGAGCGTTCGAACAATTCGCTCTGTACGAACAACGACGGATGGATCTAATGATTAACCGCAAAAACAGAACGACTATGAAACTCCGTAAATATCTTGCAGTACTGGCCGTAGCGGCATTCGCATCGCTTGCGACATCATGCGCCGAAGCGGAAGACGAATTCATCCACACGGACAGTACGATTAATTCCATCGAAATCCAGCCCGCCGAAGGCGGAGCCGGTATCGCAGGAATCATCGACGAAACGACAGGCGAGATTTTCTTCCCCATTCCCAAACAACTTCGTGAAAAATACGACGTGAAAAAGCTGATGGTACGCGCAAACGTGGCTTATGACACCTATATCTATCCGTCACTGTCGGGATTGAAAGACCTCTCCGATCCGATGGAGATCAAGGTTCGGGCAGGCGACAATGGATCGCGAACCTATACGCTGTGGGCTTTCTACACGCGCAGATAACGAATTACAACGAATGAATAAATCTAAAATTAACTCGACCAATATGAAAAAGTTCAATTTATTCGCTTACGCCACCATGGCAGGTCTCGCGCTGTCGTTTGCAGCCTGTACGGACGACGATCCGGAAATCAGCAAACCCGGCCCGCAGATCGACCGCGGCGAAAAATGCCGTATCGAATCTTTCGTTCTGAATCTCCCCGAAGGGGAAACGCTTTCAGGCGATGTCTACGACTACGACAAATCGATCGACCTTGCCTATACCACGCCGCAGCTGGAAGCCATGAAGACGGCCACCGCCACGGTGAAACTCTCCGAAGGCGCAACCATCACGCCCGATCCCTCCGTGGCGGCCGACTATACGCAGCCGATTTCATTCACGGTGACGGGAGCCGACGGCAAGACCACCCGCATTTATACAACAAAGCCCGTTGAAAAAGTTGTCGTTTCCTATACCAAGATCGGTGCTCTGGCAGAGAAAACGGCCACTCAGATGGACATCACCGATCACACGAAATACCTGCAAATCGGCGTCAGCGGCGACAAGATCGTCATCGGCACCAAGGTATTCGACGGCAAGACGCTCGCTGCCGCAGGCAATCTGAACATGACCGGTTACGACGGATTGCAGGTCACCTCGCTGGCTAACGACGAGGCAGGACATCTGATCGCTTCACTGACCGCTGACGGCACGAGTGGATCGGCTCCTGTTACGTACGCCTGCTGGAAGAACGGATGCGACCAGCCCGCCGAAACGATCCTCGGTCCGTCGGACAGCGCCATCGCAGCGTTCCTCTCCGTGGGCGGCAACCTCGTCGAAGGCAAAGCGCTCATTACGGCATTGGGCGCACGCGTAGCCACTGGCCCGAGTTTCTGCTGGGGTTTCGCCGACGGCGTGCGTGGCGACTACTACAACCTGCTTACCGGACAGCCCTCGAACGACGGCTCGTGGAGCCAGATGGTTTCGGCCTGCTCGGGAGAGGTTTCGGGCACCTGGTTCATGTGGGATGCCGTGGCCGGCGGTCACAACGTATTGACCTGGGAAGGCTGGGACGGCACATCCTCGCTCAATCTGAAGCAGATTCCGGGAGCAGCGCCCAACGGTCCGAACAACTGGGGTAACTACACCAAAGGTTCGATCCGCGCTTTCATGTTCAACGAAAAGGCTTATGCCGCCGTCTTCACCACCGGCTGGCCCTGCACCTACGTCTCGATCGTGGACTCGAACGGCGAATTCCTGCTCAACCCCGCCGAGGCGACGCTCAATTACGCGATCTCGGACGCCAACCCCTACTGCCCCGTCGGAACATTCGTGTATAACGAAAAGGAAAACTGCGGTTACGTATACGTACTGGTTCCCGGGCACGCAGTCAAGAGCTGGAAACTGGAGATCACTTACGATTAACAAACCTTACACCTGTCACGACAGGTCTTGACGAAACCGTATCAATCCGCATTCTTCCCGGTCCGGGCCCGTTCTCGGGCCGGAGGAATGTGGTTCTTTTAACACGACCCATGAAAATAAGCACCTTTTTTACAGTCATCCTCTTCGTTGCAGCGACATCGATATCCTGTGGCGGAAACTCCGCCCGGACGCTTCGCGCCGCCGACGGTGGAAAACCCAAAATGCTCTGGTTCGACGCAGAGGCCAATTTCAAGCGCTTCGCTTCGCAGGATTCGATCCGCTACTATTTGGACCGCACCGTCGAGTGCGGATTCAACCACATCGTCGTGGACGTGCGCCCCATTTCGGGCACCGTGCTCTACGAAAGCGATATGCTGGAACCGCTCACCGTCGTTGGTCCGGACACCGTCCGCCGCGATTGGGACTACCTGCAATGCTTCCTCGACGAAGCGCGTAAAAGGGAACTAAAAGTGACCGTCTCGACGATGATTTTCCCTGCGGGATTCACCACGTTCCGCCAGGGAGCGGCCTACTCCGACCCGGAACTGGCGGGCCGAACCTGTGTCGAATACACGCCCGAAGGGAGGAAAGACATCAAGGACGACCCGACGAAAGTCGCGGCGTTCCTCAATCCCGTACTGCCCGAAAATCAGGAGTACGTGCTGCGTTTCGCACACGAACTGCTCACAAAATACAAGTTCGACGGCTATGCCCTCGACTATTGCCGCTTCCCCGATGCTGAGAGCGATTTCTCGCCCGCTTCGCGCGAAGCGTTCGAAACCTACCTCGGACACGGCATCGACCGTTTCCCGGAGGATATATTCACCTACGACGCCAACGGAGCCCGCGTGGCTGGCCCCTACTATAAACAGTGGTGGGAGTTCCGCTCGGGCGTCATCCGCGACTTCATCGCCGAAGTGCGCACGCTTATCGAACGGACCCAGCCCGGCGTGAAACTGGAGTATTGGGCCGCCTCGTGGCTGCACGCCATCTACACACAGGGCCAGAACTGGGCCAGCCCGCGTTCGCGCTTCCACGAAGCCTATCTCGACGATTGGGCCACGCCGACCTACAACCGCACCGGATTCGCCGATCTGCTCGATGTCTTCATCACGGGAACCTACCTCGAAAAGGTATGGGGCATGGATGACCCCGAATCGATCGAATACGGTCTCGCCCGCTCGCTGAAGGATGTCGACGGCGACTGTGCGGTCTACGGTTCGCTCTACGCCCAGAACCATGTCGATCAGTTCGAAGACGCCGTATACCTGTGTCTTTCGCGCACGGACGGAGTGATGGTCTTCGACATCATTCAGGTCATCGAAAACGATCTATGGGATGACATCAAACGTGGCATCGACCGGGCTGAAAAAGAACAGAAAACTCAAAAATGACAAGATGAAAAAATCCATCCTGATACTTTGTGTCCTGCTGATGGCGGCGATTCCGTCCGCCTGCACGGAATCGCATAAAACCCCTCCGGAACTCGACAAGCCGCAACCCGGGCCGAACCCCGATCCGAAACCGGAACCCTCAGAGGGAAAGGAAAAAATGCTCTGGTTCGATGCCGAGGCCAACTTCCAGCGATTCTCGACACAGGCCGGTATCATCGCCATGCTCGACAAAACACAGGAAGCGGGATTCAACAAGATCGTCGTGGATGTGAAGCCCGTCGAGGGGGACGTACTCTACAAAAGCGAGTTCATGACCCAAGCGACGACTATCGGTTCAGTTAACGTTGCCGACAGAGGTTGGGACTACCTCCAGTTTTTCCTCGACGAGGCACATAAACGGAACCTGAAAGTGACCGTCTCGACCACCGTATTCCCCATGGGCATGCCCAGCACCAGACAGGGACCCGTCTACCGGGGCACGACATGGAAGGGGAAAACCTGCATGCAATACAAGCCCGAGGGCATGGTCGACATCAAGGACGACCCCACGAAGGTCGCAGCGTTCCTCAATCCCGTCCTGCCCGAAGTTCAGGAGTTCGCCCTGCGTTTCATTCGTGAAATAGTCACCAACTACGATTTCGATGCCTACGCGCTCGACTACTGCCGTTTTCCGGACTATCAGAGCGATTTCTCGGAAGCATCCAAAGAGGCGTTCGAAAAGTACATTGGCGGACTCGTCGAGACGTGGCCGGGCGATGTCTTCACCTACAACGCTTCCGGCGAAAGAGTCCCCGGCAAATACTACAAAGAGTGGTGGGAGTTCCGCTCGATGATAATCCACGACTTCGTAGCCCGCGTTCGCAAGGAGATCAAGGCAATCAAACCGGACGTAAAATTGGAATATTGGGCCGCTTCGTGGTGGGGCGCACTCTATGCCAACGGACAGAACTGGGCCAGCAAGGCGTTCCGTCCGCTAACGGATCAGGATGCGTGGTCGTTCAACTCTTGGTGTTCGATCAATTACCACCAGACCGGTTTCGCCGATCAGCTCGACACGTTCCTGCTGGGGACCTACCTGCCCCGCGTGTACGGACCCGACGACGGCGAGTCGATCGAATACGGTATCAACCGTGCCGAGCGCTTCCTGCTCAACGCCTGTACCTATTACGCGACGGTGGATTGCTCGCAGAAGACATTCGACATCGAGGAAGCCTGCTATTACTGCCTCAAACGCACGGCCGGGCTGATGGTCTTCGACATCGTTCATGTCATCAACAACGATATGTGGGCCGCCATCAAGCGGGGCATCGACCGTTACGAAGCGGAGGCGGCAACCGAATAAGTAAAACAGTTGCACCATGAAAAAACTCCTTCTTATCGCCGCAGCCGTGCTGGCCAGGGCTTCGGGGCTCCGGGCCGAAGAGTACACGGCGATATCTCCCGACGGAAAAATCACGGTGACGGTATCGACCGCGCCCGAACTGCGCTGGAGCGTCACGCGCGAGGGCGAACGGCTGCTCGACGCAAGCCGCATCG
>OGSD01003279.1_pt1 | contig 12375 bp, 7 predicted proteins | sample 1553571 | NCBI WGS metagenome assembly OGSD01 (sample SAMEA2580072, study PRJEB22360) | human gut metagenome | biome: human gut; feature: human-associated habitat; material: faeces | place: Denmark | collected 2008/2010 | reverse complement strand
TAGAAGAGGATTTTGAAAGTCGATCTGCTCATACTCGTTTTCATACTTTTTTGATTGTTACAAAGTTAATATCAAGCGAGTTGTCTCCAAGTATGAAAAATTGTGCAAATTACTGAAATATAACCTGTTGTACCGTTTCTTGTTCCTATTATATCAGTAACGATATGGGAACTGAAGTCTTTCGCAACTTTTATCGAACCTCCTTTTTCAGCTTATGCAGTATTATGAGCTAAACACCTAACTGATTAGTGGACTGCATTTTTGCTGTATTATCATTAACCTTGCCTTTTTCTTTTACGTTTAGAATAAATTAACTGTTTGTCCGTTCTCTCTTCTCTTTTGAATAATAATAGGTGGCCAACGTCTTGACCACGACGCTGAAGTTGAAGATGACCTGCATGGCCTTGAATAGCCCGGCTGCCTTTTCCGTGTTTTTCTCAAATTCAGGGAGGTAGCGTATTCCGCTGAAATACTCGGCAAGTGTGCGTGCGTCGTCTACCTTTATCTGTATTTCTTCGATCCCTCCGACCTTTTGGAGCAGTTTGCGTATGCGTCCTTGGCAGGCGCGGATGGCGTCGGTCGTGTAACGTGTCGTTTTGACTCCCTCTATCTGTTTAGACTTGAGGATTTCCAGGCGGGTGTACAATTCTGCTATTTCTTGTGCTTCTTTTGAAAGCTTCTGTTTTTTTTCATGATGAATTTTTTTATAAGATGGATAATATAAATGATGATTATCATCTGTTTTTAATAAATAACGAAGCCCCGGCAGTTTTCGTACTGCCGGGGCTTGTTTTTTTGTATGCCTTCGTCCTTCGCAGGGGAAAGGCAACTTGAACTTTAATTTCAATATACTTTAGTATTATTAATATTAAATCCGGTTGCTTGTTCGCCTCTCGCAGGTTAGTTGCCGTTTTACGGTACGCAACCGAAGAATTATTTGATTATAAAATGTCATTTGTATAAGGGTGGTCTAATAACCACCCTTACGATAGTATTGTTCAGTCTCGATTACTTGATGATAGCTTTAACAGCTTCTTCACCTTCAACAGCTACAACTACTACACCTGCCGGAGCAGCGATTGTTGCATTGTCAGAAGTGATAACCGTGTTAGCTACAACCTGGCCTAAGATGTTGCTTACAACAACTTTCTTACCGGCAGCACCAGCGATCGTTACGTTGCCTTCGCCAGCGATAACTGTTACTTCAGATGTGGCGATCTCTTCGTTGTCGGTAGCCATATCGTCAGCAGAACCCTTTTCGATGTTGAAGATAAGAGCGTTGTCACCGCCTGTCTTTGCTTCTTCGAATTCAGATTCTTCAGGATCAGATAATACCAAGCAGTTGTTCTGGTTCTTCAACCATGCTGCATTTGTCGGAGCGATAGATTCACCTTTGTTACCTTTCGGCTCAACATTAGATTCGATCAAGAATGCACGATCTTCTTCAACTTCGTTAGCAGCCTTGGCCGGATCGATGTAACGGAATGACCAAGTATAGTTGTGGTGAGTGTCTTCCGTAACAGCAACCTTCAGATTGATGCCTTTGACAACTTTCTTAATGTCTTCCATGCTCAAGTCTTTAGTTGCAACGTTTTCGAAATGTTCACCCAAGATATACAGAACGCTATCCTGTTCAACGGCATCAACAAAACCTACGCGATGGTATTTACCGAAGTGATACAGTTCTTCACCCTTGACAACATCCTTGGCTTCTACAGAGTCAGCGAAGCTTACCAACAGTTTGTAACGGTTGAAACCAGGAACGGCAGGAGTTGCATGGATACAATCTTCCGGACCGCAAGGTTCACCATTGGCATTCATATGCTTGTGGTTGGTTGCGTCACAAGGTTTTCCTTCAGTTCCTTTGTTTTCTGTTTCACTTACATATACCAAATACTGCGGCTTAATCTGATACTGAGTAGATTTTCCGATATTGAACGGACGGACATTGAATGACAGACCTGCTTTGGCAATATTCTTTGCTCCAATGCCTAAATAGTCCATATCTTCACGCATGAAGTTCTTGTTGGTTTCATCCATCAGATAATCGCCGACATAAGCTTCTTTGAACTTCAACAGTTTAGTAGCATCTTCGTTACCTTCTACAGCTCCATCCAATTCAACGTGGTTGAAACGACGATACAGAGGTTGGTCAGCCAAACCGATTCTGAAAGCAGAAGTTCTTACTTCTTCAATAACCTGTTCCTGAAGTAAAGCTTTCAAGCTCTGGTCTGCAACACCTAATTTGTTGTTGAAAGAAAGAACATTTCCTTTGTTGTCCTTATTTACATCGTCTGCATCGATAAATGCATAGTAGCAACCCTTTTCTGTTTCGTTGTTTTCTTTGAAATAGAATGTAGCCGGAGCTAAGTTCTCTGTCAAGACATAGCGGTTTTCTTTGCCGACAGCGATCATGTTCTTACCAGCTTTGATCTGATAAGTAGCTCTTTCAAGCTGAGCCAGACCTTCGATTCTTGCCTGTACTGTTGCATCTACTGTGTAACCGTAAGCTACAGTCTTGTTGTTATTTTGCTTAACCAGTTCAAAGAAAGTAGCTTCTTCCTGCAATGCGTTCAAAGTTGTGTCTCCTTCAACCTGTGCGATGTATTTGTCCATTGTGTACGGGTTGAAGTAGTTGAATGCATAGTTTGTGATCATCAATTCATCATCAGTCAAATATTTGTATCCTAAATATTTGTCACCCAAAATGTTTTTGTCTGTAATCTTTGTGATGACCAAAGAGTCGGAAGACAAAGCCTTGCAATAATACAGTTTAGAACCTTCTGCCTGAGTCAACTGCCAAGAAGCACCGTTTTTCAGAACTTTGTCCGTTGTATTATAAGTCGGGTTCTTCAATGACGGATATTCACGGTTTGTAACATTTACCGGAGAAGTAGACAAGAAATATTCAGAAGTCTTAGTCTTCAAAACAACCCACTGGTAAGCCGGCATGTGCATTACGTTCTGTTCTGCTTTATCAACAGTTACCCATTCTGAAGCTGCACCATCAACATGGATCGGAGATGCCAGATATTTGTTAGTTTCTGCATTCTGGATTACATACAGACCGTCTTCCAAAGAAACCTTGTCTGTACCAGCCTGAACACAACCGGTGAAGCCTAAAGTGATATCTGTTTCTTTTACGTCAGCGATAGTTACGATACGAATTTCATCTGCTTTAACCAGGTCTTGAACTGTAACATAGTTTTTAGCAGTCTTATTATTTGTGATAATCGTTTTGTTTCCTGCTGTAGCTAACGCTTTCTTCCAATCTTTAACAGATGCGCTTAAGCGAGTTGCCTGCTTAACTTGGATTACCAAAGAGTCGTGAGACGGGAAATAAGTAAACAAGAACTTACCTTGATCAGCCAAATCCGTACTCAAAGCCTTTTTGTAATTAAATGCCAAGAATTTATCGCTGTTTACATTCGTATAAGCAGTATCGACATGCAGATACTGGTTATCAGCTTTTCTTGTTACATTAACAAAAGATCCGTCCTTAGTATCTTTAGCGATGAAAGCGACATCACTGAACGGGTTTTCCAAAGATGTGTTGTTGCGATCCGGATTGAATGTCAATTTAACGCCGTTAGCTGCATCCTGAATACCTAATTTAGTGTTGATTTGCTTTGCATTCAAAGCGATTCCGTCAGCTTCTACCAAAGTGAATGTGGCAAATTTAGCTCCTGAAATATCAGTGGCCTTACCACCAGCTTTCTTCAAACGTACATTAGTGCCATCTAAAACTAAGCCGACAACAGAGTCTTCTTGGAAATAAGAATACAACGGTCTGTTAGCTTCCAAAGCATTAGCATATGTTCCAGAGAATGCCTAGCCTGCAATTTCACCTCCAACAAATGAGTTCTTGGTTGTTTGCATTGCATTTTTAGCGAAATCATCCATTGTTACAGACAATAAAGCTTCAGCACCTTTGTTTACGAAGTCATAAATAGGAGCTTTTCCTTGATTTTCAACAGTAACAGTTGTGCACCACAATGTGCTTGCAACGTTATCTGCTGTAACATTATCAACTGTAACCAGTTCTCCCTTCGTATTCACTGCCAAGTAGAGGTTACCAGTCTTCAATTGATACAGTCCATCATTTGTTCCTTCAATTAAAGAGGGAACATTGTTTCCTGCAAAAGCACTTGTTGCCCCAAACAGTGCAACTCCTGCTAAAAGAGTAGAAAACTTTTTGTTCATAATTCTAAAATGTTTAATTAATAAATAGTATATCTGTTTGTTTCTTCTATGTACTCAAACTTCTTGTTTTACAAGAGTTAACCAAAATCCTGTATAATGACTAATGAAAACGTACGTTTTTTTTCGCCACTTTTCAGCTACAAAAATACAACTACTTTTTAAACCTGCAATCCTTTCTCCCAATAAATTTTCCTTTTCTATATTCTTTCTTATCAATTAGATAGCTTAACGCGTACAAAAAACCGACTTTCCGATACGAAGCCTTCCGACTGCTCCCAAAAAATGACTAATTAAAACGTACGTTTTCATTAGCCATTCTGAAAACAGTCTCTATCTTTTTTATCCCCAATCACTTATAAACATAAAAACGCTCTAAAATAAGGCTGAAATCCATTTTTTATATAATGTACATATGTACCTAAATATAATTGTGTAAGTCCAAGTTTATCAATAATATACATGATATCTTCAATCTGCCGGCCTCTATTGCTATAATAGCCTGAATCTGCCGTTTTCTGGAAAAAGCCACTTCGTATCGTTCCACTGTTGTTAACAAAATCTAAGTGTAAGCAAGGTGGAATATACAAGTGGCTCGTAAGAATAGTTCCTTGCTTGAAAAGTTGAACAATATAAAAAGATAGCTGCTGTATTTTGATGGTAGAGTTTTAAGTGTATGTTTGTATCTTTGTGAAAATGGAATATGTGTGCAAAGAATTGATAGGGGAATATAAAGCCGTGGTTCAAAGACCAAAGCTGAAAAAGTATATTGGAGAGAAAGATGTTCTTGATACATTAGAATTGATGAGTTTGTATTGTTTTTGTGTTGATATAGAAAAACCGGCGGTATCTCCTATCAGAGATGTAAAAGATTTATATTTGTTGTCATTAGCCGATACGATTCCTGCCGACTATATCATATCGGGCGATAAGGATTTGCTTGTGTTAGGTAAGCACAATGAAACACGTATCTTGGATTATAACTCTTTTCTTTCTTTATTATAGGATTCGTTATCATTCCTAAAAAATACCCACCATCGCGCTCATTTGAAACAAGTTATTGAATATTCTGTTTATATTTGCAAGTTATCAACAGATAAGGTGACTTTTCAACAAAACAGGCATTGTTTTGGATAAACTGATTTGTGTTAGGTTTTTAATGTTTAGTTTTGCCCCCGAATAAATAGACAAAGTATGGGAAAGATTATCGCTTTAGCAAATCAGAAAGGTGGGGTAGGTAAGACTACCACAACGATTAATCTGGCTGCATCGCTGGCGGCACTTGAGAAAAAGGTGCTGGTGGTCGATGCGGATCCGCAGGCTAACGCTTCGTCGGGACTGGGCGTGGATATCCGCAGCGTGGAGCAGTCGATCTACGAATGTGTGGTGAACGGCGACGATCCGAAAGGTGCGATTACCAATACGGAAGTGGAGGGACTGGATATTATCCCCTCGCATATCGACTTGGTAGGCGCGGAGATTGAAATGCTGAACATGGAGAACCGGGAGCAGATATTGAAACAAATACTGGTCCCGCTGAAAGAACGGTACGATTATATCCTGATCGACTGTTCTCCCTCTTTGGGACTGATCACGGTCAATGCCTTGACGGCAGCCGATTCGGTGATGATACCCGTGCAATGTGAGTATTTTGCGTTGGAAGGGATCAGTAAACTGTTGAATACGATAAAGATTATCAAATCGAAGCTGAATCCCGCTTTGGAAATCGAAGGCTTCCTGCTGACCATGTATGACTCGCGTCTCCGTCTGGCCAACCAGATATACGAAGAAGTGAAACGTCCGTTCCGGGACCTGGTTTTCACGACTGTTATTCAGCGTAATGTCAAATTAAGCGAAGCTTCCAGCTACGGCAAACCCGTGCTGCTTTACGATGCCGAGTCGAAGGGAGCTTTGAATCACATGCAGCTTGCACAAGAGCTGATAGATAAAAACAAATAGATTTATGATGTATGATGTATGATTTGAAAAGACAAACAAATCATACATCATACATCATAAATCATAAATTCGAAAGTTTATGGTAATGAAAAGATCGGCTCTTGGCCGCGGATTGGATGCTTTGATAACGATGGATGACCTGAAAACGGGCGGTTCGTCGTCTATTAGTGAAATAGAGCTGAGTAAGATTCAGCCCAATCCGGATCAACCCCGTTCTGTTTTTGAAGAAGAGACGCTTGAAGAACTGGCCGTTTCTATCCGTTCATTGGGTGTCATTCAGCCGATTACGTTGAAAGAAACGGGAACGGATAAATATATGATTATCTCCGGCGAACGTCGGTATCGCGCTTCCCTGATGGCTGGCTTGGAACGTATCCCCGCCTATATCAAAACCGTGTTGGCTGGTTGGACCCTTCCCCCCGCCTATATCAAAACCGCAGCAGACGAGAATGTCGTCGAGATGGCTCTGATCGAGAATATCCAGCGCGAAGACCTGAACTCGATAGAAATAGCCCTGGCTTACCAGAAGTTGATCGACAGTTACGGCCTGACGCAGGAAAAGCTGAGCGAGCGTGTCGGCAAGAAGCGGGCGACGATTGCCAATTATCTCCGCCTCTTGAAACTCCCAGCCGAGATACAGGTAGGGCTGAAGGATAAGAAGATCGATATGGGGCACGCACGTGCACTGCTTCCTGTCGAGGACCCGGAAGTGCAGTTGGCTCTTTACGAACAGATATTGGCGGATGGACTGTCTGTCCGTAATGTCGAAGAAATAGTACGTGGCGGAGTGGATGCGGCAGCTCTCGAACAGGCCAAGAAGGAAAAGCCTGCCCAGCGGAAACCGAAACTTCCCGAGGAGTTCAACTTGCTGAAGGACCATCTGTCCAGTTTCTTTAATACGAAGGTCCAATTGGTATGCAACGAAAAAGGAAAAGGTAAAATAACGATCCCCTTTGCATCTGAAGATGAATTGGAAAAACTGATCGGCTTGTTGGATAAGTTGAAATGAGAAACTGGAAAGCAATTTTGTGGATAATAGCCCTCCTGTGCGGTTCGGTATGGACCGGCCATGCGCAGAGGACGATAATGGCAAAGCAGGATACGGTGATATCTTCCGATTCGACCGTAACGGCTGTGGTTCCCGGAGAAACGGCCAAGGCCGATTCGACAGTGAAGGCTGTGCTTTCGGCTGCCGACTCGCTTCCCCAACCAAAGGTGAAGCTGAAGGAGTTCAAACCCGATCCTAACAAAGCGTTGCTGTATGCCTTGGTGCCGGGTCTGGGACAGATATATAACAGGAAGTATTGGAAGCTCCCGTTGGTATATGGGGCCTTTATGGGCTGTATGTATGCCATCACTTGGAACAATAAGAATTATAAGGACTATTCGACTGCCTACTTCGATATCATGGAGGATTACCAAAAGGTATTGGCGGCAGAGAAGGATGGACAAAAGTATGAGGGACCTTGGCAGGAGAGTTGGACGATCTTTGTCAGAAACGGTGAGGAGAGCACCTATGTCTCGAATGCACAGTTCCAGGAAAACCTGAAGCGCCGGAAAGATTATTTCCGCCGTTACAGGGATTTGAGCATTATCATTACGGTCGGGGTATATGCGATCAGTATTATCGATGCGTATGTGGATGCCCAACTGTTTGACTTTGACATTTCTCCGGACCTGAGTCTGCACTGGTCGCCGGAGGTAACCCCGAAGACCCGCTATACGCCGGGCTCGTATGGATTGAATTGCAGTTTTAAGTTCTGACATCATGAATAAAAACCTACTTATTCTATTCTGCCTGTTTAGCCTGATGCAGGTCTCCCGCGCACAAGACCCTATATTCGGCGAACCGCAGCATTCGACATTATCGGCAGACTCGCTCTCTGACGTAGTGGGCTTGATACCTGAAAGTCTCGATGCAAACGTGGATAGTTTGCTCCATTCCTGGCATGTGCAATATTTTTCGAAAGTGGATGAGTATTGTCACGATGATGCGGAGAATGTCTATTTTCCCGATTCGGTCTACGAAGAACGCTTGGAACGTCTGCCGAGTGTGATCCGTTTGCCTTACAACGAGGTGGTGAGGGATTGTATCGACCTGTATGCCGGACGCAAGCGTGACCTGGTACGCTATATGTTGGGTATGGCGGATTTCTATTTCCCCATTATCGAACAGGTGCTCGACAAGCATAATCTGCCTTTGGAACTGAAGTATCTGGCTGTCGTCGAAAGTGCCCTGAATCCGGTTGCCCTTTCGCGTGTGGGGGCTTGCGGGTTATGGCAATTCATGCTTCCGACCGGCAAGATATATGGTTTGGAGATCAACAGCCTGTTGGATGAACGGCGTGATCCGGAGAAGGCGACAGAGGCGGCCTGTAAGTATTTTGAAGATATGTACGCCATCTATGGCGACTGGAACCTGGTGCTGGCTTCCTATAACTGTGGTCCGGGCAATGTGAACAAGGCGATCCGCCGTTCCGGGGGAAAGACCGATTTTTGGGAGATCTTCCGCTACTTGCCTCGTGAAACCCGTTCGTATGTACCGCTGTTTATCGCAGCCAATTATATCATGAATTACTATTGCGATCATAATATTTGCCCGATGCAGACCAGTCTGCCGTTGGCGACCGATACGGTTATGGTGAACAGTATGCTTCACCTGCAACAGGTTTCCGATGTGCTGGGGATCGACATCGAGCAGCTCCGTGCGCTCAACCCGCAATATAAACGCGATATCATTCCGGGAAATACGGAACCTTCCGTATTGAAACTTCCGGCATCGCAGACTTATGCGTTTGTTGACAAGGAGGATTCGGTCTATACGCATCGTATAGAGGAGTTGCTGGCCAACTGCATACCGGTCAACGCTGCCGACGGATCAAAGAATCTTACGCTTGAGAAAATTACCCATGTGGTAGCCTCCGGTGAGAATATCTATACCATCGCGAACCGCTACGGCGTTACTCCGAAGGATATCCGTAAGTGGAACGGACTCGGTTCCAACCGTGTTGCCAAAGGTCGCCGTTTGCGTCTGCACGTCGATAACGGAGGTGTCGCATTTGCTTCCGTCAAGACAAAGAAGACCGAAAAGGACGGGGCTGTCAAAGCGGGACAGAAAGCAACCCCTGTCGTTACCAAGAGCAACCAGACAGCCCGCGTTTCAGGCAAAAGTTTGACTTATAAAGTACAGTCCGGCGATTCCCTTTATTCCATTGCCAAGAAGTATCCGGGAGTTTCCACAGACGACTTGCAGAGGGCCAACGGGCTGACCAGTGCCGATATCCGGCCGGGCCAGGTCTTGAAAATCCCGGTCGTTTGACTTTTTCTGTCGCATTCGGGGATATATAAGCAAATATTTATATATATTTGCCTACATACACGTTAAAAACGGAAGGGCATTCGATATGAGCGACATAAATGATACAAAAGACACAGCAGGCATGCAGCCCGACCAAGAGGCGAAACCCGCCCTCTCGGCCGACGAGCAGATGATTCAGGACGGCTTTAACGCGCTGTTGCAGGATTACCTTAATTCAAATCACCGGCGTAAGGTGGAACGCATAACCAAGGCGTTCAATTTTGCCAATCAGGCACATGCCGGCGTGAAGCGTCGTTCGGGAGAGCCTTACATCATGCACCCGATTGCCGTGGCGCGTATTGTTTGCCGCGAGATGGGACTGGGTTCCACTTCCATCTGTTCGGCTTTGTTGCACGACGTGGTGGAGGATACCGAATATACGGTCGAGGATATTAAGGACATGTTTGGCGAGAAGATCGCCCAGATCGTGGACGGTCTGACGAAGATATCCGGCGGTATCTTCGGCGAACAGGCATCGGCACAGGCAGAGAATTTCCGTAAGCTGTTGCTGACGATGAGCGACGATATCCGGGTGATCCTGATCAAGATAGCCGACCGTCTCCACAACATGCGTACTTTGGGTTCCATGTTGCCCGCGAAGCAGTTCAAGATAGCCGGTGAGACGCTTTACCTTTATGCCCCTTTGGCACACCGTCTGGGGCTTTTCACCATCAAGACGGAGCTGGAAGACCTGAGCTTCAAGTATGAGCATCCGCAGGAATATGCCTTTATCAATCTGAAATTGAAATCTACGGAAGCAGCCCGCAACACTTTGTTCGAGCATTTTGCCGTGCCGGTGGACAGGAAGTTGAAGGAGATGGGGCTCAACTATGAAATGCGTGCCCGTGTGAAATCCGCCTATTCCATCTGGAACAAGATGGAGAGCAAAGGCGTCAGTTTTGAAGACATCTACGATATATATGCCGTCCGCATCATCTTCGACCCGCTGCCGGGGGTGGATGAGAAGAACCAATGTTGGGATATCTATTCCGCTATCACGGATATCTACCGCATCCGACCGGACCGTATCCGCGATTGGGTGAGCCGTCCGAAAGCCAACGGTTATCAGGCGTTGCACCTGACCGTGATGGGACCTGACGGGCAATGGGTGGAAATACAGATCCGCAGCCGCCGTATGGACGAGATTGCCGAGAAAGGCTTTGCCGCCCATTGGAAGTATAAGGAGCATAACATAGAAGAAGATACGGAGCTCGACAAATGGTTGCAGACCATTACCGAGATACTGGAAAGCCCGGACCCGAACGCTTTGGACTTTCTTGATACGATCAAGCTGAATCTCTTTACCTCCGAGATATTCGTCTTTACCCCGAAAGGCGACATCAAGACGTTGCCCCAGGGGGCTACTGCCCTGGACTTCGGATATGCCCTTCACTCGGATATCGGGAACAAGTGTATCGGTGCGAAAGTCAACCATCGTTTGGTTCCGCTCAGCCATCAGTTGGCAAGTGGCGACCAGGTAGAGATCCTGACCTCCCGTTCGCAGAACCCGCAACCGGAGTGGTTGAATTTCGTCACGACAGCAAGGGCACGTGCCAGGATTGACGCTTACCTGAAAAGGATTCGTAAAGAGGCGGCAAAAGAAGGGGAAATTAAGGTGATCGATGCTTTCAAACGCAATAATTTGGAGGCAAATACATCCAATATCGACAAACTATGTATGTATTTCGGTTTCTCTAAACGCGAAGAATTCTACTATGCAGTAGAGAAAGGGGATGTGATCCTGCCGGAAAATATCCACAAATTGCTGAAAGAGAAAACGGACAATGTTCTCTTTAAGTACGTCAAACAGGCGCTCCGGGTAGCAACGAAAGCGACTACCGGGAAGAAAGAGGAAGAAGAACAACCGAAAGAAAAACCGAAATATGACAAGAAGAAGCCTTATATCCTGAAGGAGGAAGCTTTCGAACGCAATTACGTCATTGCCGATTGCTGTAAACCGATTCCCGGCGACGAGTCGTTGGGCTTTATCAATGATGACGGCAACGTGGTAGTCCACAAACGTTCCTGTCCGATCGCCATGCGCCTGAAAAGCAGCTTTGGCGAACGCATCCTGAATACGGAATGGAGCAGCCATCATTCCTCGTTCGAGGCGACACTTGAGATTAAGGGTATCGACTCGATTGGCGTGTTGAACACGATCACCCGCACGATATCCGATGACTTCAATGTCAATATCATCCGCCTGCTGATTGAGGCGAAAGACGGAGTGTTCGAAGGAAAGGTGAAGATGAAAGTACACGATGTGGAGGATATCCAGCGGATGTGCGTAGTCCTTTCCAAGATAAAGAATATCCAGTCTGTGGCTCGTGTAGCGGACTAAGTCGAAAAAGCCATATCCTTTTGCCCTAAAAGGTATAGCTTTCGATAGAAAAGATCCTATCCTTTTGCGCAAAAGGATAGGATCTTTTTGTTTATTAGAATGGCAGATCGTCAATCGGATTGGCCGGACCGAAATCAGGAACAGCAGATGCTGCAGGTGCGGATGCCGGCACTACGTTTTCAGGAGTCATGGCTCCCGGTGCCGACTGGGGAGCGGCGGCCATCGGGCGTTCCACTTTCCATGCATTGATATTTGTGAACCAACGTCCCTGATATTCACGGCTGTCTATGTCAAAAAATACTGTAAGTTCTTCTCCGGGCTGTATGGCTGCCTGATCGATGCGGTCTGCACCGAAAATCTGGAAGCATACTTTCTTAGGGTATTGGTCATGATTTTCGATTACATACTCCTGGGCCTTCCATTCGTTGCCGCTGGTTTTAGAAACTCCACCTCTGGGCTGGAGTATAGCGATAATTTTTCCTGTAAATTCCATTGCGATAATTTTAAATTCTGCGGC
>OGSD01003266.1_pt1 | contig 12421 bp, 10 predicted proteins | sample 1553571 | NCBI WGS metagenome assembly OGSD01 (sample SAMEA2580072, study PRJEB22360) | human gut metagenome | biome: human gut; feature: human-associated habitat; material: faeces | place: Denmark | collected 2008/2010 | reverse complement strand
GAAGAGCTGCCGCAGGTTACAACGATCAGATCCCGCAAGAAAGAGCGGGAGGCAAAACGCAGTGTAGGATGGCTGCATCTGCCATTCTGATCCATGAATTATTTTTGACGGGTTATTTGTCTGCACTTTTGACAACGATTTTGCATTTAGCGCGAACCCCATTCGCAAGTGTTGCGGTTACGTAAGTCGTTCCGGGTCTTTTGCCTCGAAGGACACCCTTTTTATTAATAGTAGCGATACGTGTATTGAGTATGGTATATACCGGTTTTTCCTTCGTAATGCTTGGACGAAGCGTAATCCGCACTTTCCTCGTCTTGGATTTTGTTATCTTATATTTGGAATGCTTAAATTTGATGCTGACAGCATGTGGTGATACAGATACCTTGGCTTTCAGTGTGGTTGGACGATTCATAAAGAAAAGTCCTGACGTTGATCGGATGCGGATCTGAATGGTTGCTGTACCGCCCGCCATACCATAGTAATCGCAAGTATTTTCGGATACTTTTGTTACCTTGAGAATGGAAGGATTGGAACTTTTAAATGTCGTTTCATATCCATCCAGATCGTCTAGTAACGTGAGACTGGAGGAGTCGCCGATAAATATTTTTTTTTGAAAATTTTTCTTTGTTCCCGGTTTTTTGGAACGCTGTAAAGCGCCAGAGGCATCTAAAGCCTGTTTGCCGTTGATCTCAGTTGCAACGACGGGGATCTTCGGTGCCTTAGCGGCGGGCGCCGGTTTACCTTGTGTGCACAAGATCAAGACCAGTGCGATCAGCGCCAGTTTTATTTGTTTTCTATAGTTCATAATTATCCTCATTTCTACACACGTGTTCCATGCATAAGACAATTCGTGTCCGGTGTGTATCAACACAAATAGCATGTATTATCATTTTCCACCTATATCAGGTTCGCATTTATCATAGAATAAGATAATGGCAGAAAGGTGTCAAATATTTGCCATCTTTTTCAAATACTATTATACTTATTACAGGAAGTGGTCAGATTCGACGAAGGAGGAACTCATGGAATACATATTGATTGCAGATGATAATAAAGATATTACGGATATTTTAGAAAAATATGTCAAAAAAGAAGGTTATGGAGCGTTGATCGCCACAGATGGCATTCAGACGGAAGAGCTGTTTCACACATATCATCCGGCGGCCATACTGCTGGATGTGATGATGCCGGGGAAGGATGGCTATGAGGTGTGCCGCACGATCCGACAGGAATCCGCCGTACCGATCATTTTAATTACGGCACGAGGCGAAGACTATGATAAGATCATGGGATTAGACATTGGTGCAGATGATTATATCGTGAAACCGTTTAGCCCGAGTGAGGTTATGGCGAGACTGCGCGCGGTGCTTCGTCGGATAAGCCGTCAGAGTGTGGAGACGCAGTCCGGACAGATCTTACGTGTCAGCAATATGGAAGTGAATTTAGATGAATATACATTTTGCATTGATGGCAAAAAGATTCCAATGACGAAAAAAGAAATTGAAACCATGTGGACGTTAGCAAGTACACCGGGCAAAGTATTTACCAGAGATAATCTGCTTGACAGTTTATGGGGCTACGATTACTACGGAGACAGCCGCACGGTAGATTCGCATATCAAAAGACTGCGTGCGAAACTTGATTCTGTGCCGCATCCGGATTGGACGATCAAGACGATCTGGGGTGTCGGCTACAAGCTAGAGATTGCCGGAGGACAGTAAGACATGAAAGGGCTGCATAAGATCAGACAAAAATGGAATGATTCCAAGCTTGGCAGAAATGATATATCTGTACGCATTTATCTGTCTTTTGTTGTGGTGCTTGCTGTTTCGCTGTTGTTGACCGGGGCAATCTTTAATTATTTATATCAGCGCAATTACACGCGCTCCTACACGGAACTTTTGACCAAACAGGGCAAAAAGATAGCACGCCGGGTGTCCAAGTTTCAGTACAAGAAGAATATCGGACAGTATGAAAAATATTCCGTTTATATTGATGAGATTGAGAGTGCAGAGAACACAGATGTATGGATCCTCAGCAATCATAAGGCGAAAAATGCCTTGAAAGAAGATTTTACGAATGCAGAAATGAACGATGACAATCTGACCGATGAAATGTATGCGGTACTTCGCCAGGCGTTTGGCGGACAGACAGGAGCGTCATCAAGCTATGATAAAGCATATGGTATGATGATCCTTCGTGTGGCGATCCCGGTGCACGATTACAAAACCGATCAGGTGATCGGAGCGGTTATGATGGTTTCTATGATCGACCGCCAGACGATGGGACTACGAGAGGGAAAATATCTGATTTCTCTCAGTGCAGTGGTAGCGGTAGTTATTTCGTATTTGATCGCTTTGATCTTTACAAAATATCTGTCTCTGCCGATCAACAAGATCGGTAAGACGATCCGAAGAATTGCGGGAGGCGATTATTCTCCGGTTGAGAAGTACAGTCACAGCAGGCAGTTATCACAGTTGGAGGAGCAATTAGATGTTCTTGCAGAGCGCTTGACAAAAGCGGAGCAGGAACGTGCGAATTTAGAGCAGGTAAGAAGAGACTTTTTTGCAAATGTTTCTCATGAATTGCGGACACCGATCACAGTAGTGCGCGGATATGCGGAAATGCTTCACGATGATGTGCTTTCGGAGGAGGAAGATGTCCGCGGCGTATATGACCGGATCTTATTAGAGTGTCAGGGGATGGAACGCCTGGTGCAGGATCTGTTTTTACTCTCTAAAATGCAGAATCCGGATTTTCAGATGGACAAAGAACCTGTCAGCTTGGCACAGATCTTTGCGGACGTAATGCGCAGTGCACGCGTGATCGGCGAGGAAAAAGAGATTCATTTTGTGGTTGATATACCGGAAGAGCAGCCGTTTATGATCGAGGGCGATTATGGAAGATTACGGCAAATGTTTTTGATCGTGTTAGATAATGCCGTAAAGTTTTCTGAACGAGGGGGCAAGGTGCACTTGACTCTTGTCAGCCGGGACGGTCTGATCAAGGCACAGATCGCTGATCAGGGCATTGGGATCGCCCCGGAAGAGCTGCCATATATTTTTGAAAAGTTTTATAAATCAAAGCTGACACAAAATGAAAAAGGAACCGGGCTTGGACTAATGATCGCTAAGCAGATCATATTACGCCATGGAGGTGACGTTGAGGTGCAGAGTGTGCCGGGAGAAGGTACGACCTTTACCTTTACGTTTATGGAGCTGACTTCGCTGGAAGAATATGAGTAAATTCATTTGACAGTTGTATTTTTCAAGAAAATTGTATATACTTATAGTACCTGGAATGTACGACAACTTCTGATATTTTGAACCTACACTTTTTGAATGGGATTCCTATATATATGAAAGAATGTCATGCCTTCATTGCAGAGGAAGATTGCATTTCATATGCGGTTGCCCACCTAGCTGATCGCTAGGACTCAAAATTCAGGAACCGGCATTTTGGGTATATTTTTTTGTCCAATCTTAAGAACCGTTCGGATCGAATACACATGGAAGATCGCGCGGCAGAAGGTGTGGACAAGTGGAACCGGAAGAAATATACGAAATATTTGGAGGAAGAAAAAGTGGCACAGAAGGGTGATTTATTATCTTTTCGTCCGGACATTAAAGTGTTGGACGCAACAATTCGTGATGGTGGTTTGGTAAATGATTTTTATTTTACAGATGAATTTATCCATAATCTGTACAAAGCAAATGTAAAAGCAGGCGTAGACTATATGGAGTTTGGTTATCGCGCTGATAAAGAGATGTTTGACGTGGATGCTTATGGCCCATGGAAGTTTGCTGAGGATGACAAGATTCGCGAAGTCGTTGGTGATAATGACACCGATCTGAAGATTTCCATTATGGCAGATGTAGGACGCTGCAATTATAAAGAAGATATTCATGACCGCAGCGACAGTCCGGTAGATCTTATCCGTGTGGCAACTTATGTGAATACAATGCCGGCGGCGATCGATATGATCGAAGATGCACACCGCAAAGGGTACGAAACGACTTGTAATATCATGGCGATTTCCAATGCGAAAGAGTCCGACATTAATAAAGCGTTAGAAATGCTTGGTAAATCTTGTGTTGATGGCATTTACATCGTGGACAGTTTTGGTTCACTGTTCCCGGAGCAGATCCGCACTATTTCAGATCAGTATATGGAAGTGGGCGAGAAGTACGGCAAATACATAGGAATGCACGCACATAACAATCAGCAGCTTGCTTTTGCAAATACGATCGAGTCCTGTGCAAGAGGTGTGTCTTATTTGGATGCAACGATGAGCGGAATGGGACGTGGAGCAGGAAACTGCTGCATGGAATTATTGCTTGGATTTTTGAAGAATCCAAAGTACAAGCTTTTCCCGATCATTAAATTCATCGAGCAGAATATTGTGCCATTAAAAGAGCAGGGAGTTGAATGGGGATTTGATATTCCATATCTGTTGACAGGTCATTTGAATCAGCATCCACGTGCAGCAATTGCCGCAATGAAAGAGGGACGCAAGGATTACTCCGGATTTTACAAAGAAATTATTGATAAAGATTGATCCGATTCAAAATAAACGGGTGATCAGGAGTATGTAGGAAAGGAATGTAGGGAAAGTATGGTCGAAGCAATATTTAACACGCCGATCGGAGTGTTTGATTCCGGTTTGGGCGGTGTCAGTGTTTTGCGACAGATGCGTTATTTGATGCCTGCAGAGCAATTCTTATATTATGGGGATTGTGCAAATGCACCATATGGTACAAGGACTGTCGAAGAGGTAAGAGATCTGACGATCAAGCATGTTAGCCGGCTGCTCGATCAGGGCTGCAAGGCGATTGTTGTTGCCTGCAATACGGCGACCAGCTGTGCGATCAAAGAGCTTCGGGAAATGTATTCAGATATTCCGATTGTTGGCATAGAACCTGCGATCAAGCCGGCAGTAACAGAACACCCGGGCGGCAATATACTTGTGATGGCAACACCGATGACGTTGAAGCAGCAAAAATTCAATAAACTGATGCATAAATATGAAGATCAGGCAAATATCATCCCGGTGCCATGTCCCGGCTTGATGGAATTCATCGAGAGCGGAGATTTTGACGGCGAAGAAGTTTATATATACTTGCATGAACTTTTTGAGGGAATCAAAGAAAGACCGTTGGATGGAATTGTTCTCGGATGCACTCACTATCCATTCGTACAGGATACGATCTTGGAGATGGTTGGAGAACATGTGGATCTGTATGATGGCGCAATTGGCACGGCAAAGGAAATGCAGCGGCGGTTACGCGAGATCAAGTTACTGGCAACGAAAGAAGAGCTTGGACATGTTCATTTTGAATGCAGTGGTAACCGTGGGGAGAAAACAAAGTTGTTTCAGCGATTGATGGCACTTCCGGTTGTGTCAGCAAAACCGATGACGCAAGATCAGTTTAAGGATTATTTTACAATTGATTAATTAAGGAGAGATATGATGAACGAATATACAATGGGAACAAAGTGTGTACAGGCAGGATATACTCCGGGTAATGGCGAACCGCGTCAGATCCCGATCGTGCAGTCTACTACATTTAAGTATGACACCAGTGAGGATATGGGAAAATTATTTGATCTGGAAGCAAGCGGATATTTTTACACACGCTTGCAGAATCCAACCAACGATCATGTAGCAGCTAAGATTGCAGCAATGGAGGGTGGTACGGCAGCAATGCTGACTTCTTCCGGTCAGGCCGCCAATTTTTTTGCTTTGTTTAATATTTGTGAGTGCGGCAGTCATATTGTGGCATCTTCATCAATCTATGGTGGTACATTTAATTTGATACAGGTCACCATGGCAAAGATGGGTATTACTGTTACATTTGTATCCCCGGATTGTACAGAAGAAGAGTTAAATGCAGCATTTCAGGATAATACGCGTGCGGTTTTTGGTGAGACGATTGCTAATCCTGCATTGACGGTATTGGATATTGAAAAGTTTGCGAAGGCTGCGCACGCGCATGGTGTGCCGTTGATCGTGGATAATACATTCCCAACGCCGGTGAATTGCCGGCCGATCGAGTGGGGGGCAGATATTGTGACGCACTCTACGACAAAATATATGGATGGACACGGAGCAGCAGTCGGTGGTGCAATCGTTGATTCCGGTAAGTTTGACTGGATGGCACATGCGGATAAGTTCCCGGGACTTTGCACACCGGATGAATCTTATCATGGTATTACTTATGCTGAAAAGTTTGGCAAAGAGGGGGCATTTATTACAAAATGTACAGCACAGTTGATGCGTGATTTTGGATGCATTCAGTCTCCACAGCATGCATTCCTCTTGAATTTAGGATTAGAATCTCTTCATGTTCGTATGCCTCGACACGTTGAGAATGGACAGGCTGTAGCAGAATTTTTACAGGAACAGCCACAGGTATCTTATGTTAATTATTCCGGTCTGCCAACAGATCGTTACTATACATTAGCACAGAAATATCTGCCGAATGGCGGATGTGGTGTCGTTTCATTCGAATTAAAGGGTGGACGTGCTGCGGCTGAGAAGTTTATGAAGAATCTGAAGTTGGCGGCGATCGAGACACATGTAGCAGATGCAAGAACCTGCTGCTTGAACCCGGCTACTTCGACACATCGTCAGATGACAGATGAACAATTAGAGGCAGCAGGTGTACCTGCCGGCTTGGTTCGTATTTCATGTGGTTTGGAAGATAAAGCAGATCTGATCGCAGATCTGAAACAGGCATTAGAAGCGATTGACTGATTGCCACTGTATGCAGGATACAATAAAAGCAAAGCCAGCGCTTTGCCTTTGTCTCGCTATACAACAGCAATTTCCGATTAATCAAGAAAAACCTCTCTGTATAGATCTCGTTTGGGAAATATGCAGGGGGGTTTTGACGTAATAGAGGAGGATGACAGAGCGATGATTCGACTATTGTGGAAAAAGACCTCTGATGGGGCAAAGATATACCGGGTTTATGGCACCAATGGCTGTCTGACTGTGCCACAGAAAATAGAGGGCATGCCTGTATATGCGATTGGAGCATACTGTTTCTCGGCATCCAATAAACTAGACGGCTTGGAGGGGATTCGCGAAACGAAATGGCAGGAGTCATTAGAGCTCTATTGCGAGAAAACGTATGACGGTATGGTCGAAGCACAGCCTGGTACTAGAGATGGAGTGCAGCCCAATACAAGGGAAGTGGCACAGCCTGCCGCTGCTTATTTGGGGGAGATAGCGGGTAATGAAGTCCTACAGGTTGTCTTGCCGGACACAGTTGTAGAAATAGAAGAACTTGCATTCTACAACTGTAGAAAATTATCTGTGATAGAATTTGGCAGTGCACTGGAAACTATTGGCAGTGATGTATTTATGAATTGTCGCAGCCTGAAGCAGCTTAGGGTTCGGGCAGATATACGTGGCAAAACCGGTGTGAAAGCAGTTTTATCACGCATTCCATGGGAGATACAGGTTGATTTTGCGGGGGAGGAGACAGCGTCGTTATTGTATCCGGAATATACGGAGAGTTATGATGAAATTGCGCCGGCGCATATTTTTGGGCGTAATATTACCGGAGAAGGATTTCGGGCAAGACAGCAATTTCAAGATGGTATTGTACAGTTTGCCGGATATGATGCGATCTATCCGAAGGTGATCGCAGAAGAATCGCCGCTTACGATCGCGAAGATGGCATATTTACGGTTACAGACGCCGATCGGTGTACAGGAAGATGCGAGGAAACGTTATGAGGAGCAGCTTCATCAAGAGGCAGAGGTGCTGGCGCTGCATTACATTGATCGGAAACAATTGGAACCATTGCATTATTTGTGCGAGCATCGTTATCTGACGGGAAACGCCTTGGAACATGCCACACAGAAAGCGTTAGAAGATCAGTGGTCAGAGGGAGCTTCCCGGCTTATGGAATGGAATTATCAGTACGGGCGTAACAGGCGTAGGGAACGCTACGCATTTTGAAAGGAATTAGGAAGTTATGACCAATATAGAACAGTCGAATGAGAAAAGGCAGCGTTCGCAGGCGATAACGCAGACAGAGTGGGAGCAGTATATGGCAGAAAAGATATTACGTCTGATCCGTCACGAATTGTATATGGACTTCCGCTATATGGATGTTGCATTGTCGGCATTGAGCTATCAGCCCAAAGAGGGCATTGATACGTTGGGAACGGAAGGCGATCATCTGTTTTATTCTGCGGATCATTTGCTGCGCGTGTATCCTAAAAATCCGGTGTATTTAAACCGCTGTTATCTTCACATGATCCTGCATTTGATCTTTTGTCATCCGTGGCTGCAGGGCAGCAGAAATGCAGCAGATTGGGATCTGGCGTGTGATATTATGATCGAGTATTTGATCGATCATATGGAGCAGACGAGTGTACAGCGCATTACCGGTCTGCTCCGCAGAAAAGTATATAAACGGCTGGAGTCCGTAGGACAGGCATTATCAGCGGCAATTATTTATGAACAGATCCGTTTGTGGTATGAATTCGATCTGGCGGAACTTAGTAAAGAATTTTATACGGATACGCATGCGTTTTGGCCACGACCACAGCCGGAGCAGGCCATTCCTGTGCAGATTCCGCCGAAATGGGACAAATTGGCACGACAGACACAGATGCAGATGGAACGGCAGGGCAGAAACGATGGCGATGAAGAAAGATTGATGCTGAAACAGATCCGAGTGTTGCAGCAACGGCGCAGTTATCGGGATTTTTTGCGTAAATTTGCATCGCTTCGGGAGACGCTGCAGATAGACCCCGAAGAATTTGATCTTAGTTATTATACCTATGGGTTACGCATATATGGCAATCTGCCGTTGATCGAGCCGATGGAAACTAAGGAGACATTGCAGGTAGAGACGTTTGTCGTTGTTATTGATACCAGTTATTCTACAAATGGCGAATTGGTAAAAAAGTTTTTACAGCTTACCGCAGATCTGCTGCTGGAAAGTGTTGAGCTTTCCGGCAAATGCAGGATTCATATTTTGCAATGCGATGATAAGGTTAGGCAGGATGATGTCGTTACCAGTAAAGAGGAGCTGGCACAGACGCTGCAGCGGTTTACCTTGACAGAAGGTGGGAGTACGGATTTTCGGCCTGCTTTTCGCTACGTGGATCAGTTGATGCAATCCGGGCAGATCCGCCATTTGCAAGGGCTTTTGTACTTTACGGACGGCAAGGGAATATATCCGGCAAAACGACCGGAATATAAGACGGCGTTTATCTTTGCGCAGGATTATGAGGAAGAGGCAGTGCCACCGTGGGCGATGCGGATCCGCATTGATCACGAAGAAATCATGGAAGGAAAGTAATTTATTATGAATATTAAACAGGCAAAAAACGAAGTGATCCGCACAGTTCGTGCGTATTTAGAGAAAAGGGACAACGGTGAGTATATGATCCCGGTGATCCGACAGCGTCCGCTATTGCTTCTGGGAGCACCGGGTATCGGCAAGACGCAGATCATGGAACAGGTGGCAAGTGAGTGTGGAATTGGGCTGGTATCGTACACGATCACTCATCACACCAGACAAAGTGCAGTCGGGCTCCCATTTATTCGTGAGAAGACTTACGGAGAGCAGACATATTCTGTGACAGAATATACGATGAGTGAGATCATTGCCAGTGTATATGAGAAGATAGAAAAGGGAAAGAAGGAGGGCATACTTTTTATCGATGAGATCAATTGCGTGTCCGAAACGCTTGCACCGACGATGCTGCAATTTTTGCAGTGTAAGACGTTCGGTAATCAGGCGATCCCGGAGGGCTGGATCATTGTGGCAGCCGGAAATCCGCCGGAGTACAATAAATCCGTCCGGGATTTTGATATGGTGACACTTGATCGTGTACGACGCATCATGGTCGAGCCGGATTATCCGGCGTGGAAAGAATATGCCCGCAGGCAAAGGATTCACAGCGGAATCCTAAGTTATTTGGAGCTGCGCCCGCAGAATTTTTATCGTGTACAAACGGATGTGGATGGAATGCTTTTTGTGACAGCGCGTGGCTGGGAGGATCTGAGCACGCTGATCCAAGTGTACGAAACGCTGGGACAGCCGGTGGATGAAGATTTGATCAGCGAATTTATACAACATCCGGAAGTGGCAAAAGATGTGGCGGTCTACTTGGATCTGTACCGCAAGTATGAAGATGATTATGGCATTGAAGATATTTTACAGGGAAAAGAAGATGTCGCAGTATATCAACGGCTGCAAAATGCATCGTTTGACGAGCGGTTGAGCGTTGTCAATCTGTTGCTGTCGGGGCTTAACAGGCATTTTGCGAAGGTGGCAGATTACAAAAAGACAATGGATGCGTGGTATGCATCACTGAAGCAAATGCAGCAGGAGGCAGAGGCTGGCAGTGAGGAAGCAGCAAAAACGTTTGCCGCGCAAAAACCGGAGTTTGATCAAAAGCAGGAACAACTGATCCGAGAGGAAGATGCAGCATTAGAGGAATTGGAGAATGCCTTTTCTTTTATGGAAAATGCATTTCCGGAAGGGCAGGAAATGGTTGTTTTCGTCACAGAATTAACGATGGGTGGCGATTCAATGGCATTTTTGCAGGACAATCCTTGCGAGATCTATCAAAAATACAACCAGCAGTTTATGGTAGGGAGCAAACGTGCCGAGCTTTTGGCCGAGCTTGAGGAAGGTAAAATACGCAGCGAAGAGCATATCAGAGATTTTTAGGGTATAAGATGCCGAAATTGCCGGTAGATTTTTTAGGGGGATTTCTGTTATACTATCTTAAGCTGAGCGTTTTGTGCTCTTAAATATGTAAAACATAGCAGAGGATATTTCTGCGGAACGGAGGAATATAATGAGTGAAGAGTTGAAAGTTAAGGCATTGCATATGGGACCGGCAGAGTGTGCCGTTGATCTGGGCGATGGCAGTGAGCGTGGAGAATATGTGGATCAGGATTACATCCTGCAGAAACTGGGACGCCCACATAGAGCTGTCAATCTGATGTACTGCTATTATCCAAATGACGATAAGTGGCCGGGACGTGCCAGTGTTGTGCATGCAGATCCGTCTGTACAGTTCGCATGGGATTTTCCATACGATGATTATTTCACCTATAAGGGTGGTTTGAACGGAACATTAGATGATGAACCGTTTACTTATATGAGAGATGTCCGTAAACATGGACAGGATGTACTGCTTACGATGACGATCGATCCGAAGCTTACCGATGATCATATTATTGCGATTGCAAAGGATCTTCGCACGTTTGGACGTGTGTTGCTTCGTATCAACCATGAGGCAACCGGTAATTGGTTCTCCTTTAATAAACGTGCTTCTTATGAGGAAGTTGCAGCATTCTTTACACATTGCTGTGAGATCATTCATCGTGAAGCTCCAAACGTTAAGACGATCATTTGTCTGGATGGCTGTAAGGAGTTAGAGGATGAGAAGATGGAAATGGAAGACATCTTCGCAGAGGCTTCCCGTGCAGCAGATATTGTGTCCGTTGACCGTTATATGGCACTTCACTGGGGATGGCCATATGATGTTGCAGAAGAGGGAGGAGATACGTTTGCGCGTTATGCGGTAGACAAGATCTACAACCTGGCAAAGAAGAGCTATGAGCGTTACACATATGTAAATAATGGTGTTAAGAAGCCGATGGTATTGTCTGAGTTTAACGCCGATGGAGACGTAACCGGTGCCTATGATCAGGCAGACATGCTGAAAGAGTTTTGTGAGATGCTGAAAGCGGACAAGGAGAAATGGCTGTCAGGATTCACGTTATATCAGATGCGCGATAGAGGACGTCTGGGCTTGGAAATTGAGGATCCTAACAATGCGAATGTTGGTATCGAACAGCCAATTTTGAATACGTATCGTGAGATCATTCATGAGGATTTCTTTAGTCCGTCCATGGACGAAGGAAGTGAGATCACACTTCCTGCTACACTTCGCTGGGGCGGTTCTGAGGATGCAGAGGGTGTTGCAGTTCCTTTGCACTTCGAGAAAAATCCGGTATTCTGTGAAGTATATTTTGATGAACAGACAATTGACATGAATTTGATGATGGAATTGAATGGACACTGGTTCTACAAGGCTCCGGGTGTGAAGTGCATCGATATGATGAGTGCATTCTTTAAGAAGCCTTTGGAGAGTGAAGCAGATATGAGCCTGAAAATATTTGCGCCACCGGCATCCGGTGAGAATGATCCATCACAGGGCGAGGATTGGATGACAAATTATTATGCGGAATTAAAGGCATTGCCGGAGGTTCGCATTCGTTTTGCTCCGATCGTAAAATAATACAGGAGTCGTGTTAAGCTATTTGCACAGCAGATGAGGGGCTGCCACAAGCGATAAGATACTTGTGGCAGCCCTATGTTACTTTATAGGATTAGGGTGTCAAAAGGTCTGAATTTCCCTGACGGGCTATTTT
>OGSD01003264.1_pt1 | contig 12425 bp, 11 predicted proteins | sample 1553571 | NCBI WGS metagenome assembly OGSD01 (sample SAMEA2580072, study PRJEB22360) | human gut metagenome | biome: human gut; feature: human-associated habitat; material: faeces | place: Denmark | collected 2008/2010 | reverse complement strand
TTTTTATAAGTCCGCCCGCCGTCTGCCGCCGCTCCTCCGAAAGATACGGACGGAGCGCCGCAATAAGCGCGATCCTCTCGTCAGTCCCCGGCCTGCACCTCTCCGGCGGCGGGGGCGGTGGAGGTGAGGGAGGCGGACAGTCGGGCTTTCCCTGCGCCCCGCCGCTTCCCATCAGGTTCTCTGCAACTCCCATCAGCTTTTTCATCGCTCCGGGGTCGTCGAGCACGCTTTTCAGCATTTCCGATATGTTTCCGTCCAAAATCCGAACCCTCCCCGCGCCGGTTTACAGCTTCAGCTTTCTTGCTATCTCTTCCCGCTGTCCGGGCGTCATCTTTCCGAGCTGACGCTGAAGCTCCCTGCCGTTTGCCGACAGGATCTTCTTTCTGATCATCCCGGAATTGTTCTGCGCCCGCCTTTTCTGCTGCGGCGTCGCTCCGAGAGCGTCGGCAATGTCGCCGATTGCGGCGCGGAGCTGTTCCTCGTCAAGCGCCTTTATCTTATCCAGTGTCTCCTTGTTGATCTCCATGACAGAATACCTTTCCTCCGGGCACCGAAAAAACCGGTTTTCCGGAACAGAATTTTCAGATTAGTGTGGTAATCGATAATATTCTATGCTATAATTATAAAAACGTTACCCCCGGAGGGGTATCAGCGAAGATACAGGACGGTATTTCTTGACATGGACAGTCTGGATATAGTTGTTTTTTCCGACTCGCACGGAAATTCCGCAAGGATGAGAGATATCATCGACAGCACAGGTGCTGACGTCGTCATCCACCTCGGAGACGGCGCAAACGATATTGAGTCGATCGAAAAGACCGACAGAAGAAGGCGGCTTTACATTTACGTCAGGGGAAACTGCGACTTTTTTTCCTCCGATCTGCCGTACACACGGGAATTCACGCTCCTCGGCAGGAAATTCATCATTATGCACGGGCATACGGCGGGAGTGAAGCACGGCACGGCGGCACTTGAAGCCATAGCCTCCGACCGCGGTGCGGACATCGTCATGTACGGTCACACGCACGAGCCGGACGACAGATTCATCACCGGAGAGGACGGAAAAATGCCGCTCCGGATACTCAACCCCGGAAGCATCGGCGACCGGATCCGCCCGACATACGCAACGGTCACGCTCCGCGGGCAGGATATTTTAACAAACATCTGCGATTATGAGGGGGAATACTGAAATGACATACGTCTGTCCGAGGACCCGCGGCACGGCAAAGGTCGTCTGCGTGCTGCTTTTCATCCTTGCAGCCGTCACGGGAGTGTTTTCGTCCCTCGGCATCGGCTGGAAGGGGCTGTGGCAGCTTATCATGTTCGGCGCAATCGTCGGTGTGGTGTACGTGTCGCAGAGATACCTTCTGACCGGGTATGAGTACATACTCGACCCGCATGAGGAGATATTCATCCGCAACCGGATAACGGTCGTCCGGACTCAGGGCAAAAAGCGGATCCCGGTCGTCACCCTGAGCCTGAAAAACCTGACCGGCGTGATCCCGTACATGAAATACCGCGATCTCCGCGAAAAATACGGCTCCCCGTCTGTCAGAATGAGCCTGTGCGCCGATATGTTCCCGCGCGAGTCGTATATCCTGCTTTTCGAGACAAACGGAGAGCTTTCCGCAGTCAGGATCCAGTGCGATAAGAATTTTTCAGAGGAAATTGCCTCCCGCGCGGGAGTATAAGACAATATCGGACAAAAAAATCCCGAAAAGCTCTTGTAACAGGGGCGCATTCTGTGGTATACTGTAATGTAATACGGAAAATCGGATGGATTTTTCGAGCGCATCTCCTTGGCTTCCCCTTGAGGGGAAGCTGTCAGCGTCAGCTGACTGATGAGGTGTAGGTTCCGCTTGCGGAACCGTTTACAAACGAAAATGTTACTTTATGCTTCGTAACGCGCTGTCGCGCTACACCTCATCTGCCCTTCGGGCACCTTCCCCTCAAGGGGAAGGCTATTATTACCAGTACGCTTCTTTGCTACTGTTCTTCAGCAGTAAATCCCTTACGGGATTAACTGCACAGAAAGTAGTCGTTCTCCCTATCTCCTAAGCCCCATTGCTCTTTCGCGGCAGAGTTCTTCGCAGAGCTTTACCGGCGTCCATACAGCATTATACTGTGTCAGTACCGATTTGAGAACCCCCGGAAGGACTCCGTTTTTCCTCATCGCGGCAAGGCAGAGATCAAGCGCGCCTTCCGGGAAGCTGACGAAAACAAGAAACGGCTCGGAAATGCTTCCCTCAGGCTTTTTCATCGCGGGAAGCCCGGCGGCAGACGCGGCGACCGGCATTCCGTATTCCTCCTCCGGGACAGCGCGGCAGACCGCTCCGAGCTTTTTTGCAACCGCGGCAAGCCCGGACGGAACTTCCTTCATCCCATAGCAAAGTATTTTCGGTTTTTCCATTTTTATTCTCTCTTTCCGCTCCCGCTTTCTCACACGGAGCGTATCAGCCGGTTCACGATGCAGTAGCGCAGGTCGATGCTCTTCGGACACCGGTATTTATAGAATTTCACCTCGGCGCGGTCGCCTTTGATTGACGAAATAACACCCTCGCCGAAGACCCTGTGCCAGATGACGTCGCCCTCGAAGTACCCGAGAGCGAGCTTCTCCGTCTCCTTTGCCCCGCGCGGAAGCCCCTCGTCGCGCTTCCCTTCTTTTTCGCAAAGAAGCGTCGCAATGAAGTCAAAGCCGTCTGTCTTTTTCCCGAACTCGCTGTCGTAGGTCACAAGCGCCAGCCGCTCCTTTGCCCGTGTCACGGCGACATAGAACAGCCGCCTGTCCTCCTCGCGGGAGGCAAGCTCCTCGTCGGTGTATTTGCCCGCCGACGGCTCGAATACCGACGGAAGAATGCCGTTTTTCGCGTCGCAGATTATGACCCTGTCAAACTCCATACCCTTTGCCGAGTGAATGGTTGACAGGATTATCCCGCCGCCACAGCCGCCAGACATGACAATATCGCGAAGCTGAGACAGCCGGTCAACGAAATCGCTCTGCCCGCGCCTTCTTTCGGCAATTGCAAGAAGCGTGCTGACCTTTGACAGGTCGTTTGTCCGGTGGGAAAGATACGCGCCGTAGCCGCAGTCGGACATTATCAGCCGGATGGCATTTGCCGACATCGCGGAGGATATCCTGAAAAGCGCGGCTGATATGGTTTTCATCCGCTTTCTGACGCTTTCCCGCATGACCGGGCAGGTCGCCATGAATTCGGGATAGGAGAGCATCTTCGCACCCCGGTTGACCCTCACCGCGTACTCGAAATCGGCGCGGCTGACACCGGCGGACAGCTTGTAATATATCTCCTCAAAAAGCCCTGCGTCGAACGGGTCGCGGGCAAAGCGCATGATTGCAAGGATGTCCCGGACGATGAAATGCGTAAAAAACAGCCCGTCCCCCGCCCTTGCCGTGTAGCTTATCCCCGCGTCGGACAGAATATCGATCATCGGGATAAGCGAATCGTTCAGCCGGCAGAGAACGGCGGTGGTCTTTCCGCTTTCGCGCTCCGCCTCTCTTGCCACCGTTTTTATGTACACGGGAAGCTCCGAGAGGTCGGAGAGCCTGACGGTTTCTATCTTTTCGCCCTGCGGATTGTCGGTCACCATGTGCTTTTCCCGGCGGTCGGTGTTCAGGGCTATGAACCTGTCGGCGGCACTTACGACGGTTTTTGTGCTGCGGTAATTTTTTTCGATGAACAGCACCTTTGCGTCGGGATAGACGCTGTCGAATTCAAGCAGCCCCTGCGGATACGCGGCGCGGAAGCCGTAAATGCTCTGGTCCTCGTCGCCGACCATGAAAAGATTGCCGCACCCCTCAGCCGCCCTGCGGATTATCATGTGCTGTATCTTCGACGTGTCCTGCGCCTCATCGACACAGACGTAACGGAACCTTCCGGCATACTCCCTGACCGCATCGGGAAAGCGGCAGATTATGTTGTAGCCGTAAAAAAGCTGGTCATCGTAGTCCATCAGTCGGTTTTCGCGCTTGAATTCACGGTATGCCCGGTATATCTGCGGAAAATCCCTGCCGTCAATGCTGACCTTCTCGACTTCCCTGTCGTCAAGCATCATGTTCCGGCAGTAGGTCACGGCGGTCATGACGTCCTTTACCTCGTTCTCGGACGGGTAGCCGCCGTACTTCCGGAGGATGTCGCGGATAATCCTCGCCTGCCCGCCGTCACCGTCGATCAGCGAAAACGGCTTTTTCCCGCACACCCTGCCGTATGCCGAGATGATCTTCGAGCAGAAGCCGTGTATCGTCCGTATCTCAACATCGCGCGAGCCGAAAACCGCCTCATACCGCTTCTGCATCTCAGCCGCGCCGGCAACGCTGTAGGTGACCGCCAGCACTGAGTCCGCCGGAACGTTTTTCCCCCTGACAAGATCCCCCAGCCGCGCCGTCATAACGGTGGTTTTCCCGCTTCCGGGGACGGCAAGGAGCAGAATATGCCCCTCCGTCTCCCGGCACGCCGCATCCTGCGCGGGGTCAAGCCTTATTCCGTATTCGGTTTTGTACTCTTCGTATGTCATAAGATAAATGCTGCCCGACAGCCGGAAGATCGGCTGTGCGGACGGTCTGCCTTCCCGCCGGAGCGCGCCGCCTTATCCTGACGGTGAAACAAAAGGGGTGCCGGAAAAGACACCCCCGTGAATGACACCGGCAAGATCGCGCAGTACCCCTCTTTTATTCCGCCGCGTCCTCGGCGCTCTTTATTTCAAGCGGAACCTTGTTGTCATCGACAAAGGAACGGAGTCCGCCCCTGAATCTGCAGAAGTTCTCCTCCTCATGCTCCCAGACAACAAGCTCGGAGGGAATATCCGGATCGTTAATCTCGAAAATGATCCTCTCCTCAAGCTCCTTTTTCAGCCCGAAGAACTTCTTGCGGTAGGCATAATCGAAAACGATTTTCGTTATGTTTTCGGGAGTGAGCCTGTAGTGCCTGAAACGGTTCTTATCGGTTTTCTTGTCACAGAAAACGATCTCATTCTTGTGTACGATTATAGCGTCCTCAACAGCCATGATAGACACCTTCCTTTCCCGGCGTGTGCCGGCTGATATTTTCTGAACAATAGAATACCACAAATCGCGGAGCTTGTCAAGTCACTTTCCGAGCAGCTTTCCGGCATCCGCGCGGCAGGCGGCGAGCTTTTCCGAAACAGCATCGGAATTTTCGCCCTTCGCCATGAAATAGACCTTGATCTTCGGCTCTGTTCCGGAGGGACGGAAGACGGTGACAGCCGCCCTTGTCGTGTAATAAAGCACATCCGACGACGGAAGCCCGGTCGGCTCTGTCTTTCCCGTCACAAGGTCGGTGACCGTTCCCTTCAGATAGTCGCGGACAGACACAACGCTGTCTCCGCCAAGCGTCGCGGGAGCGTTTTCGCGCAGCCGCTCCATTATCGCGCGCATCCTCTCATTGCCGTCGGCACCGGGCATCGAGAGGCTCATGACACTCTCTCCGTAGCTTCCGTAGCGGCGGTAAAGGGAATCGACGGCATCCTTCAGCGTCATGCCCTTTGCGCGGTAATATGCCGCCATTTCGGTGACGAGAAGCGAGGCAACGACCGCATCCTTGTCACGGGCATATGTCCCCTTGAGGTAGCCGTAGCTCTCCTCAAAGCCGAGAAGATAGGTTCCGACGCCCTGCTCCTCGTGCTTCTTTATCACCTCTCCGATGAACTTGAAGCCGGTCAGAACGTCGAACATCTCAACCCCGTTCGCGCGGCAGATCTCGCTGGCAAGCTCGGTCGTGACAATGCTCTTCACGGCATAAGCGTCAGCCGGAACACCTCCGTTTTCGCGGTACGCGGTGATGATATAGTCAAGCAGCAGGCACCCGACCTGATTTCCGGTAAGCCCGGTGTACTCCCCGCCGTCCTTTATCATTATCCCCATCCTGTCGGCATCCGGGTCGGTCGCGATTATCAGGTCGCAGCCGTTTTCGGCAGCCAGCTTCTTTCCGAGGGCAAATGCCTCCGGAAATTCCGGGTTCGGGTACTTCACCGTCGGGAAATTGCCGTCGGTCACCATCTGCTCCGGAACGGTTATGATGTTTTTCAGCCCCGCGCGGCGGAGCGTCTCCGGAACCAGCCTGTGTCCCGCGCCGTGAAGGGGAGTGTAGACTATCGTCATATCGCTCTGCGACGGGATCGCGTTTTTGTTGACGCGCTGCTCCAGCACTCTTTCCATGTATTTCTCATCAAAATCCCCGCCGAGGAATACGATCCTGCCGTCCTTCACACCCTCGTCGAAGGAAATTCTCACCGCGCCGCCGAGAACGTCGCATTTTCCCATATAGTCCGACACGGCAGGTTCCGGAGTGTTCGGGCGCAAGCTGCGCTCCGTCCTCCCAGTAAGCCTTGTAGCCGTTGTACTCCTTCGGGTTGTGGGAGGCGGTTATGTTGATACCGGCGCGGCATCCCAGCTCTCTCACCGCAAAGGAAAGCTCCGGCGTCGGTCTTGCCGAATCGAAGATGTATACCTTTATCCCGTTCGCCGCAAGCACCTCCGCCGATTCCTGCGCAAAGAGCGCCGAATTGTTTCTCGTGTCATATGCAATGGCGCAGGCTCCCCCGCCGTTTGCATTGATATAGTCGGAAAATCCCTGCGTCGCCCATGCAACGGTATGCACGTTCATGTTGTTGATCCCCGCGCCCATCGTGCCGCGCAGACCCGCGGTGCCGAAGCTGAGCGGAGCGGAAAATCTCATCCGTATCTCCCCGTCGTTGTCTCCGATGGAAAGCAGCTCCTCTTTCATGTCGCCGCTCACTCTGTCGGAGGCGAGCCATCTCCTGTATTCCTTCATTGCGCCGTTCTCTGTCATTGCTTTTTTCCTTTCTGATTTAATTGCCGTTCCTTTGCCGTGCAAGGCTTCCGTGCGGGCATTCCGCGCCTTTTTTATATCATTCCGGCAAATCCGGTAACGGTTATGTCGTCATATTCAAGGAGCAGATAGCTGAGAAATCCGCATATTCCCTCCTCGCTGACCGTGAAAACAAGGTCGTAGCCGTCCGGGGAATCCGGCACGGCAGTTATTGCGGACAGCTTCATTCCGCACCCGTCTGCCGCACAGAGAAGCGCCTGAATGTCATGGGCTGTCACTCTTATCTCAAGAAATTTTTTCTCCCCGTGAGAGGGGACGGTAATGCACCGCTTCAGCAGGGCAAAAACCGTGGCTCCCGTCTCCTGCGGGTCCTCGACCCTTGTCAGCATGACGGTTTTCAGCCCGTATTTCATCATCAGCCGCCGGAAGCCGGCAAGCCGCCCGTCTGTCGTGTTCTCTATCGGAAGGATACAGTATTCCGAGCGCTCATAATAAACGTTGTCGCACACCTCCGAGAAGTCGTAGCCGTATATCGCCTTCGGGTCGGTCATGTACTCCGAGAAGCGCGCGAACGCCTCGTCGGCATATGAGCTTCTCATGTACGACACCGTGTCGTCCTCAAGCGTCGATATCTCGTCGAAATACGTCCCCGCCGCCTGAACCCCGCGGATGTCAAGCCCGTCGGTAAGTCTCCGGCAGAGCGACGCCCTCATGTACGCCGAAAGCGCGCGCCCGGTCTTTTCGGTGCTTTCCTTTCCGGTCTCCGCCGCATATCCCGAGCAGACACAGCCGGCATCGGAGACCAGCTTTCTGTAAGCCTCACGGAAGCCCCTGTCGCGGAAGAATATCTCGTCCTCTCCCGCCTCGTCGCAGAGAAAGTCGGCAAGCTCCCCGATGTGAGCCTCGCGCCGCTCGATAAGATGCGTCTGCTCCCGGCTTATCCGCGAAAGATTCCCGAGGATTATGTTTTTTCTGTCATATACCAAATGAAAGTGTGCCTCCTTTCCCGTTTTTTGCCCTGAATACATGAACTTTTTCCGCTGTGCACAACATCCCTGTTGTTTGTCTCTCCCGGCTTGCCCGTTCTCCGGGGGGTCTCAGGGGGCGGAGCCGCATTGAGCCCCGGATTTTGATTTCATCTCTGTCCGCCGGAGCAAATCGGGGCTCACTTCGCGGCGCAGTCCCCTGAGCGGTCTTTCTTTTTCTGAGTTTTTCTTTCTCCGAGAAAGAAAAACGGATAGGCGATAACGCAGTGATAAAATCTCTGTCAGTGAAGCAAAATGTAACATTTGCCGGCACAAACGCGCTGCCGCGCTACACCTCATCAGTCAGCTGGCGCTGACAGCTTCCCCTCAAGGGGAAGCCTGAGTTGGCTCTGACGCAGTCAGGAAATCTCTGTCCGCAAAACAAAATCCGACCCCAAAACAAAAAAAGGAGAACTCCCATGTCCGCATTTGAAAAATACTCCCCCTTCATCCGGGACTACATCTACTCCCGCAACTGGGACAGTCTCCGCGAGGTGCAGATCGGCGCGGCGGAGGTGCTTTTCGGCACGGAAAACAACCTGCTTCTGACCTCCTCCACCGCGTCCGGAAAAACAGAGGCTGCCTTTTTCCCGATAATCTCCCGGCTGTACGATGACCCGCCGCAGACCTTCGGGGCGCTGTATATCGCTCCGCTGAAAAGCCTTATCAACGACCAGTTTTCGCGGCTTGACGAGCTTCTTGACATGAGCGGCATCCCGGTGTTTCACTGGCACGGGGACGTTGCAATGTCCCACAAGAACAAGGCTCTGCGCGACCCGAAGGGAATACTTCAGATAACCCCGGAATCGCTTGAAAGTATGCTGATGAACCGCAACAACGACATTGTCAGGCTGTTCGGAGACCTTCGGTATGTCGTCCTTGACGAGATCCACACCCTTACCGGGACAGACAGGGGAAACCAGATTATCTGCCAGCTCTGCCGGATATCGAGGCTTATCGGGCGCGACCCGGTCAGAGTGGGGCTTTCCGCGACGATAGGCGACACGGATATCGCGGCGAAATGGCTCGGCGCCGGCTCCGAACGCGGCGTTTCGGTCGTCGGAATGAAGGAGACCCGCACGTCATGGCGGCTCGGAATGGAGCATTTCTACATCCAGAGCGACTCCCCCGACCAGTCGGAAAGCGGGAACAAATACCTCACCGCCGTCGGAGAAGCCACCCCCGGCGAAAATGAACCTGCCCGACCCGAAGCATCTGATAATTCCGTCGGCTACACCCCGCTCGACCCCGGATTTGAGTATATATACGACTGCACGGCCGACAAAAAGTGCCTTGTTTTCTCCAATTCCCGCGAGGAGACGGAGTACCTGACAGCCACCCTCCGGCAGATAGCCGACCGGCGCGGCGATCCGGACGTGTTTCTTATCCATCACGGGAACCTCTCGGCATCGCTCCGGGAAGAGGCGGAAATGAAGCTGAAGGACGACGAGCTCCGCACCGTCACCTGCGCGACCGTCACGCTTGAGCTCGGCATCGATATCGGCAGGCTTGAAAGAATAGTTCAGCTTGACGCGCCGACCACCGTGTCAAGCCTGCTCCAGAGGCTCGGACGCTCCGGCAGGCGCGGCGCTCCTCCGGAAATGATGATGGTGTTCCGCGAGGAAAACCCGCTTCCGAACACCCCTCTCCCGCAGCTTATGCCGTGGGGACTGCTCCGCGCCATTGCAATAGTTCAGCTTTATCTTGAGGAACGGTTCATCGAGCCGCCGAATGTAAAGAAGCTGCCGTTCAGCCTTCTGTTCCAGCAGACGCTCAGCACCCTTGCCGCCTCCGGGGAGCTGACGGCGAAAAGGCTTGCCGAAAAGGTTCTCTCCCTCCCGCCCTTTGCCGGGGTCACAAAGGAGGAGTACCGCACGCTGCTTCTGTCGATGATAAAGAACGATTTCATCGAAATGACCGAGGAAAAGGGACTGATAGTCGGGCTGAAGGGCGAGCGGCTGATAAACAGCTTCAAATTCTATGCCGTTTTCAAGGACAGCGAGGACTACACCGTCCGCGCCGGCTCCGACGAGATCGGAACCATCACGACCCCGCCTCCGGTCGGAGACAGGTTTGCCCTTGCCGGAAGGGTCTGGGAGGTCGAGGAGCTTGACGTTGCGCGGAAGCTGATATACGTCAAAGAGGTCAAGGGCAAGATGGAGATCTCCTGGCCCGGCGACTACGGCGAGATACACACGCGCATTCTTGAGCGCATGAAGCAGGTGCTTGAAGAGGACACCGTCTATCCGTATCTTAAAAAGAACGCAAGAAAGCGTCTTGACGTGGCAAGAAGGGTCGCGAGGAACACCGGGATGCTGAAAAAATCGATAGTTCACCTCGGCGGGTACACGTGGTGTCTCTTCCCGTGGCTCGGAACACGCTCCTTCCGCACTCTCAGAAAATTCATAGCGAAAAACGGCGCGAAATTCCGGATAAGCGGCATGGAATATGAGGGCTGCTGTTACATGACCTTCAAAATGGAGCGCGGCGACGGGCGGGAGCTTATCTCGTACCTCAGCAAAAAGGCTTCGTCGGAGGGCATTGACAAAAGTACGCTTGTCGCGGCATCGGAATGCCCGGTGTTCGAAAAATACGACGACTTCATCCCCTCGGAGCTGCTGCGCGACGCATATATGGCTGACCGTCTCCGCACCGACGAGGCGGTACAAAGGCTCGCCGAGATCGCATGGGAGCTTGGAAAGCAGTAAAATACCGCTCGGGCGGCGGTGATGGGAATCGAACCCATGACCTGCCGCCCGTTTTTTCAAAAAATTTTAAGTTTTTTTCTGAAACGTGAAACCATCCCCGTATTTTTGCCCTTAGTGTGTATGAAGGAGGAAGGAGGAATGACAATGACAACAGAAAACGACTTCGAGCGGCTCTATCATCTCACATACCGTGACGTGAGCGCATACGTCATCGCAAAATGCCGCAACCCCGAAAACGCAAAGGACATTCTGCAGAACACCTATATCGCGTTCTGGAAAAGGCTTGACCGCGGAAAGCCGATCCCGGACAGCGAATGCGCCGCCTACCTCAAAACCGTCGCGCGTCATGAAGCGGGACGGCTGTTCGCGGAGGAATCGGGGAGAAACACCGTATACGACGACAGCGAAGAGGACATCCCCGCCCCCGGCGATTCTCCCGACGAGATAGCCGCCGACGCGGATACGCTTTCGAAGCTATACCGGGATATCATGAGCGGAGACGCGCTGACGGCAAAGATATTCATTCTTGTCTACACGACCGGGCTGTCGATGCCGGAAGCCGCAGAAGCGCTCGGTGTTCCCCTTCACACAGTCAAAAACCGGATCAGCCGCACGATCTGCGCACTGCGGAAAAAGTACGGCACCGGAAATCACAACTGAGAAAGGATATTACAATGCAGGAAAGAAACACACTCAAGAAGTCCCTGTCCGCCTCCGGGCTGGGCGAGGAAGAAATGCTTGCCTCTGTAAAGAACGCGGTCGGAACAAAGCCGCGCCGCATCAGGATAAGCAGACTCGGGCTGATCGCCGCGTCGCTTGCAGCCGTCACGGTTCTCTGCTCCGCAGGATTTGCCGTTATTCCGGCATTCAGAAAGTATCTTGACAGCCGGGTGAAGGAAAACGTCGTCTACACCGATATCTCGACCATGGAAGAGCTTGAGGCGGTGAGAGACGACCTGACGGGCAGCTACCGTCTTGTCTGCGACATCGTGATAGACGAAAATGCATATGCCGGCGGCGGGATCTTTGAGGGCGGTTTTGTCCCCCTCGGGAACGAGGACAAGGCATTCACCGGAATATTCAACGGAAACGGGCACACAATAAAGAACCTGCGGCTGAATGCCGATAGGAGCTATGTCGGGCTGTTCGGTCTGACGCATTCGTACAGCGGGATAGGAATAATCATGAACCTCGCGCTTGAGGATGTGACGCTTGAGGAATCGCATTTTGCGCCGTCCTCCCGCTGCATCGGTGCGGTTGCCGGGAAAGCGGCATATCTCGGGCGCTGCAGCGTGAAGGGCTTCAATACCGGTGACGCAGGCTCCGCCGCAGGAAACATCGTCGGCGGCATTGCCGGACAGGCGGATATAATCGAGTCCTGCTATACCGACACATCGATCGGCGACAGCGGAAGCAAGGGCGCAATTGCCGGGATCGTCTGCACGCTGACCGACTGCTGCGCGGAATCGGATTCGCCGCTCTGCGGAACGATAAACCGTCTTCCCGCGCTGATGACCGACGCTGCGTTTGAGAAATTCTGCGCCGGCTTCGGCGATGAGACCGACATCTGCGAGAAGTTCAAAGCCTTCTATGCCGAAATAGACCTTGACGCTCCGGAGCAGAATTATCTGAAGCTCCCCTCCCCCTCGGGAAAAGCCTCCGGAATATCCCCCGACGGAGTGAGAAGCGTATATTCGCTCTATAATTTCGGCAGTGCAGACGAGCTTAAGACCGCCCGCATCTTCGACAGAGGCGCCTCCGGACAGGAGATCACGCTTCTCAACGAAAAGCTGGAGCAGTACTTCACCCCCGAAGAAACCGGAAAGCTGCTCTTCGGCGAGGGCAGCATCATCGGCGTGACAAACAGC
>OGSD01003262.1_pt1 | contig 12426 bp, 8 predicted proteins | sample 1553571 | NCBI WGS metagenome assembly OGSD01 (sample SAMEA2580072, study PRJEB22360) | human gut metagenome | biome: human gut; feature: human-associated habitat; material: faeces | place: Denmark | collected 2008/2010 | reverse complement strand
TTAATATTAATTAAATATATTCGTAATAAACATTACAATTAGGGCAAGATAAGATTTTGCTGCTTCTTTCAGCTTATCCAGTGCACTTCGCATGTGATATTTCACTGTATGAATAGTGATTCCCATGATTTCGGCAATTTCTTCTTGTCTTTTGTTCTCAAAACGACTCAATAAAAATACCTTCCGGGTTTCCGGAGATAAGCCGTCAATCGTCTTCTGGATAATAGAATGTAGCTCTTTACCCTCTAAATGCTCAACCGGATTTTCGCCCAAGGACCATAAATCGCTGTAAATGACCAGGTCTTCTGACGAGCAGGCCGTTTCCCTTCTCACATATTCAAGCTGAAGATAATTGATACACTTATTGGCTACACTTCTGAAAAGGTAGTTCTTCAATGAGGTGTTAATTGTTATTTTAGAGCGGTTTTCCCATAGACTATACACCAAATCTTCTACTATAGATTCTGATAGATAAGAGTCTGTCAAATACCCTCTCGCTATCCGGCAAAGATCTGTATAGTAAGTTTTATAGATGTATCGGAATGCCTCCTCTTTACCCGATTTCAGGGCCTCGATAATCTCTGTTTCCAGGTTTTTTTCCATTATGTCTTTCAGAAATCGTATATTTGATTTATTAGTTAATATATTAAGGTGAATACTCACAGGTTTTGTTTCTCCGATGGATAATTCGGGGGCAAGGTATTGAAAAAATGTAAGATGACCAAACTCACTAATAAAAAGATGAGTTGAAGGGCTGAACGAATAAAAAAATCATTTCTCACTATACTTTTTATTAATCTGGCTGTCATATTAATGAATAGGCCAATAAAGCATATTTTAACCTGAATCTCTATGAATGGTAAAAAGAAGGATTGTAAAAGAGCATAGCGCGACACTCTTTTTAAAGTTATAAGGTATACAAACAGCTGTTTTAGTTTAGTCATGCAGGATAAAGATTGTTTTCAGGAATAACAGAAAATAAGCTATTTCTTATTTAAATAATATTGTATGAAGAAACTACATTTTCTATTAAGCACATTCCTTGTGTTTATATTCACGTCATGCGGAGAAGATGAACTGAAAGGTGTTGTCTTATCCGAAGATCCGGGGTACGTAAAAGAACCATTGGTAGCCATACAGGCAGAAGATGGCACAGGGAACTGGATAAATGGTCTTATTGACCAGAACAGTAGGGTCATAGCCTTAGATTTTCGCATTTTGGACGACCAAAGTGCGGTGAATGTGAAACTCAAACTGGCGGATGAATGGGCAAAGCCCATTGATCCGCTCACTACTGATGCTGTACTGGACTTGAGCAGCGGTATCACCCGTATTAAAGTGAATGATGGAGCAGATGATATCGAATATACCATTTTCAGCACTTCTACTCAGCTACTTCGAGGCGTAACGGCTACTTGTAACACAGAGCAGGTTAGTGCTAACTTTATTAATGGCATCGCTTCGTTACGTTTCAAACAAAACACTGCATTTGCAAACGTAGTGTTGATGCCGACTTTGGCAGATAACGCAGAAATCATCTCTACGGATCCCGTCAGTCAAAAGGATGAAAACGGAAACCTGATTGTTGACCTAAGTAGCACACTTACTATTACTGTAAAAGACAATACGAACAACATGACTAAAAAATATCAGTTGAGTGCTGTAAATGGAATTATTGACGCAGGGGTAAACTGGAAAAATATTACTGCTGATCTAAAAAGCCAACACAGTAGTATTTGTATTCCTGATTTCATGATTGTCTATGAAAATAAAAACTTGCATGGAAGGAGCGGTAATACGGGATGGTTGATAACTATTCCTGCCGGTAGAATAAATATGAAGGTTAGCTGGGATATGAATAAAGACAATGTAACATGGGCTGAACCCACTGCTCAACATCGTACAACAGCTATCATGAATGATAATATGGATTATTCATTGTTTGTTCCGGGATTGTCCGGGCAATTCTGGGTACCGATATTTTATAGCCTCGGGTGGAATGATAGTGGGCTGCTATCCGCACCGCGTCTCGGATATAACCTATCTACTTCTTTGAAGTATTGTCCGGGAACTCTGGGAATTACAGCTGATGGAAAAGCGGAGATTTCGTATGCAGAAGTGATAGATAATAACTTGTATAAGTTTACCAGCGGCGGAGCCGGCAAACAAGCTGCCAATGGAGTACAGTGGTCTCCAACCAGTGCTGTCAGTGGATATTCCTATCCGTTGCAAAAAGGGCAGATCATGATTGCCGGAGAAAATGCAGAACTTTACAAGACATTTGCCACTAATGAAGGAAGAAATACTTCGACCCGTAACAGAGGAATGGATGGAGCATTGTCAGGAAGTAATTCATGGGCTGCTAATCCGGTAAGCATTTGGACTTTTGATGGCAAGCCTGTAGGACGCCGGGCTGTCGGTATCACGGAAGAAGGAGACTTGGTCATTTTTGTAAGTAATCGTTTTACGAATTCTTATAACTCGGTAAAAGCAGCTTGGAATGTCTTTAGTGATGGCTCTTCTTTACGGGAAGTTGCTGTGGCATTGCAGGAAGTGGGTTGTACGGATGCCATTGTGTTTGGTGAGAACTATCATAGTCCTGTTGTTATTCGGGATGATAGTAGAGGGGTGCCTTTAGGAAAGGTAGCCGGTAGATACGACTGGGAAACGAACGGCAATGTTAAAAATGCGGATAATGAGGCTAGTTCGCAATCCTGGATAATGTTTAAATAAGAATATTGTAAAATAATGAGTTAGTAACAAAAGATATACACATAAAAACTTAAATCAATGAGTAAAATCATCAAATGCATGTTCTTCGTGCTATTAACTGCAGTTCTTCCACTGTCGGTTCATGCACAACAGGTGACCTTACATTTGCAGGACGTAACGGTGCGCAAAGCGTTCCGGGAGTTGGAGGTCAAAGGAAATGTATCCTTAGTATATGAGAAAAATGATGTGGACCTGACCCGTAAGGTAACTGTAAAGGTAGATAATCAACCGATAAGCAAGGCACTGGATCAGATTCTGAAAGGGCAGGAGTTGATTTATAAAATAAAAGATAATCATATTATTATCACCCGGCCTGTCGTTCAGAAATCGGATAAGAAACGGCGTATCAATGGTGTCATCAGCGATGTCAATGATGAATTGTTAATTGGAGTATCGGTATCAATTCCCGGTACTAATATTGGCACGGTGAGTAATATGGAAGGGAAATTTGAACTGGAAATACCGGAGGACGCTAAGAAATTGCAAGTGTCTTATATCGGTTTTGACACGCAGGAAATTTCATTGTCGCCCGGCAAGACGACATTCAACATTGTAATGGGAGAGAATGTGAAAATGCTTTCAGAAGTAGTAGTGGTTGGTTATGGCACGCAAAAGAAGGTGAACCTGACCGGTTCGGTTGCTACGGTAAATTTGGAAAAGGAATCACTTTCCCGTCCTTTGGTCAGTGCTTCGCAGGCGTTGAGCGGTATGACAGCCGGTTTACAGGTGATGCAAAGCTCCGGGACTCCATATAATGAAGGCTTTTCTTTCAATATTCGGGGAGTAGGTACCCTGAACAGTTCTTCACCACTCGTGTTGGTGGATGGGATGGAACAAAGTCTGAATAATGTAGATCCCAACGATATTGCTTCTATTTCCATCCTGAAAGATGCGGCCTCGTGTGCTATTTATGGTAACCGAGGGGCAAATGGGGTTATTCTGGTTACTACCAAAACCGGACAAACAGGAAAGGTCAGCGTGTCCTACAATGCTACTTTTTCACTGAATCAACCTACCAAACTGATAAAAACGGTATCTAACTACGCCAAGTATATGGAATTGATGAACGAAGCTGCTACTAATATAGGAGAATCTGCTCCTTTCAGCGACATTACCATCAATCAATGGCGTGAGGCAGAAAAAGATCCGAATGGCATTTCGGCTTCCGGCTATCCTAATTATGTAGCTTATCCTAATACAGATTGGTACGATGAGATATATAGTAACGACTGGATGATGAAACATTCGCTTTCCGTCACTGGACAGGAGGGACGTACCGGATATAATCTTTCTATATCTTATACTGACAATCCGGGATTAATCAAGGATACCGGATACCAACGCTATTTTTTGCGTGCCAATGTTTATTCGGATATTACTAAGTGGTTACGTATTGGTACTCGCGTATGGGGGTATCACACTGACCAGAAGAAAAGCGATACCGGTTCACTCACCAATATTAATACTCAAAAGATGATACCGGGCGTATATCCATATTATGACGGAAAATATGGTGCGCCGGAAGCGAACGAGGAAGATCCGCAATCTCACAATCCTCTGTGGGACATGGCACAATCGGAAGGGCATATCAAAAACACGCAGTTCTTTACTACTTTCTATGCCAACGTGAAGTTTCTGAAACACTTTTCATACGATGTTAATCTGAACTATAAAGATTACCGTTATGAATCGATGTCCGTAAATACGGATTATGGGAAATATAGTTTTAGTACAGATCAGTGGATAGCTGCCCCCAAAGATCCTGCCGATTTGTATACCCGTATGGCGTATGTCCGTGAAAACCATTGGAAATTAACGCACTTGCTCAACTATAACCAGACTTTTTATAAGCATGATATTGGTATGTTATTGGGCTTTGAAGAAGAACGTTTTGTCAAACGGACTACCGACACTGCCAAACTTGGATTAATAGATTCGTCTGTGGGTGATCCAAGTTCTGCTACTACTCCTTCTTCCATAGGTGGTACAGGTGAGGAATTTACATCCCGTTCTTACTTCGGTCGTATTAACTATGCTTTCGACAGCCGTTATTTATTCGAGGTTAATATGCGTTATGACGGTTCCTCCCGTTTTGCTCCGGATAATCGCTGGGGGCTTTTTCCATCTTTCTCTGCCGGGTGGAGAATCAGTGAAGAGAGATTTATGAAAGGACTTCCTATCGACAATCTGAAATTACGTGCTTCGTGGGGTAAGTTAGGGAACAATGCGATTGGTAACTACGAATGGCAGGCTGTATATAACTCGGCAAAGTACGCGTTTGGTGGTAGTCTTAATAACGGATTGGCAGTCACTTCTATCTCTAATAACCTGTTGGAATGGGAGAGCACTGCTATTACGAACATTGGTGTCGACTTTGCAACTCTTAGAAACCGTCTGACGTTCGAGGCTGAATTTTATAATAAAGTAACGGATGGAATTTTATATCGTCCTGATATGTACATGTCTCTTGGGACAGCCAGTGGCCCTCGTCAGAACATTGCGGAAGTGACTAACCGCGGTATTGAAATGACCCTGAATTGGCAAGACCGTATCGGTAAAGTAGAATATCGTGTATCCGGTAACTTTGCCTATAACCAGAACAAGGTCAGTAAATACAAAGGAGAGTTGCAGCGTGGCTGGGTGACAGATGAAAACGGGAACCGTATTTATCAAACCAATATCGGCGATGTCTCTACCGGAGGATCTACCCGTGTAATAGAAGGTAAAATGATTAATGAATACTATATGTTGCAACCATATAAAGGTAATGGAAACGGCTTTAACGCAGATGGAACAGTCAATATCAACGGTGGTCCGAGAGACGGAATGATCCGCACAGTAGACGACATGAAATGGCTGAATGCCATGGTAGGGGCAGGGTATAAGTTCTATCCGCGTCAGAACGTCAGTAAGAGTGGCATTTGGTATGGTGATTACATCTATGCAGACTTAAATGGCGACGGTGTATATGGTAATGACGCTGATAATGAGTTTCAGGGATGTTCCAATGTGCCCAAGTATAACTTCGGTCTGCAGGCAAGCGTTAATTGGAAAGGCTTCGATTTCTCCATGAACTGGTCCGGTGCGGCAGGTTTCAAAATTTACTACTATCGTTTGGCATTGAACAGTAGTGCTACCATCAAAGGATATGCTATTGGGGAAGCAATAGCAAACGATCACTATTTCTTTGATCCCAAAAATCCCAATGATCCGCGCACGAACTTGAGTTCAAAGAATCCTCGCTTGACAAATAACTCCGGTAACGACCAAAGTGGTATGACACAGTCATCAGTACATTTGCAAAAAGGGGATTATATTAAACTGAAGAACCTGACTATCGGATATACATTGCCTGCTGTCCTGTCGAAAAAAGTATATGCACAGAATATCCGTTTCTTTGCTTCCGGTGAAAATTTATTTACCATTACCGGGTATGAAGGAATGGACCCGGAAATGCGTACCGCAGTGGGATATTCTACTATGAGACAATATGCATTCGGTGTAAATATCACTTTCTAAACTTACTCTAAAACGATTTTATGATGAAAAATAAAATAAAAATATTTCGGAAATTAGTAAGATGTGCATCTATTGCCTTGCTGTCTTTCTCTATGGCTGGATGCGGTGCGGACTTTTTAGATACTACTCCTACCAATAACATAAGCGGTAGTAGTATTTGGACGAAAGCAACTTTAGCCGAACAGGCTGTTATCGGCGTATATAATGTCTTTCTGGATCAATATTGTCCTAACTCCGGCATCTTGGATTCGCACCGGATTCCATGGGATGCTTATTCCTCTGTGATGGATACAGACAAGAACTGGATCAAGCGAATGCCTAATTGTACAGGAGCAGCTACTCCCTCAAGTGGCCTGTTCAGTGATATTTATAAACGTTTTTATACTTTTATCTATCGTGCTAATGATGTGATAGATAATATTGGTCAGGTTCCTGATATGTCGACCGGAGAGAAGCAACGGGCTATCGCCGAATGTAAATTCTTGCGTGCATTTGCTTATATGCGCTTGAATATCTTGTATAAAGGAGTGCCGTTATATATGAATGCAATCACGAGTCCTGAAAACGGTAACAAAGCCCGTTCTTCAGAAGCGGATGTTTGGGCGGCTATACTCCAGGATCTGACAGATTGTGTGAATGAACCCAATCTACCGGGTAAATATAATTCGGGTGACTCTAACTATGGACGGGTAACCAAAGGAGCTGCTTATGCATTACGCGGACAAGTATATATGTGGCAGAAGAATTGGGAGGCGGCGGTTGATGATTTTAATTCTGTGGCTGACTGTGGCTTCGGGTTATATACTAAGGCCGGTGCTACCAGTTATAAGCAGTTGTTGAAAATAGCAAATGAACAATGTGAAGAAATGATATTCTCTGTGCAATGCATCAAGCAATATGGCTACTCCAATACAAGGAACATCACTTACGGCAACCGTTGTACAGCAGGTTCTATGTGGAATAACTATTTGCCTAATCCGCATTTTGTAGAATCTTTTGAGACGGCAACCGGAGAAAAATTTAATTGGGATAACTACTTGCCAGGCTATAGTACGATGAAAGAAAAAGAACGTGTGGTATTTTTTCTACGTGACGGACTGTCCGCGGCAGAAAAGGAACGTATGACTGCCTATGGGGCCGATATGAGCAAATATCTGGATAGTGGCAATGAAGCACGTATCAAAAAAGCTTACGAGAGCCGTGATCCACGTCTGCAAATGGCTGTCATTACCCCTTACGCACAATACAATGGTGCTTCTTCTGGAATAGCTCATACTTATACATTGCGTTGGCCTTATCGTGGCTCCGACAGTGCAGAGCCTTTTGATATCCGTACTGATACAAACGATAAGTTTTACTACCTATGGAGAAAGTTTGTACCTGAAGGTCTGGAACAGACAGAACGTGATACTTATGGATTGGATATTCCATTAATACGCTATGCGGAAGTATTGCTCCTGAAAGCAGAAGCGCTAAATGAATGGGGAAGTACCCATGAAAGCGAAGCAATTAGATGTGTTAATGAAGTAAGACGTCGTGCAGGGCATGTCGAATTGAATAATGCAACTTATCCTGCTACGAAAGTTAACGGGCAGAGTGATTTGCGTGAACGTATCCGGAATGAGTATTACTGGGAAATCGGTGGCGAAGATTCCATGTATTTCCATGAATTGCGTTGGGGAACGTGGAAAGATAAGAAGTTTGATAATAATCGTAACGGTCTGATGCAGATGTGGGGTGAAACGACTTATACCTGGTACTGGTTGGGAGATCAGTGCTGGAGCTGGCCTATTCCTGCTAAAGAAATGGAAATGAACTCGAATTTGGAACAGAATGAAGGTTGGATAAATTAATCTTAGTTTTAACTAATAAAGTATATATGAAAAAATTATCTTTTTTAATTGCAACAGCATTGTGTATCATGGCATGTTCCGGTGGCTCTGACGAACAACCGGATGGGCCGGGTAACGGTAATGGAAATGGGGGTGGGGGGAGTACACCTAACCCTGTTTCATTCTCCAATCCTATAGTCGGCAAACAGTTGCCTGATCCGACTATAATCCATGCGGCAGACGGGAACTTTTATTTGTATGTTACCCAACAAGATAATATCTATATTCCGATTTACAAATCTACTAATATGACACAGTGGACTTATGCTGGGGCAGCCTTTCTGCAAAAACCGAACTGGCAGCCGGACACTCGCTTATGGGCTCCGGACATTAACTATATCAATGGTAAATATGTGCTCTATTATACTCTCGGGCACTGGGACTTGCCTAAGAATAGTTGTATCGGGGTGGCGGTCAGCGACTCTCCTGTAGGACCTTTTACGGATCACGGAAAACTTCTTGACTACAATTCTGGTACTATGCAGTGCATCGACCCTTGTTATTTTGAAGATAATGGTAAGAAGTATCTTTTCTGGGGAAGTTATAATAGTACTTCTAAAGGCTATGAAGGAGGTATCCGTTATGTAGAGTTAAGTGCTGACGGTCTATCCATTAAAGGTGCTGTTTCCGAAAAGATAGCGGGTCCTTCAATAGAAGGCATCATGGTTCATAAACGCGGGAATTATTATTATCTATTTGGCTCTACGGGTAGTTGTTGTGAAGAGGAAAGAAGTACGTACCGTGTAGTGGTGGGGCGTTCTAAAAATATCGAAGGTCCTTATGTGGGTAAAAACGGTACTGTGATGAAAGAAAATAGTAGTTATAATGAAGTAATTCTACAGGGTAATAACCTGTTTGCCGGAACCGGGCACAATTCCGAAATTATCACGGATGACGAGGGGAACGACTGGTTCTTCTATCATGCTTGGCAGAAAGCGAAAATAGATAATGGTCGTCAACTGATGTGTGACCGCATACAATGGAGCAGTGATGGCTGGCCTTATATTACTAATGGCACACCGGCATCCGTATCTCGTGCACCTGTATTTAAAAACGAAGAAGAAAAAGAGTAACTTATGAAACTATTCAACTATTTATTGGCCGGGATATTGTGCGCTTCTGCTATTGCTGTCTCGGCGCAGCATCGGGCTGATCCCCAGAAGCTGGTCGATCCGGAATCCTTTTCTATGATTTTGCTTGGTGATCCACAGGGGTATACCAAGTATGATATTAACCAGCCGCTTTTTGATCTTTGCACTGCATGGATTGCGGACAACATAGAACCACTTAAAATTAAAGCTGTCCTTTGTACGGGGGATTTGGTAGAACAGAATGACAACAATGTGTTAAACCGTAAGATGCTAAATCAGACCAGTCGTGAGATGTGGGAGGCAGCGTCGCAGGCTTTGAAAAGACTGGATAACAAAGTACCTTATATTATTGCCGCAGGCAATCATGATTATGGATACAAAGCCGCAGAAAACGGTCGTACTTATTTTCCTGATTATATTCCTTTTGAACGAAATTCTACCTGGCGGAATATCTGTGTCAGTGAATTTCCTAATCGTGAAGGCAGGGCGTCTTTAGAGAATTCGGCTTTTGAGTTTGATGAGCCGGGATGGGGAAAGATTTTGGTCATAGCAGTAGAGTTTGTGCCTCGTGATGAAGTGCTGCAATGGGCGAAAGATTTGGTAAACAAGCCGGAATACAAGAATCATAAGGTGATTTTTATCACTCATTCTTATCTTGATATAGGTAATAAGCGTGTTACGAAAGATGGGTATAAGATTTCTCCACAAAACTCGGGGCAGGCTATCTGGGAGAAACTTATTTATCCTTCTTCCAATATCCGTCTCGTACTTTGCGGACATGTGGGAAAAGGTACCGGTGAATATGAGAATAATGTGGCTTATCGGGTGGATAAGAACAGTGCCGGGAAAGATGTATCACAAATGACGTTTAATGTACAATATGTAGGAGGTGGTCCGGAAGGGAACGGAGGGGATGGCTGGCTTCGTATTCTGGAATTTATGCCGGATGGTAAAACGATTAAAGTACGTACTTACTCTCCTTTGTTTGGAATTTCAAAATTGACTAAGCATTTGGCGCATCGTACGGCACCGTACGATCAGTTTGATATTATATTGGAATAACTTGACCTAGTAAAAATACTCTTAATAGAAATAATGTAGATGAGAAAAATTATATGCTCTTTAGTGATACTTATTAATAGTGTTTATCTATTTGCACAGTGGAAACCGGTTGCCGGACGAATTATGACGGAATGGGCGGCGAAAATAGATATTGAAAATGTACTGCCCGAATATCCCCGTCCAATTATGGAACGTGCTGACTGGATAAATCTGAACGGATTGTGGAATTATGCTATTTCTCCGGTAGGTCAAGCTATGCCACAAAGTTATGATGGCCGGATTTTAGTTCCTTTTGCTGTAGAATCCAGCTTGTCCGGAGTGGGGAAAAGCCTTGGGGAGAAGAATGAACTCTGGTATCAACGTCAATTTTCGGTTCCTTCCAAATGGAAAGGACATAAGATTTTATTGCATTTTGGGGCTGTTGACTGGAAAGCGGATGTTTGGGTAAATAAGGTAAAGGTGGGACAACATACAGGAGGATTTACTCCTTTTTCTTTTGATATTACGCCTGCCTTGTTGAATGGGGAAAATGAATTGATCGTGAAAGTGTGGGACCCGACTGATAAAGGTCCTCAACCCAGAGGAAAGCAGGTTAGTAAGCCGGGAAGTATTTGGTATACTCCAGTCAGTGGTATTTGGCAAACTGTTTGGCTGGAACCTGTGCCAATCCGGTCGATTGTCAATGTCAAGACGACTCCTGATATTGACAGGAATAAGTTGACAGTAGAGGTTATGACAGATCATCAGATGCTTTCAGATAAATTGGAGGTGAAGGTATTAGAAGGAAAGCAGCTGGTGGCTGTAGGAAGTTCCGTAAATGGTATTCCGGTTGAAATTGCTATGCCGTCTGATGTAAAGTGGTGGTCGCCGGATTCTCCGTTTTTATATGATATGGAAATTTGTCTATATTCAGAAAATAAGTTGATCGATAAGGTTAAGAGCTATACTGCCATGCGTAAATATTCAACGAAACGCGATAAAAATGGAATTGTGCGTCTACAATTGAATAATAAGGACTTGTTTCAGTTTGGTCTTTTAGATCAGGGCTGGTGGCCGGATGGCTTGTATACGGCACCTTCGGATGAGGCTTTAGTATATGATATTCAAAAGACAAAAGATTTTGGATATAATATGATTCGCAAGCATATAAAAGTAGAGCCTGCCCGTTGGTATACGTATTGTGATCGTTTAGGGGTTATTGTGTGGCAGGACATGCCGAGTGGAGATAAGAATCCCGAGTGGCAGAATCGGAAGTATTTTGAGGGAACAGAATTTAAACGGTCTGCTGAATCAGAGGCTATTTATCGTAAAGAATGGAAAGAAATTATCGACTGCCTTTACTCTTATCCTTGTATTGGCACATGGGTACCTTTCAATGAGGCTTGGGGGCAGTTTAAAACCCCTGAAATAGCAGAATGGACAAAGCAATATGATCCTTCCCGTTTAGTGAATCCTGCCAGTGGAGGTAATCATTATACCTGTGGTGATATGCTCGATTTGCATAATTATCCCGGTCCGGAGATGTATTTATATGACGCACAGCGTGCAACTGTACTCGGAGAGTATGGAGGAATTGGTTTAGTGCTGAAGGAGCATCTTTGGGAGCCGAATCGTAATTGGGGGTATGTTCAGTTTAGTACTTCCAAAGAAGCTACTGATGAGTATCTGAAGTATGCTAATATGCTGAAGGATATGATTGCACGTGGATTCTCGGCTGCTGTTTATACACAGACTACAGATGTTGAGATCGAAGTGAACGGATTGATGACATACGACCGCAAAGTAATAAAACTGGATGAACAGAAATTGAAGAGGGCAAATACGAAAATTTGTGAAAGTTTAAAGTAAGAAGCCGGATTAGCTATTTGGCTGAACAAAAAACTCATCTGTAATAACTCGAATTATAGATACTGTTTGCAATATTATATAATTGAGAAGAGGGTATCTGAAAATGAAGTGACCCCTAAAAGTTAGACAAAAAATTTTAGGAGTCACTTCATTTTCAGATACTTTCTTAAAGAATGAGATGTGTCAATATTTTATTAATCTTATAGGCCCTAATAATCCAGAAGGTAGTAATGCCGAATCAG
>OGSD01003253.1_pt1 | contig 12475 bp, 14 predicted proteins | sample 1553571 | NCBI WGS metagenome assembly OGSD01 (sample SAMEA2580072, study PRJEB22360) | human gut metagenome | biome: human gut; feature: human-associated habitat; material: faeces | place: Denmark | collected 2008/2010 | reverse complement strand
GCGATTGGAACAGCGGCGATTGGAACAGCGGCAACCGGAACAGCGGCGATTGGAACAAGTGCAGCTTTTCCAACGGGTGTTTTAACACCGTAAGCCCGAAAATCTATCTGTTCAACAAACCTTCTGAATGGACTTATCAGGATTGGTTGAACAGTGAAGCCCGCTATTTGCTGAATCAGATTCCGGGGGATGTACTTGAATACATTTACCTTTCGGATATGACGGATGAAGAAAAGGCAGCACACCCGGAAGCGGAAACCACAGGCGGCTATCTGAAAATTTTGGATAATTCCGAATGTGCGGTTATTTGGTGGCGTGGTTTGTCTGACCGTCAAAAAGCAGTTATCACAGCAATTCCGAACTTTGACAAGGAAATCTTCAAGCAGATCACCGGGATTGATGTTGATGCAGATTAAGGGGGGTGCTGATATGCAGCTATTCCCCCACCAAAGCAAGGCACTTGACGAAACCAAAGACTTCAAACGGGTTGCCTATTACCTTGATATGGGATTAGGGAAAACCTTTGTAGGCGGTGAAAAGGCGAAACAGCTTGATAAACCCTTATTAGTGATTTGCCAAAAATCAAAGATTGAAGATTGGGTTCAACATTTAGTTGATATTGCAGGGTATGACACTTTCGATTTGACAGACAAAAAAGAAATGGAATTCTTCATGCAAGTGCTGAATGGTGATCCTGAAACCGCAAACAAAACAGCGGGTGTTATCAACTATGATTTGATATTTAGGCGTTCATATTTCGCCCATATAACCGGGTTTACCCTGATGCTTGATGAAAGTTCCATTATCCAAAATGAAGCCGCCAAACGGTCAAAATTTATCCTGAAAATGCAGCCTGAAAATGTGATTTTGTTATCCGGCACACCAACAGCCGGGAAGTATGAAAAATTGTGGTCGCAGCTTCGGTTGCTTGGATGGAATATCAGCAAAGACCTTTTTTACAAGCAGTATGTTGAAATGGAATGGATTGAAGATCACAACAGCGGGTTCAGAATTCCCCATGTGGTAGGTTACAAAAATGTTGACCGCCTGAAAAAGAAACTTGCTGAACATGGTGCAATCTTTATGAAGTCGGAAGAAGTCTTTGACCTTCCCGAACAAATGATGATTCCAATTCATTCTAAACCAACGAAAGAATACCGGAAATTCATGCGGGATGAAGTTATCACCATTGAAGGGCGTGAATTCATAGGTGATACGATCCTTTCAAAGCGGATTTATTCCCGTATGATGTGCAGCTACTTAAACCGGGAACGGGTTGCAGCCTTTAAGGATTTGGTGCAATCAACAGAAGATCGGTTGATTGTGTTCTACAATTTCAATGAAGAATTGAACACCATGCAAGCCGCCCTTGCTGAATTGGAACGCCCCTTTTCAGTAGTGAATGGGGAAACAAAAGATTTAACCGCCTATGAGGAACACGGGGATTCAATTACCTTCGTTCAGTATCAGGCGGGGGCTATGGGGCTGAATTTGCAGAAAGCAAACAAAATCATTTACTTTTCACTGACAGATAGAAGTGAACTGTTTGAACAAAGCAAGAAGCGAATTCACAGAATCGGGCAGGAAAAACCTTGTTTCTATTACCTGATGATTTGCCCCGGAACAGTTGAAGAAGATATTCTTCACACTTTGGAACTACGAAAGGACTATACAGATGAACTATTCAAGAAATATCAAGAAGGCTTCGATTGGTAAGCGTGTTCTGATTTCGTGGGTAGTGGTAGCAATTATCTTTTCCCTTGTGGGGTTCGGTATAGGGGCAATCTGTTCAAGAAATGACAGCCCCGAACAGCCCGAACCTGACACCCAAAAGGAAGTTCTGATTTTCGGACAGCCTGACGGAAGAATTTTTGAAGGTGAAATGCCCGGTGAATGGGTGAACGGGGAACGGAAATTTATACCGCTGAATGTGCCTATGGATGAAGATTTGCAGGAATTCATTTTCTACTTATCGCAAGCCTATGAAATGGATTTTACCTTTGTAATGGCGTTGATCCAGCGGGAAAGCAGCTACAACCCGGATGTTATCAGTGCAAGCAATGATTACGGCTTGATGCAGATCAATGAAATCAATCACCCATATTTGCAGGAACAGCTTGGAATTACCGATTTTACCGAACCATACGGCAATGTTCGGGCGGGAATGTTCATATTGCGGAAGCTGTTTGAAAAGTATGAAACCCCTGAAAAGGTGCTGATGGCGTATAACATGGGCGAAACCGGGGCTTCCCGGTTGTGGGAACAAGGCATTTTTGAAATTAACTATTCAAAATCAGTTTTACAAATTCAGCAGGAATTGAACGCTGAATTGGAAAGGAGTTCAAACAATGATTAAGTGTAAACAGGCAATGGAAAGTTCTGCTTGCGGCAAAGTGTGTTGCTGTTTGGAGTGTGAGGAAAGGGAAAGCTGCAAGGATGTATGCACCGAACTTTCCCCGGATTGTGAAGATGCTTTCAGCGAGGAAACCGCCCTTGCAACCATGCAGACGGAAGCGGCGGGAATTATCAAAAGCATTGCAGCCCTGACCTTGCAGAAGAAGCAGATCGAGGAACAGGAAAAGGCAATGCGGGTTCAGCTTATGGCGGCAATGGAGAAATACGGGGGGAAATCCTTTGAAAATGAGGATGTAAAGTTCACCTATGTTGCGGCTACAACTCGAACCACCATTGACAGCACAAAATTGAAGAAAGATTTGCCGGATGTCGCTGCAAAGTATTCCAAAACAAGCAATGTTTCCGCTTCCGTCAAAATCACGGTGAAGTAATGGCAGAAGAAAAATTATTTGAAGGACAGATCAAGAAATACTTTCATTCGGTCGGTATATATCCGGCGGGCTTCCCTTCTGACAGAATGAAGGTTGAAATGGTCGGTTGGTACACAAAGATTTGGGGCGGCGGCTTTCAGAAATCCGGTATTCCTGACCTGATATGTTGCGTGAATGGGGTGATGCTTGCGGTAGAAGTAAAGGCTTCCAACGGCAGACCTTCCGAATTGCAAAAGCTGAATATCAGCCGGATAAACACAAGCAGCGGGATCGGGGTTTTCCTCTACCCGGAAGGATTTGATGAATTCAAAAATTTAGTGAAAGGGGTGATAAATTGCGGTATTCACATTCCAGCGTTGATTGCTTTGAAAAATGCAAACGCAAGTTCAAAATGCGTTATCTTCAAGGATTGACAACGATTCCAGCAACTGAACCTGATAACCCTTTGATTTTAGGGCAGACGGTTCACACCGGGATTGAAAAAAGCCTTGAAGAAGCAATCAGGGAATATTGTTTCAGCTTCCCGATTATTACGGATGAACACATAAACGAGATAATCAAGTTTGAAACAGTGATCCCGCTTGTAAGGGCGGCAATCCCGCCCGGTGGAAAGTTTGAAGTTGAAATCAAGGATGATGATTTCCACGGGTTCATTGATTACCTTGTACCAATGGGCTATATGTCAAAAGAAGCACTTCATAACCCATACGGTGAAGATGTGGATGTGTTTGACCTTTACGATTTCAAATATTCAAACAATGTTTCAGGCTACAAGAAATCGGGGCAGCTTCACGAATACAAATACTTTTTCGAGAGGAACAACCCCGGAAAAAAGATTCGGAATATGTATTTGGTGTTCATTCCCAAAGTTACGATCCGGCAAAAGAAAACGGAAACCCTAACGGAATTCAGGCAACGCCTGAAAGAAGAACTTTCCGGGGTGGAAGTCAAAACGGTTCAAATTGGGTTCAACCCTGAAAGGGTGATTGAATTCCTGTTTGGAATAAAAGCGGTGAATGAAGAAACAGAGTTCCCGCAAGAAAAAAGTTACCTTTGTAGGTATTGCGAATTTCAAGAATATTGTGAGAAAGGAAATGATTACATGATTAAATTACCCGAAAACAAAAGAAGGAACATTGAAGCGGTTGAAAAGCGTGTGCTTTGGATTTACGGTGTGCCGTTTTGCGGCAAAACCACCTTTGCAAACAACTTCCCTGATCCGCTGATGCTGAACACGGACGGCAATATCAAGTTCGTTGATGCCCCGTATATCCGCATTAAGGATGAAGTAAGGGTTGAGGGCAGACAGACGAAAAGAACCCTTGCTTGGGATGTGTTCAAGGATACGATTTCCGAACTGGAAAAGAAGGAAAACACTTTCAGAACGATTGTGGTTGACCTTTTGGAAGATTTGTATGAACATTGCCGCCTTTATATGTACCAGCAGATGGGCATTACCCATGAATCGGATGATTCCTTCCGTGCGTGGGATAAGGTGCGGGGCGAATTCCTGAACACGCTGAAACGCCTGATGAACCTTGACTATGAAAATATTATCCTGATTTCCCATGAGGACACCAGCAAGGATATTACCCGCAAGGGCGGCGATAAAATCACAGCGATCAAACCGAACTTGCAGGAAAAGGTTGCAAACAAGGTTGCCGGAATGGTGGATGTGGTTGCCCGCATTGTAGCAGACGGCGAAACCCGCACTTTCAGCTTCAAAAGCAATGAAGTGATTTTCGGCGGCGGGCGTTTGAGAGTAAACGCAAAGGATATTCCCCTTGATGTGAAAGCCCTGTTTGCCGTTTACGATGAAGCGAACAAAAACGCCGCTTCTGGGATGGCAGAACCCGCAGCCCCGACAAAGACCGGAAGAAGCGGAAGAAAGAGAACGGAAACCCCCACCACACCCGCAGATAAGCCGCAGGACAGCCCGAAAGAGGAACAGCCTACAACTGATACCCCTGAACCTGAAAGCCCGCAGGAAGCCCCTAAAACGGCGGCAGAACAGCAGCCCGAAAAGGAAGCTGCAACCCCGGCTGATGGTGCAATGAATCCCCCGGAAGCCCCGGCAGAGGGTGAGGAAAAGCCCCGCCGTAAGCGTAAAGCAAGAGATTAAAGAAAGGTAGGTACACACAATGAACAATCCCTTTGGTATTCCTGATGATCTGCTGATTGCTATGGTGAACGCAGCTATTCAGCAGAAAGGGCAGCAGACAAAGAGCCATACTCCGGAAAACCCCTTCAAGATTGATCCGGCAGCTATGGCAAAGAAATCCGCTTCCACGGCAAAGCAGCTTTATGATGCCTATGTGGAAGTAGGGTTCACAGCAGAACAGGCTTTTGAATTGGTTAAGGGTATCTTGACCGCAAAGAAAAATTAAAATCAGAAAGGTTAAAAAGGTGAAAAATCATGGCTAACATTTGGGATGAATTCGATAAGGCAATCGACACGGAAGGGCTTGCAAAGGATGTTGAGGAAGCAGCCGAAAACGGCGGGCGGCGTGAAGTTCCGCATGATACTTATGAAGTGGCTATCACAAAGCTGGAATTGGTGAAATCCAAAAAGGGCGATCCGATGGTTACTTGCTGGATGAAGATTTTGGAAGGCGAGTACAAGGGCAGCTTGATCTTTATGAATCAGGTTGTAACACAGGGCTTTCAGATTCACATTGCCAATGAGTTCATGCGGGCGTTGGTTGCGGAAATGGCTGATCCGATTGATATTCAGTTCAAGACCTACAATCAGTATGGCAACATGATTATGGATGTTATGGAAGCCATTGATAACAACTTCGAGTACCAGCTTGATTACAGGGAGAACAGCAAGGGGTACAACGAATTTGAAATCAAGGAAGTTTATGTTCTGGAAGATTAACGCAGAGCAACGGGGCAGCAATGCCCCGGTAATGCGGGGGAACGGTTGCAACCCCGTTCAAAACACAGAAAGGAGTGAATCAGGTGCTATTTTATGACTTTGAGGTTTTCGCCTATGATTGGCTTGTTGTGGTTATGGATATGACCGCAAAGAAAACCCATGTGATAATCAATTCGCCGGAAGAACTTGAAGCCTTATATAAGGCAAATATAAGGGAAATTTGGTGTGGTTTTAATAGCCGACACTACGATCAGTACATTTTGAAAGCTATCCTTTGTGGGTTCGATCCTAAAAAGGTGAATGATTATATCATTGTGAAGGGAAATCCCGGCTGGAAGTTCAGCAGCCTTTTCAATCAATATCCCCTGAACAATTATGATGTGATGATGAACATTGACCGGGGGTTAAAGTCTTTCGAGGGGTTCATGGGAAACGATATAAAAGAAACAAGCGTTCCCTTCGATATTGACCGCAAATTGACGGAAGAAGAAATTGCTGAAACCGTCAAATATTGCAAGCATGATGTTGAACAGACGGTGCAAGTATTTCTGCAACGAAAAAAGGATTTTGAAGCCCATATTGGGCTTGTGAAATTGGCTTGTCAAGGAAAGCCCCTTGATATGTCGCTGATAAGCAAGACAAAGCCGCAGCTTTCGGCAATTATCCTTGATGCCACAAAGCAGGAACACGATGATGAATTTGAAATTGATTTCCCGTATTCAATGCGAATTGAAAAATATTCAAAGGTGGTTGAATGGTATGAAAACCCGGAAAACCGCTGTTATCAGAAAAACGGGAAAAAGAATCAGCTTGATATTATGGTTGCGGGTGTTCCCCACCAATTCGGATGGGGCGGCGTACATGGGGCAATTCCAAAGTATCACGGCAAGGGTTATTTCCTGAACATGGATGTTGCTTCCCTTTATCCGTCTTTGATGGTGCAATATAACCTTCATAGCCGGAATATCAGCGATCCGAAAAAGTTCGTTGAAATCTACAACCAAAGGTTGAAATACAAAGCGGAAAAGAACCCGCTGCAAGCCCCGTTGAAATTGGTGCTGAATTCTACTTATGGGGTGATGAAGGATAAAAACAATGCCCTTTATGATCCTTTGCAGGCTAACCGGGTTTGTGTTTACGGGCAGTTGCTTTTGCTGGATTTGATTGAACGCCTTGAACCCTATGCACAGATCATTCAATCAAATACTGATGGTGTGCTTGTGAAGATGCCGGAAGGACAGGATGAAGATCAATGGTATAGCCTGATTGATGATATAGCCCATGAATGGGAAGTTAGAACCGGGCTGAACCTTGAATTTGACGAATACCGGGAAATCTACCAAAAGGATGTGAACAATTACATTATCCTTGATTCGTGGGGGCATTGGAAGTCAAAAGGGGCGTATGTGAAGGAATTATCTTCCCTTGATTATGATTTGCCGATTGTCAACCGGGCATTGGTTGAATATATGGTGCATGGTGTACCCGTAAGAAGAACCGTTTTAGAGTGCAACGCCTTGAAGGAATTTCAGCTTGTTTCCAAAATCAGCGGCAAATACACCCATATCTTACACGGAAGCCGGGTTGTGAAGGAAAAGTGTATTAGGGTATTTGCTTCAAAGAACGCTTCTGATGCCGGGGTTCAAAAGGTTCATGCAGTAACAAAGAAGCCCGCCAAAATCCCCAATTCCCCGGAACATTGCTTTATTTGGAATGAAACGGTGAACGGGGTTGAAGTTCCTGAAAAGTTAGATAAGCAATGGTATATAGACCTTGCAAATAAAAGATTAGCAGATTTTGGGGTGATGTGATGAACAACGATTTATATATTAAGTGGGAAACCGGGTACATGAATATTCACATGGATTTCTTCTTTCCGTGTTCACAACAGCAGTTCAAAAAGCTGTTGAAGGTGATTGCTTTGGATTGGCAGCATGAAGATGAATTGAAGGAAACTTTGAAAGTTTATTTTCAAAATCGAATTGCTGATTTGGTGGAGTTGCGAAAAGAAAACGGAAAAAAATATTTCGATTTTAAGCAGAAAGCAGCGGACACACAGCGAATGATCCAAAGCCGGAAGCACCCAAACGGTGTTTCACTTTCTAAAGAGGAATTAAAACAAGCAAGGGCAGATTTGAAAAAATACACTTCTTCCTACAAAAAAGCCCTTTCGGATGCGAACAGTAATTTGAAGTTCAAGGAAAGGATTGAAAAACACCTTGAATTTTTGAAATCAATATAAGGTGGTGAGTTGAATTGTTCTTCAAAGGTTTTGTTGAAACCAAAAATAAAAAGTGCATAGAGAAATTCAAGGGCAGAACAGATTTCAAAACCTTTGAACAGGTTCAGTCATTGCCGGAATACGCTGGAATATTGGCAGCGGACACAATTCTTATTGATATTGATGATTCTGAAACTTCTGAAATACTGTTCAAGGTGGTGCAGGAATACGCCTTGACTTGCCGGGTTTACCGTACCAGCAGGGGCAAGCATTTCCTATTCAAGAACAGCGGAGTACCAACCAACAAAACAGGCTGCAAACTGGCAATAGGTTTGACCGCTGATATTAAAATCGGTACACGGAATTCCTATGAAGTGTTGAAATATGGCGGCAAGGAAAGGGAAATCCTTTATGATACCGCCGAAAATGAGGAAGCACAGCCCCTTCCCCGCTGGCTTCACCCCGTAAAATCAAACATGGAATTCCTTAACATGGATGCCGGGGATGGCAGAAATCAAAGCCTGTTCAATTATATTCTTACGCTGCAAAGCAATGATTTCAGCGTGGAAGAAGCAAGGGAAACAATCAGGATAATCAATAAATTTGTGCTGAAAGTTCCACTTTCGGATGATGAAATTGAAACAATCCTTCGTGATGATGCTTTCAAAAAGCCTGTTTTCTTCATGGGTTCAACATTCTTGTTTGATAAGTTTGCAACCTTTTTGAAGAACAATCACCACATTATCAAGATCAACAATCAGCTACATATCTACAAAAACGGAATTTATGTTTCCGGGCTTGCGGAAATTGAAGCTGAAATGATTAAACATATCCCACAGTTGAACAGGGCGAAAAGAACGGAAGTTCTTGCCTACCTTGATATTCTTATCAGGGAAAACACAAAAGCGGAAGATGCTAATATGATAGCCTTTGCAAATGGGTTATATAACATTGTGGATGATTCTTTTGTGGCGTTTACCCCGGAACACATTATCACAAACAAAATCAGGTGGGATTACAACCCGGAAGCCTATTCAGAATTGGCAGATAAAACCCTGAACAAGATTGCTTGTGATGATCCGGCGATCCGGGCATTGCTGGAAGAAGCTATTGGGTATTGTTTCTATCGCAGAAATGAGTTAGGCAAAGCCTTCATTCTGACCGGGGATAAATCCAACGGCAAAAGCACCTTCCTTTCAATGGTTCAAACCCTATTAGGAGAAGAAAATATTGCTTCCCTTGACTTGAAAGAACTTGGTGATAGGTTCAAAACCGCTGAAATGTTCGGCAAACTGGCGAATATCGGTGATGATATAGGGGATGAATTCATTGCAAACCCGGCGATCTTCAAGAAGTTGGTAACGGGTGAACGGGTATCAGCAGAACGCAAGGGGCAAAATCCCTTTGAGTTCAACAATTATTCAAAGCTGCTATTTTCGGCAAACAATATTCCCCGTATCAAAGATAAAACGGGGGCGGTGCAGCGGCGATTGACAATCATTCCATTCAACGCCACATTTTCAAAAGCTGATCCTGATTTCAGACCGTATATAAAGCACGAACTGAAATCCGATGAAGTTATGGAATACTTGATAACTTTGGGAATTGCCGGATTGAAGCGGGTGCTTACAAACCGGGCATTTACCACTTCTGCAAAGGTTCAGGCGGCAATGGATGAATATGAAGAAAATAACAATCCGATTTTGGGATTTTTCAAGGAATGTGAAGATGAAGAATTTCAGATTGAGAATGAACCAACAAACAAGGTTTATAGGCGGTATCAAGAATTTTGCCTTGCTAACAGCTTCCAGCCTATGAGCAGCATTGAATTTTCAAAGCAAGTGAACCGCATTTTGAACATGAAGGTTATTGATAAGAAAATCAGCGGCAAAAAATACCGGATATTTGTTCGGGTAGATAGTTGAAAGGGGTGAATATTTTGAATGAACACAGCAGAGAGAGAGAGAGAGAGAACAGAAGCTAAAGATTGGACGGGCAACCAAAGAAGCATTTACACAACATTGGGTGCTTCCAATCATAGCGATAAAGACAGGCAGCAGCATGATTATTATGCTACTGAACCCCGTGCAATGGAACTTCTGCTTGCAGAAGAACATTTTGCCCCGGTTATATGGGAATGTGCGTGTGGTGAAGGGCATTTGTCAAAGGTACTGGAACAACACGGGTTCGAGGTTATCAGCACAGATTTAATATACCGGGGCTTTGGTGATCCTGAACCGCTGGATTTCTTGAAAGAAACCCTTGATGATTTTGAAGGGGATATTATCACAAACCCGCCTTATAAATACGCTTTGGAATTCGTTGAACAGGCGTTGAACAGCGTGCAGCCGGGAAGGAAAGTTGCAATGTTCTTGAAGCTGCAATTCCTTGAAGGAAAGAAGCGAAAAGAATTCTTCTTACATAACCCGCCAAAGGTTGTATATGTAAGTTCTTCCCGCCTGAATTGTGCAATGAACGGGGATTTTGAAAAATACCCTTCCAACAATGCAATCTGTTATGCGTGGTTTGTGTGGGAAAAAGGGTTCAAGGGCGATCCTATTATCAGATGGATAAATTGAAAGGTGGCAAAGATGAACAATCCATATTTTAACAGTGAAGGCTATGCTGATCCTACGGCTTACGCCGGAACAAAGAACATAATCAAAGAAGAAAGCGAAACCGAAAGGCGGGCTTCTGAATTGATAAAAGTATTGAAGTTCATTATTCGTTTAGCGGGTTTTGAACTGATTGAACGGGTAAAAATCAAAGACACAAAAACAGGAAGGGAGTTCAGATAATGAATAATTTTACCGAACAGGATAGAATTGAACAATTCAAAAAGGTAATGAAACCGTGTATGCCTTATAAATTTCATTGGGAATTTGTTGATATTCTGAAAGAAAAGGGCTTCTTCACAGCCCCGGCTTCCATTCACCACCACGGGGCATATTCCGGGGCGTTATTCGATCATTCACTTGCCGTTACCAATTCGCTTTTATCCCTTACAAAGCGGCTTGAATTGAAGTGGCAGGATGAAAGAAGCCCCCTGATTGTGGGAATGTTTCACGATTTATGCAAGGTGGATAATTACCATAAAACCGACAATGAAGCGTGGGAATATAACAATGCAACGCTTCTTCCGGGGCATGGTGATAAATCGGTGATAATGCTGCAACGGTATGTGCAGCTTACGGATGAAGAAATGCTTTGTATCAGGTGGCACATGGGGGCTTTTGATGATAAAGAGAATTGGAACAGCTACGGGCGGGCAGTAACCAATTTCCCGAATGTTCTTTACACACATACCGCAGATATGATTGCCGCCCGTATTTTGGGGGTGTGAGCATGATTATAAAAATGTTCGTTGTGTGTATTGCTTTACAGTTTGTTCTTTTCATTCCATTTTTCATTATTTGGAAGAAGGATTGTAAAAAGATCGGAAAAGAAAATCTTGCTGTTTCATTGAAGGAAAGGTTTGCAGCGTGGGTAATTTACTTCCCTATGTGGCTATTACCATTCTTGGATATTTTGAAGTAAAGAAAGGAAGGTGCAGCTATGAATAAATTTTACAATGGAATTATGGGGCTTGTGGTCGGTGATGCTTTGGGTGTTCCGGTGGAATTCAAAAAGCGTGATACCTTCACCATTACGGATATGACAGGTTACGGAACATACAACCAGCCGCCCGGTACATGGTCGGATGATAGCAGCCTGACACTTGCAACCCTTGACAGTATGGCAAAATTGGGGAAGGTTGATCCGGCTGATATTATGCAGAACTTTTTCTATTGGCTGAATGATGGAATGTTCACACCTTACGGGAAAGTGTTTGATGTGGGTGGTGGAACAAGGCGGGCAATCGCCCGTTATGCCAACGGAAAGGATGCTGCAAAGTGCGGCGGTAAAACCCGCATGGATAACGGGAACGGGGCTTTGATGCGTATTCTTTCTATTGCAATGTTGCCTGATTACCCGGAAAAAGAAGCTGAACTTTTAAGCGTTACACACCTGACACACGCACATTTCATTTCTGATTTTGCTTGCCGTATCTATGCAGCAGTTGTTGAAAACCTGATGAACGGCATGAAGAAGGAAGAAGCTGTTTTCAGCGGAATTGAAAAGTTCAAAGAACAAATTGAAACCGTTTCAATGCTTTCTGAATTTGGCAAGCTGATTGATCTTGAATGGTTGGAACGAACCTTTGTGAGAAGTTCCGGTTATGTGGTTGACACGCTGGAAGCCGCCCTTTGGTGTTTTCTGAACACCAACACATACCGGGATTGCGTTCTTACCGCCGTGAATTTGGGTGAAGATACTGATACCGTTGCGGCGGTTGCTGGCGGGCTTGCCGGGATATATTACGGTTGCGGTGGTGAAAGCGGTGTTCCTGATGAATGGATTGCACAGATTCCCCGCCATGATTGGATAAAGGGCTTGTGTGCAGAACTGATTTTTGAAAATTAACTTTCAAAATATACAGGGGTTCAAGTTGCGGTTCAAGATAGGTTCAAGTTGTAGTTGTGGGAACTTGAACCGCCTGAAAGCCTTGTATAATGCGGGTTTTTCGCTTTGTGGTTCAAGTAGTTC
>OGSD01003251.1_pt1 | contig 12477 bp, 8 predicted proteins | sample 1553571 | NCBI WGS metagenome assembly OGSD01 (sample SAMEA2580072, study PRJEB22360) | human gut metagenome | biome: human gut; feature: human-associated habitat; material: faeces | place: Denmark | collected 2008/2010 | reverse complement strand
CGCCGCCGGAGTCGAAGGCCACGGCCAGAAACTCTTTCGGCACAAATGCAGCCAGAAGGAAGATGGCGGCGTAAAAGATGACCAGCAGCCGGGGCAGCGGGATGCCCAGCAGCATACGCAGGAAGGCCATGACGAGGAAGATGCCCACGCCCACAGCCACCGAGAGGATGAGGGTCATGTTGGGGATGGAGGGTACCTGATTGGCAAGCACCTGTAAGTCAGGCTCTGAGATGGTGATAAGGAAGCCCAGCAGGAAACCTACGCCGATGATGAGAAAGAGGTTCTGGCTCCGGGTGAGCATGGAGCCGACCCGCTCGCCCATGGGGGTCATGCTCATCTCGGCACCCAGGGTGAAGAACATGATGCCGACGATGATCATGGCCGCGCCCAGCAGAAAGCAGAGCAGGATGCTCGGAGAAACAGGGGCGATGCTGAAACAGAGCACCAGCACGATGGCCGCGATGGGCAGGACGGCCTGCAGTGCCTCCAGAAGCTTTTCCCGAAGCTTGGGGATGGATGATTTGATAATGATGTCCACCAGCCTTTCCCGCCCAGAAGCAGTGCCGCCGGGCGTTGGAATTGAGAGATATTTCCTTGTTAAGTATACAAAAACAGACAAAAGTCCGTCAACAAAAGACCGGCTAAGATTGGCAAAGAAACAGAAATGTTACAAAAAGAAAAGGCTGCTTGACAGGCAACCTCTCAGTCTGCTTCGCAGACAGCTCCCCTACCGAGGGGAGCCTCTGGCGAAGAGAAAAAGCTTTACGAAATGCCAAGGCCTCTCCTCGATAGGAGCAACAACGACGACCGCCGCCAGTGGCGGAAACAGGGAGTCGCTGTTGGGGCCGCGGCCAGCAAGACGCAAGCAAAGCGCTGCGGATGCTGGGTGCCGCAACCCGGGCAGTGGCAGCGCGTCAGCGCTGACGGAGAGGTTGAATTTTTCTTACTCTTCTCCACCAATACTCTCTTTCATGAACAGCGAGGTGAGGAAGACAAAGACATAGGTCTGGATGAGACCATCGAACAAATCAAAGTACAGGCTGAAGACGGCCGGCACGAACACCGGGACCACCAGCTTGATGAGCTCCATGATGACGAAAGCGCCCAGCACATTGCCGAACAGTCGCATACACAGGCTGGTGGGGCGGATGGCGATCTCGAGGATGTTCATGGGGGTCATGATGGGGGTGGGGGCGGTGAGGCTCTTGAGGAAGCCCTTGCCGCCCCGGGCATGGATGCCGGAATACTCGATGAGGCAGATACTCATGAGTGCCAGCGCAGCGGTGACATTCAGATCCTTCGTGGGGGGCTTGATGCCGAACACGCCGATGAGGTTCGCACAGGCGATATAGAGAGCCACCGTCATGAGGTAAGGCACATACCGTCTGCCCTGCTCGCCCAGCAGGCCCGTGAAGAAGTTGTCGATCGTGGTGACGACCAGCTCAAGGATGGCCTGCCGCCTGGAGATGTGGTCCACCTTGAGGTTCCGGGTGAGCAGGATGGAGACGATGACCAGAAACAGCATGATGCCCCAGCTGACCACCACGGATTCCGGCACCTGCAGGCCGCCGAGGGAGATCATCTCCACATTCAGCTCCTCTTTCAGGGCCGCAGTCAATGCGTTCATCGCTTTGCCTCCTTTCTGAGCAGAGTCTTATCCTGAAGCGTAAAGGTATCGTTCGTTTTCACTCTATCTCCTTTCGTTTCTTTTATTAAAGCAGCTGTGCTAAAAATCAAAGAAGGTGCGTTTGTTTTTATGGAAACACACCCTCTTTCTGCGCTCAGCGCAGCCCTTTTGCGTCTGGTATCATAGCACGATTGGTGCAGTTTGATAAGACCTTTTGTCGATATTCTACTTTTTGTTATATCTTATTTCACACCTCAGCCGGGAACGTTGTGCATCTTGCATAATAATGCACAGTCAAACTGTCCATTTTGACCAAATTCTTAGTCATTCCTTAGTGATTCGTTTCATTTTTGAGGTAAAACGAAACCCTTTCGGCAAAATTATACGCTCCATGCATATCGGGTATATAAAATTCATATGGCTGTCAAGTGTGTGATACATGAAATTTTCTTAATCAGCGGCTTATTCTTATTAAGTAATATTACCTGTTTATAATACGGGCTCACTGGGCGTTCTGCTCACCGCGGCGGAAGATAGCACGGAAGAAGTTTGGCAGTTCTTGCGCAGAGGTTTTCCACAAAAGGCCCTGCGGGCCGTCCAGACTGCGCGGGGAGGCTGTTTCAGTCGTGCGTTTGTATGAACAATACAGTTTTTTTGTCATTCATTGAAAAAATATATCTAATTTATTGTGCATTCTGCGAATGGACAAACCGCGCCCGCGCGTGTATAATAAAGCCAGAAACCAGAGAAGTACAGCAGAAGCTCAAATGAGAGCTAACCCCGCTGACTTTAAGCAGAAAGGAGCGAAGACCGATGGTCGATATGGAACCCGCACAGTACGCACAGACTGTCGGGGTTCGCTGAGAAGCAAAACAGAGGCTCACCACAAACGGGATGCTTCCCCCGTATAAAAACACAACAACAAGAGCCGTTCTTGAGCATCAATAAAGCGAATAACAGAACAGTCTGTGAAATAAAATCCCTCGCGTTCAAATAGATCCGCCGAAGGTGATCCCAATGAAGAAAGCTTTTGTACGGAACGTCTTATTTGAATAACTCCAAAGGAGAAACTCCAATGTACTAAGTAATGACACTCCCTTCGCAAATCTAACTCGAAAGAATGTGGTAATATGAAATTCATCTCTGTGATTCGTATCCCGCACTCCAACAGTTAAGAAAAGGGTCATTCCAATGTACTGAGAAATTCATTCCCCTGCCAATCGTTCTTCACCGTTTCAAAGGAGAATCTTCTATGAAACGTCCGGTACAGACCGAAAAATGAAGAAATCGAGGTCAAGAGGCTATGACTCCGAAGAAGTAAGCATCCTGCCGACTGAGGGCTTGCAACCGCCTCAAGTCGGCAGGTTTTTTGTCTGATGTTTTCCAATGAAGCCTGCATCCTCCCGTTTTCCTGCCGGGAGGATGCGGGTTTTGTTTTGTCCCGGATATTTTGCGGCGGCAGGCGCAGGGCCTGTAGACTTTCGAATCTATTTCGTGTATACTTTTGCTCAGAAAGCAGCACTTACAAGGAGGCAGACCACTATGGCAAGCAATTTCGAGTTCTACTCCCCCACCCGGGTCATCTTCGGCAAAGGCACCGAACAGCGCGTGGGCGCGCTGGTGCGCGAATACGGCGGCACCCGTGTCCTCATCGTCTACGGCGGCAAGAGCGCCATCCGCTCCGGCGTGCTGGATCGGGCTGAAAAGTCGCTGGCCGAGGCCGGCATTTCCAGCTGGACGCTGGGCGGCGTCGTGCCGAACCCCCACCTCGACAAGGTCTACGAGGGCATCCGCATCGGCAAAGAGAACAGCATCGACTTCCTGCTGGCCGTGGGCGGCGGCAGCGTCATCGACACGGCCAAGGCCATCGCCTACGGCCTGGCCGAGCCGGAAAAGGACGTCTGGGAGCTGTACGAACACACCCGCACGGCCAGGAAGTGCCTGCCGGTGGCCAGCATCCTGACCATCGCGGCGGCGGGCAGCGAAACATCCAACAGCAGCGTCATCACCCGGGTGGACACCCACCAGAAGCGGGCCTACAACGACGACATCAGCCGCCCGAAGTTCGCCCTCATGGACCCCGAGCTCACCAAGACCCTGCCCGACTATCAAACCGAGTCCGGCTGCGCCGACATCATGATGCACACCATGGAGCGCTATTTCACCAATGGCGGCAATATGGAGCTGACCGACGTGCTGGCCGAGGGCCTGCTGCGCACCGTGATGAAGAACGCGGTCATCCTCCACACCGACCCGGCCAACTACGAGGCCCGGGCCGAGGTGATGTGGGCGGGCAGTCTCTCTCACAACGGCCTGACCGGCTGCGGCATCGCCTGCGGCGACTTTATGTCCCACAAACTCGAGCACGAGATGGGCGGTATGTTCGACGTGACCCACGGCGCGGGCCTCGCCGCCCTCTGGCCCAGCTGGGCGCGGTACGTCTACAAGGACTGCCTGCCCCGCTTCGTCCGCTTTGCCCGGAACGTCATGGGCGTGACCACCGACGGCACCGACGAGGAGATTGCCCTGAAAGGCATCGACGCCATGGTAGATTTCTACCACAGCATCGGGATGCCCGCCAGCTTCCACGAGCTGGGCATCGACCCCACCGACGCGCAGATCGACGAGATGGCCCGCCGCTGCCTCGAAGCTTGCGGCTCCGCCCTCGGCTCGGCCAAAAAACTCAGCCTCGACGACATGACCGCCAACCACTAAGAAAACTTTTTCTCATCTCCGCCCGGCACAGAGTATTTTGCTTACTCTGTGCCGGGCATTTCGTTGTCTTTTGTGTGCTTCATCCTACTTTTTGGCAAAGAAGTGGAAAAGAGATAGGCAAAAACAAGAGTATTTGCTTGAATTCTCTTTCATTTTTGTATCTCAGTCAGTATAATGAAAGAATAAAGAGAGCTTCGGTCCTTTTTTGCCGAAGCCTCTATTTCTGAATCGAAAAGTTTGGGGTATCAATTTTTATGACGAGAGAAGAGATGCAGGCCCGTCTCGAGGTTTGCCGCGAACTCTATACGGACGTCCGTCTTCTGGACGCAGATACTGTCAGCAGTATCCACGAAGGCACACGCACCGACCCTTCCGGGCCGGACATCTGCTTTGCCTGCCGGAACAAGAGCGCCTTCTCCCGCCACTGCGCGGCCAAGCTGGCGCTGGCGACCAAGCTGGCGCTGGCGACCAAGAGCAAAGCCTGCCGTCTGGAATCCTGCGGCACCGACATCGCCCACATCACGGCCCACTACTATGAGGTGGAGGGCAGGCCCTATGTCCTCGAGCTCGTCCAGCGCACCCCCGGGCGCACCACCATTGACCCAGAGGACAGCGAAGCACTGATGAGCGAGGCATCCGGCTACGGCGTCAAGCTCTACCACGACAGCCTCACCTGTGCCTTCAACCGCCGCTATTATGAGGACGTCGTGCAGGGCTTCGAAGGCCCCTTCGGCGTCGCCATCATGGACCTGGACGATTTCAAGATCTACAACGACTCCTGCGGCCATCAGGCCGGCGACCTGGCACTGGAGGTGACGGCGGCGGTCATCCGGGACTGCATCCGTCAGACCGACACCCTCATCCGCTACGGCGGCGACGAATTCCTGCTCATCCTGCCCGGCTGCCCCATCGAGAAGATAAGATCCAAACTCGAGCAGATACGCGCCCGGGTGCAGACCACAAGCGTCCCCGGCTACCCTCACATCCATCTCTCGCTGAGCATCGGCGGCGTACTGCAGACTGCTGAGGATACCATGGAGACTGCCGTCCACTGTGCCAGCCGCCTGATGTATCAGGCCAAGGAGCACAAGAACACCGTCATCGTGGCCAGCTCCAGCGCGGTGCTGTCGGCCCCGGCCACCCTGCTGCCCAAGCAGAGCCGCCAGCAGATCCTGATCGCCGACGACTCCGCGATGAACCGGATGCTGCTGGCCGAGATACTGGGGACCGATTTCCGCATCCTGGAAGCCTCCAACGGCGAAGAGTGTCTCGAGCAGCTGCGCCACAACCCAGGCGACGTCGCACTGGTGCTGCTGGACATCAATATGCCGGTACTGGACGGCTTCGGTGTGCTGTCGGCCATGAACCGTGACCACTCCATCGAGGACATCCCGGTCATCATGATCTCCAGCGACGACTCCAAGGACATCATCCGCCGGGCCTTCGAGCGGGGCGTCTCCGACTACATCAACCGCCCCTTCGACGCCCGGACAGTCTACCGCCGGGCTTTCAATACCATCAGGCTCTACGCCAAGCAGCGGCGTCTGGTACGGATGGTGTCGGCCCAGACCCGCAAGCAGGAGCACAACACCACCATGCTGGTCAATGTGCTGAGCCAGATCGTGGAGTTCCGCAACGGTGAGAGCGGCTCCCACGTCCGCCACATCCGCATCCTGACCGAGAAGATCATGGCCCAGCTGCTGCGCAAGACCGATAAATACTCCCTCTCTTCCGAGGAGCAGGACAACATCACTCTCGCCTCGGTCCTGCACGACATCGGCAAGATTGCCATCGACGAGAAGATACTGAACAAGCCCGGCCGCCTGACGCCGGAGGAGTTCGCCGTCATCAAGACCCACACCACCGAGGGCGCGGCCCTGCTCCACCGACTGGAAAATTTCGACACCGAACCACTTTTGCAGACGGCCTGCGACATCGCCCGCTGGCACCACGAGCGGTGGGATGGCCGGGGCTATCCGGACGGCCTGGCAGGCGACGACATCCCCATCGGGGCTCAGCTGGTCTCGCTGGCCGATGTCTACGACGCGCTGACCAGTGAACGCTGCTACAAAAAAGCCTTCCCCCACGAAAAGGCCGTGCAGATGATACTGGGCGGCGAGTGCGGCACCTTCAATCCCCTGCTGCTGGAATGTCTCAAGGACATCGAGGGCAGTTTGCAGGCAGAGCTGAAAAAGGACTACCAGTCCGACCCCGCTGAACTCGAAGTATAAACGAAGCGCACCCCTTCTCCACACAGAAGCAGAAGGGGTGCGCTTTTCTATGTCTGCCGAAAGTTTTCAACAACACAAAACTTCATCTTCTCATCACAAATTTCCATCGTCCTTTTTTGGGGGGCTGTCAAACCTGCGTGAATGGGGTCGTTTCCTGCGTGAATCGCTGTGTCTAAGCCCCGATGGTTATGTTATAATATGGTCATAAGGGAGGAACTTGAGGATGGAGCTTCGATTTGCGGTCGTAGAAGACCGCCTGCCCGACGCTCAGCGGTTGGAGAGCCTTTTGCGGCTGGCTTTCGGCGGCGGGCAACCATTGGTCTGTGACCATTATGAGAGCGGCGACGCCTTTCTGGCGGCGTTCCCCTCAAAAAATTATCAGGTCGTTTTTCTCGACATCTGCATGGAAGGCACCAACGGCATCGAGACGGCGCGCATCCTGCGCCGGGCCGACCCCGACCTGCTGCTGGTGTTCGTGACCTCGTCCCCGGAATACGTATGGGACGCATTCCCAATCCACCCCTTCGACTATCTGCTCAAGCCCTACCGGGAAGAAAAGCTCTTCCAGCTGGCCGACGAGCTGCGGCGGGTGCTCTTCCGGGCCGAACCGGAGCTGGAAGTCCGCATCGCACGGCAGCAGGTACATCTCCCCCTGCGGAAGATACAGTACGCCATGGCCCAGAACCACTACGTCCGCATCGTCAGCGACGACGGCGAGTGCCGGACCGTCTCCACCTTCTCCCAGGTGGAGCAGCTGCTGCGGGCGCAGGAGAACTTCATCGTCTGCAACCGGGGCGTCATCCTGAACATGGACAAGGTGCTCCGGCTGGACTGTGACTGCTTCGAGATGCTGGACGGCACCTGCCTGCCCGTGCGTCAGAAGGATAAGAACACCCTGTTCGCCCAGTTCACACAATATCAGTTCCGCCATATGCGGCGGGAGCTATGACGCCGAGAGGAGGCCCGACCTTGGACTTTTCTTTATTTGGACGCTATTTTCTGGACCTCGCCGTCTTCTACCCGGGGGCATTCCTCTGCCTCGCGCCCCTGTGGGAGCATGTGAAAGCACCCCGGCGCACCGCTGTGCTGGCAGCCACTCTCGTCACGGTCATCTGCCTTGCAGCGGCGGCCCTCTGCGCTATCTTCGAGCTGGACAGCAACATCCTGCTTCTGCCCACCCTGCTGGCGGCGTTCTGGCTGCTGCGCTGGCGGGTGGGTCCGGAAGTTTCCGTGAGCCAGACCGCCTTTCTCTTCTCCGTCTCCGGCGTCATGATGGCAGTCTGCTCCCTGCTTTCCGTGGTGCTCAATGCCCGGGCTGAGGTGGGCAACGACGCCCCGGCCTGTCTCGTCTCCACCTCTCTGCTCAAGCTGGGACTCTCGGCCGTGCTCTGCGTCATCTTCTGGTTCACCGCCGTCCAGTGGAGCCGCTGGCTGCTGCGGGAGTACCGGGGCGAAGCCTTCTGGCAGTCGGCGTGGCCGCTGCCCACCATCTACGCGGCTTTCCTCGTCTTCTGCATGCCGCTGGACCCGGTCGTCGTGCTCATCAACCGTCTGATGATCATTTCTGTTCTGGCCGTCACCATCTCTCTGCTGGGCATCTTTTTGCTGCTGTACGAGATGTATCAGGTGGCCCGGGAGTACACCCGCAGCGCCCAGCTCGACCGGGAAAACCAGCTTCTGGCCGTGGAATCCCGCCGCTACACCGAGCTGCGGACCTATATGGAGCAGACGCGGCATCTCCGCCACGACTTCCGCCAGCACCTCCACGTCATCGCCGGACTCACCGAGGCCGGGCAGGTGGATGAGCTGAAAAATTACCTGCACCAGTACGAATCCGAGCTGAGCGAGGAGCGCCCCACCCTCTGCGCGAATCCTGCCGTGGACGCTCTGGCCGGTCACTACGACCACGAGGCCCACAGCCTCGGCGTGCCGGTGGACTGGCGGCTGGAACTGCCCCGCCAGCTGGCCATCCCGGAGGCCGACTTCTGCATGATGCTGGGCAACCTGTTGGAAAATGCTCTCCACGCCAGCCAGAAGCTGCCGCCCGAACAGCGGCAGGTGAAGGTGCTGGCCCGGATGCTGAGCCCCGCCATGCTGGGCCTGCTGGTGGAGAACCGCTATGACGGCGTGCTCAAGCGCCAGCAGGGCATCCTCCACTCCACGAAACACGACGGAATGGGCATCGGCCTCGTCTCCATCCAGACGGCCGTTTCCAGATATGGCGGTTCTATGACCGTCGAGACCGAGAACGGTTTGTTCCGGGTGAATATTTTATTGAACCTTTAACCTCTCAGTCTCGCATTCGCTCGACAGCTCCCCTACCGAGGGGAGGCTGAGAGGTCATGTTATCAAAAAAGGAGGACTCCACCATGAAAATGACCCGACGCAATTTCCTCAGCGCTTCCGCTCTCACACTGTTGTCCTGCCAGCTGGCCCCTGCCGCCAGGGCAGACTGCCTTCTGTCCGACCTTTTCCACGGCGCAGACACCGCCCTGCCGCCAAAGCCCCTGACGGCAAAAGTTGTGGACGCCAACCCCTTTATGGGCCGCAGCGAGTCAAACATCCACCACGACTGCTACAACACCGACTCCACCGACGCCGTCCTCCCCGTGGGCATCTGCCCTGAGGTCAACGTGGCAATGGAAAAGACGAACCCCAACGCCTCCCCGGCCATCTTCTTCGACAACTTCGATAACCCCGTCAGCCCGTTCCTGGGCGGTCTGGCCATCCGCGACCTCGACGCAGAAGAAGTCCGCACCATCGGCTTTTTCTCTCCCGCTAAGCACGACGGCGGCGGCTATCTCATCCAAAGCTCCTATTCCTTTGTGGACGGGCGCAACCTCATCGTCTGCCCCACCAGCCACAACCATGTGCTGATGCTTCGTGCCACCGACGAGAAGGGTACGCCTCTGCCGGTTTTTGAAAAGGTACTGGACATCAACATCAAAGAGGCCGCCGAGCGGGTGCTTGGCCGCAGCCTCGAGCAGAACCTGCTCTCCATCGTCTTTGACTACGACGGCAACCTCTGGTTCGTCACCGGCGGCTTCCGCAACTACCCCAGCCCCGGCCAGCAGGGCGCGATGGGCTACATCTCCCACAACGCCATCGAAACCATCCTTGCCGGCGGCACTGCCGACCTCGACCACGAAGTCCATGTCTACGCTCCCGCTCCGGGCGAGGGTGCTGAAAACGGCATTGCCTCCTGCCGGGAGGGTGCGGTCATCCTGACGAACCTTGCCTGCTACCTGCTGCGTGCCAACGGCGGCGTTGAAGTCGTCTGGCGCACCCCCTACGACAGCGTGGGCGCAAAAGACAGCCGCGAAGGCGCTGCCACCACCGGCGGCGGTCTGGCATGGGGCGGCGGCTGCTCGCCCTCTCTGAGCCGGGAGCTGGTCTTCTTCACCGACAACCTCGAGACCGTCAGCCTGATGGCTGTGGACATCCGCACCGGCGAAGTCGCCGCCAGCCACCCGGTCATCGACGAGCTGCCCGCCAATATGCCGGTGTCGGTGGAAAATTCGGCCATCGTCTACGACCACGGCAATGGCCGGGTCAGCACCATCGTCTGCAACTGGTTCGGCGCAGGCAGCCCCAACCTCGCAAAGCCCGACAGCGACTCGTCCATCCAGAGCTACGAGAACATCTACGACCGCAACTGGCTGCTCAAGGGCAACTGCATGATCATGCCCGGCATCGAACGGGTGGACACCATCCGCACCGCCGACGGCTGGACCATGAAGAGCATCTGGTGCCGCGACGACCTCAGCGACACTTCCATGATGAAGCTCTCCACCGCCACCGGCTACATCTACGGCTTCGTGCAGGACGTGGACAGCGGCATGTGGCAGTACATCGTGCTGGACTTCGACACCGGAAAGACCGTCCTCACTGTGGACGTCGCCTCCCTCTACGGCTACAACAACATGGCCATCGGCATGTACGCGGGCCGTGACGGCAACAAGCTCTACTGCCCCACCGGCTACAAAGAGCTTCTCCGCCTGCAGGACCGCTTCGTCTTCCTGCCCGAGATGCCCTACCGCAAAGTCGATCTGGACAAGACCTCCCGCCGGGTGCTCCCGGCTGCAGAGTTCCAGGCCGCTGGCGGCGCCGGCACCCCCGCAAGCTGGCTCCACACCGCCACCCTCGACAACCTCCACCCCGCGACGACTGTTTCTTTCCGCATCAACGGCCTGACCGGAAATGCCGCCGACTATAAGCTCTTCGCACTCGGCACGGATGGCCGCTACCACGAGGTGTCCGACTGGCACTTCGACGATGCCCCGGCCCGTCTCAGCGCGAAGAAGGTCTACACTATCTGCCTCACCGCACAGGACGGCGGCAGCTTCGACCTCTCGCCCGACGCCAAGGAAGTCACCCTCTCGGTGGTGCTGGCACGATGAATCTCTAAACCAAAAGCCCCTCTGCGCCGCGGTGCAGAGGGGCTTTTCATCATACTATCGTATTTTACAGGGTACTCAGCAGGCGGCGGCCGTTCTGGTCGGCGGCATAGCGGGTGGTGCGGCTGACCTGATTGTCCAGCGGCAGGCCCTCGGCGTAGCGCTTGAGGTTGTGGATGAAGATGTCTACGATGTTGTCCAGCGTCTTGGGCAGGCTGAACTTGCCGGAGTTGTGGGGCGTAATGATAGCGCCCGGCTCACCCCACAGCGGGTGGTCGGCAGGCAGAGGCTCCGGGTCGGTGACGTCGAGGCCCGCGCCAAAAATTTTGCCGCTGCGCAGGGCCTCCACGAGGGCGTCGCTGTCCACAGTGGTGCCGCGGCCCACGTTGATGAGGATGGCACCGTCCTTGCAGCGGGCGAAGCGCTCGGCGTTGAACAGCTTGTTGGTCTCAGGGGTGCCGGGCAGGCTCAGGGCGATGAGATCGGCCTCGGGCAGCTCCTCGTCCAGCTGGCTCTGGGCCACCACACGCAGGCAGTAGTCCGGGCAGGGCGTGCCGGGGTGGACCGTGCGGCGGACGCCCACCACCTCAGCGCCCAGCATCTGGGCAAAGTTGGAGCCGATGTCGCCCATGCCGACGCAGAGCACCCGCGCCCCGGTGATGCCCCTCACGGGGCGGTCGATGGGAGCCCACTGGCGCTGGTTCTGGCGGTCGCGGTAGAGGAACATATCCTTCTGGATGCCCAGCCACATGGCCAGCATCCACTCGCTGATGGCCAGACCGTAGGCGCCGGTGGCGTTGGTCACCATGCAGTTTTCGGGCAGGACGCCGGGCTTCAGATAGGCATCGGGGCCGGCGGAGTTGGACTGGAACCACTCGATGTGCTTGTTCTGGCGGATCATCGGCACCGGTGCGTTGCCCAGCACGACATCGGCCCAGAGCACATCTTCGGCGTGGACGTCGTCCAGCGCGTTGAAACGGAATTCAAATTCCGGCACGGATGCCTCCAGCGCGGCGCGGTGGGCGTCGTTCAGGGGCAGACATACCAAAACTTTTTTGTGCATAGGGATACCCTCACTTCCTGTGTATTCTTCTATAAGGATACTCTCCCCCGCCCCGCTCCGCAAGAGGCAAAATGGCCGCTTTCTTAAGAATTCCTTAGGATCTTATCCCACAAATCCCAAGAAGTATGTGATAAGCTGTCCACAATGCAGAAAATCTGCTATACTGATGCTATGCACGGAGATTTTGAACTACGGGTGAACGCGTGGCATGGAGCCGAGAGGATATTATCGTTGCCTATGCGCTGTATTGCATTACGCCGCTGAACGATATTCGCCCCTCAAACAAATTGATACAGCAGGTCGCTTGTGGCTTTTCCCACTCTGTCAGTTCTCTTGTTATGCGTATGAAAAATTTTGCAGCTATCGACCCCAATTCAATGCTCATGTGCGATAAAGTAACACAACTAAAATAAAGAAAGACAGCCCACTATTCCGTAAAATAAT
>OGSD01003235.1_pt1 | contig 12521 bp, 9 predicted proteins | sample 1553571 | NCBI WGS metagenome assembly OGSD01 (sample SAMEA2580072, study PRJEB22360) | human gut metagenome | biome: human gut; feature: human-associated habitat; material: faeces | place: Denmark | collected 2008/2010 | reverse complement strand
TCCCTTATTGGAGAAGGTAACAATCATGGATGTGGCTGCCGAAGGAAAAGCCATTGCAAAAGTAAACGACCTGGTAATTTTTGTTCCTTACGTAGTGCCGGGTGATGTCGTAGACCTGCAAATCAAGCGTAAAAAAAATAAATATGCCGAAGCCGAAGCGGTAAAGTTCCACGAACTATCGCCCAATCGTGCAGTTCCTTTCTGCCAGCACTATGGTGTTTGCGGCGGCTGTAAATGGCAAGTGCTACCCTATCCGGAGCAGATCAGATACAAGCAAAAGCAGGTGGAAGACAACCTGAGACGTATCGGAAAGATTGAACTTCCGGAGATTTCGCCGATTCTGGGTTCCGCAAAAACAGAGTTTTACCGGAACAAACTGGAATTTACATTTTCCAACAAACGTTGGTTGACGAACGAAGAAGTCCGTCAGGATGTGAAGTATGACCAGATGAATGCAGTAGGTTTCCATATTCCGGGAGCATTCGACAAGGTATTGGCAATCGAAAAGTGCTGGTTGCAGGATGATATATCCAACCGGATTCGTAATGCAATACGCGATTATGCTTATGAGCATGACTACTCATTTATCAACCTGCGCACGCAAGAAGGTATGTTACGGAATATGATTGTCCGCACTTCCTCCACAGGTGAACTAATGGTAATCGTGATCTGCAAGATTACGGAAGATCATGAAATGGAACTGTTCAAGCAGTTGCTTCAATTCGTGGCAGATTCTTTCCCGGAAATAACTTCTCTCCTATACATTATTAATAATAAGTGCAACGATACGATCAATGATCTGGATGTGTATGTGTTCAAAGGAAACGATCATATCTTTGAAGAAATGGAAGGATTGCGTTTCAAAGTGGGACCGAAATCATTCTATCAAACAAATTCAGAACAGGCATATAATTTATATAAGGTAGCCCGCGAGTTTGCCGGACTGACCGGAAATGAACTTGTATATGACCTTTACACCGGAACCGGAACTATCGCCAACTTCGTATCACGCCGGGCTCGTCAGGTGATTGGTATCGAGTATGTGCCGGAAGCCATTGAAGACGCAAAGGTGAACGCAGAAATCAACGATATTAAGAATACCCTGTTTTATGCAGGTGACATGAAGGATATTCTGACTCAGGAATTTATCAACGAGCATGGACGTCCGGATGTTATCATCACCGACCCTCCTCGTGCAGGTATGCATCAGGATGTGGTGGATGTAATCTTGTTTGCCGAGCCCAAACGAATTGTTTACGTAAGCTGTAATCCCGCCACTCAGGCACGTGACCTGCAATTACTGGACGAAAAATATAAGGTGAAGGCCGTGCAGCCGGTAGATATGTTCCCTCATACTCACCACGTGGAAAATGTGGTATTGCTGGAACTCCGATAATCTTTAATTGAATCGTTCTTAAAAGAAAAAAGAAATGGAAAAAAGACCGAGAAGAACTCCTGCTGAAAAAGCACGTGCACAATATACCAATTATGCAGTCAAAGAGCCAATGGAACTAATGGAGTTCCTGACTGCCAAAATGCCGGACGCAAGCCGTACAAAACTAAAGTCATTGCTCAGCAAACGAGTGGTATTGGTAGATAATGTAATAACCACGCAATTCAACTTTCCGTTGAAACCGGGAATGAAAGTTCAAATCAGCAAAGATAAAGGAAGGAAAGAATTTAATAACCGATTGCTGAAAATTGTGTACGAAGACGCATATATCATTGTGGTGAAAAGATGCAAGGACTTCTGTCCGTCAATACGGAACGTCAAAAAGAGCGCACAGCCTATACCATACTTAATGAATATGTGCAACGTTCCGGACGTCAACACCGAGTGTACATTGTACATCGTCTGGACAGAGACACTTCCGGATTGATGATGTTTGCCAAGGACGAAAAGACACAACGTACTCTGCGCGACAACTGGCATGATATAGTGACCGACCGTCGGTATGTAGCCGTAGTAGAAGGAAGTATGGAAAAAGATTATGATACTGTTGTTTCCTGGCTGACGGACAAGACTTTATACGTAAGTTCCAGTGGATATGACGACGGCGGTTCAAAGTCTATCACTCATTATAGAACAATCAAACGTGCCAACGGATATTCTTTAGTGGAACTTGATTTAGAGACCGGACGTAAAAACCAGATTCGTGTACACATGCAGGATTTAGGACATCCGATTGCCGGAGACGGAAGATATGGAGGAGAAAATTACTCTAACCCGATCGGTCGATTGGCCCTTCATGCTTTCAAACTGTGTTTCTATCATCCTGTAACGGGAGATCTAATGGAGTTTGAAACACCTTATCCGGGAGAATTCAAGAAGTTGTTTCTGAAAAAATAGAATAAATACAAGTTAAAAGAAAGGAGCTATACCATTTATACACAAGTATGGCTCCTTTCTATATCTATTATATTATTTTCTTATTGCATTCTCAACTCAATATATCCGAAAAACTCGCCATCAAGATATAGATCACCTCGCATATAACGTCCGCTCACACGAACACCTCTCACCTCACGCAGAGCAAAATCATAACCATAATCAAGGTATAAAGTTCCATAATCTACCCGCCAACGAAAAGGCAAGTCACCGGCAGAAGCACCGTCATAATCATAGACCTGATAATCAATTCCCAAGCCGTTATTATCCAAGCGAATACCGCTTTCTATCGGATCTCTGTTAGTACCAAATCCCAAATCTCCAACCCATGTTCTCCCCATGAGGTCATCATAAATATCTTCATCATCCTCACATGAAGTAAAGCCGACAAGCAACGTCAGCATCAGCAGAAAACCTGCGTATTTTTTAATCAGTTTCATAATCTTCTAGTTTATTGCGTTTATAAATACAAATTTAGCGTTTTTATTTTACTATATGCTCCAAGCCATAAGTTTTTTGTACCTTTGTTCCCGATAATATTAAAAATTCTACATGAAACTTCTTTGGCTTGATTTAAATAGCTCCTATGCACACTCATCGTTGGCGCTCCCTGCATTACACGCCCAGATAGCAGACGACACTACTATTGAATGGTGTATAGTATCGGCAACCATAAATGAAAATACCGGAATGGTTGTCAGCCGGATTCACAAACACCGGCCGGACATCATTGCCGCCACCAACTGGTTATTCAATCACGAACAGTTGCTACACATCATATCCCGTGCTAAAGCATTACTTCCGCATTGCTGCATCGTACTCGGCGGTCCGGAGTTTTTGGGAAATAATGAAGCCTTTTTATATAAGAACAAATTTGTCAGCGGAGTGTTCCGTGGAGAGGGTGAAGAAGTATTCCCCCAATGGCTGAAAGTATGGAATCACAGTAAAGAAACATGGAAATCAATAACGGGACTTTGTTACTTGGATGAAAACGGTCGCTATCAGGACAATGGAATTGCCCGCGTCATGAACTTCTCTCAACTTGTTTCCCCCGAGAAAAGTTGTTTTTTTAACTGGAGTAAACCGTTTGTACAGTTGGAAACTACCCGAGGTTGTTTCAACACGTGTGCCTTTTGCGTCAGCGGTGGTGAAAAGCCGGTGCGTACCATTCCTTTGGAAGCTATCCGTGAACGTCTGAATGACATTCACCAGCATGGCATTAAGAACGTGCGCGTACTCGACCGTACTTTTAATTACAACAACAAACGGGCTAAAGAATTACTGGACTTATTCCGGCAATATCCGGACATCTGTTTTCATTTGGAGATTCATCCGGCTCTCCTTTCCGAAGAATTAAAACAGGAATTATCGGTCTTACCCAAGGGGTTATTACATTTGGAGGCCGGCATTCAAAGTTTAAAAGAGTCGGTTCTGCAACAAAGCCGCCGTATCGGAAAGTTATCCGACGCATTGGAAGGATTAAAATATCTCTGTTCACTAAAGAATATGGAAACGCATGCTGACCTCATAGCAGGTCTCCCACTCTATCACTTATCCGAGATATTCGAAGACGTCCGTACCTTGGCAGAATATGGTGCAGGAGAGATTCAACTGGAATCCCTAAAGTTACTTCCCGGTACCGAGATGCGGAGAAGAGCAGAAGAACTAGGCATTCAATACTCGCCCCTTCCCCCTTATGAAGTCCTCCAAACACGTGAGATTTCAGTAGACGAGTTACAGACAGCGCATTATCTATCCCGCCTGTTAGACGGCTTCTATAATACTCCTACCTGGCAAAACATCACCCGGATGCTTATTCTGGAAAATCCTCGTTTCTTACATGAGTTGCTCGATCATTTAGTTCAGGCAGATATCATCGACCCCCCGTTAAGTCTGGAAAGAAGAGGATTGATCCTATATAATTTCTGTAAAAATCATTATCCCGATTACTTGACTCAAGTCAGTATCGCATGGATCGAAGCAGGTATGTCATTAAAGAAAGTTCCCGCCGAAAAAGTCAGAACCAAACGGCAAATTCCCCCGGAGAGTTGGGAAGTCATCTATGGTTCCTATCGGGAAAAACTACGTCTGTGTTTTCTCCCCGTTGATGAAGACGGACATGGCTACTGGTTCGGATTTGAGTCTGAAATCCAAAAGATAGAACCCGTATTCAAAGCTATTTCATAATGATGAATAATCTACAAGAAAAGTTTTAGAAGCCAAGGAGACACAACTTCCATTTTATTCTCTACCTTTGTAGAACGATTAAATAACATCATATAATAATGAAAAACTTTATCAAGGGATTCCGGTTTACCCCCTCCAATTATCCGGCAGCAGTAGAAGACAAAATACAGAAATATAGAAAACAAGGATACAAACTTCCGCCTCGTAAAGTGCTCCGTACCCCCGAACAACTGGAAGGAATACGTGAAAGTGCCAAAATCAACACTGCATTATTGGATCATATCGCGGAGAATATCCGTGAGGGAATGTCTACCGAGGAAATTGACAGACTAGTGTATGATTTCACAACCGGTCACGGAGCCGTTCCTGCTCCCCTCAATTACGAAGGATTCCCCAAGAGTGTCTGTACAAGCATTAACGACGTAGTATGCCATGGGATACCCAACAAGAATGAAATCCTGAAAAACGGAGATATTATCAATGTGGATGTCTCTACCATTTACAATGGATACTTCTCTGACGCCTCCCGCATGTTTATGATCGGCGACGTAAGTCCCGAAATGCGCAAACTGGTCCAAGTGACGAAAGAGTGTATGGAAATTGGTATTGCCGCCGCACAACCTTGGAAACAACTGGGCGATGTGGGTGCCGCTATTCAGGAACATGCCGAGAAAAACGGATTCAGCGTCGTGCGCGACCTCTGCGGACACGGTGTAGGCATGAAATTCCATGAAGAACCGGATGTAGAGCATTTCGGACGCCGGGGAACAGGCATGATGATCGTACCGGGAATGACTTTCACCATTGAGCCGATGATTAACATGGGAACCTATGAAGTGTTTGTCGACGAAGCTGACGGCTGGACTGTCTGCACTGATGACGGATTGCCCTCTGCCCAATGGGAGAATATGATTCTGATTACTGAAACCGGAAATGAAATCCTGACTTATTAAATGGAATCGATTTTACTTATTGTTATCGCCGTATTAGTGATAGTATTACTTGTACTATCACTAACGAAAGGCAACAACCAAAATCAAGCGGAACAACTGCAAGCAGCCTTACGGCAACAAATGCAAGAAAACCGGGAAGAACTGAACCGAAGTATCCGGGAGTTGCGCATGGAAATGACGCAAGTATTAAATCAGAATATGCAGCAACTCCAGGATGTCCTCCACAAGAATATGATGACCACAGGAGAATTACAACGGCAGAAATTCGACACAATGGCCCGCCAACAGGAAACACTGATTAAATCGACCGAGAAACGCTTGGATGATATGCGTCTAATGGTTGAAGAAAAGTTGCAAAAAACGTTGAACGAACGAATTGGGCAGTCATTTGAGATTGTCCGTTCGCAACTGGAAAATGTGCAGAAAGGTCTGGGAGAAATGAAATCTCTGGCCCAGGATGTCGGCGGACTGAAGAAGGTACTGAGCAACGTAAAAATGCGGGGAACATTCGGTGAGGTACAGTTAGGTGCATTACTGGAGCAAATGATGAGCCCGGAACAATACGACGCCAATGTCAAAACGAAGAAAAGCGGAACGGAGTTTGTAGAATTTGCTATCAAACTGCCGGGAAAAGACGATGTGAACAGCACGGTCTATCTCCCGATTGATGCCAAATTCCCCAAAGACATATACGAACAGTATTACGATGCTTTCGAAGTGGGAGATACCGCTTTGATCGAATCGTCCGGCAAACAACTGGAAAACACCATTAAGAAAATGGCAAAGGATATTCACGACAAATATGTCGACCCTCCTTTTACCACAGATTTCGCAATCATGTTTTTACCGTTCGAAAGTATCTATGCAGAAGTTATCCGGCGGACAAGCCTTGTCGAAACACTTCAGAAGGAATACAAAATCGTCGTAACAGGCCCGACTACTTTAGGAGCCATTCTGAACAGCCTTCAAATGGGTTTCCGTACCTTAGCCATTCAGAAACGTACCGGAGAAGTCTGGACTGTATTGGGAGCTGTAAAAACCGAATTCAGCAAATTCGGCGGACTGCTTGAGAAAGTACAAAAGAACCTGCAAAATGCCGGTGACCAGCTTGAAGAAGTTATGGGCAAACGAACCCGTGCTATCGAACGGAAGCTACGTCAAGTAGAACAATTACCACATGAAGAAAGCCGGAAAATACTTCCAATCGAAGAAGACGGGGAACTATTTGACTAATCCGAAAAAAATAGCGCTAAAACGAATTTGTTAGGAATATCTTTCTTGAATGCTAGAGGGCGTGTCTAATAAGTCGGGGTGGTAGGTAGATGCACAATGCTGATAATAAACAATTCATGCATTCACCTACCACCTCCCCCTACGGGTACTCCTCCTTCCTGAAGGAGGAGAGTTTTAAATACTACCGACTTGTCATTCTGTTATTACTCCAGTAGTCTCTAACTTTGCAATCTCTAAACTATGCAGTCTCTAACTTTGCGATCTCTAACTATGCAGTCTCCAACTATTATCAGTGGAGAAATAAGTATTTTATTGATAGTTCAACTTTAACAAATAATTATTCCGGAGAACTGTCTTCACATCGGTCACTATCCCCATTTCACATCCCTTATCCACCTTCATACTGACAGTAATCTCATTCTTCTTATCTCCCTGTAATGTACAGAAATCTTTCAAATCTCTCTCCAATTCAGCCAGAGTAAAATTCGTTATTTCTTTCTCTACTTTGCCTGCGGCAGAGAGTAATTTAAGCTGAATGCCGGTAATCTTCATTGTAGTAGAATTATTATATGGATTTTTCTTTCTATCCTTGATAGAAATATCGCCATAACCAATCAAAATAGGAAATTCTTTATCAAGGTATTCCTTACTGTTATTTCCCGATGTTTGGGCAATATCAGCCCGAATTTCAACAAAAGCATCCCGCATAACAGACAACAAATCTTTTACCTGTTCTTTAGGAGTATCAGGAGAAAACAAGACCCCTCCCACTTGATCCTCTGCACTGTTATACTTTTCTTTTGCCAGGCGCTTATGTTCCACCATTGTTTTTTTAAGTACCTCTTTCAGGTCTTCCTTAGCAATCGTTTTATTGTTCAAAGTCAATTGTCCATTAGCATCTACTTTTACGATATGCGTCTGTCGCTCCCGAATCTTATATTTCAGCTCCGCATTCTTAGGAGAACGATTATAATATGCCTCCATTTCATCATCAACAAACTTGAAGATATCCTGATCTTCTCCAGTTTTTGATTGCAATACTTCCCGGACCGTATTTAGTCCTAAGTCTTCTTTCACTTCCGGCTGTGCAAACGCATAAAGCGCTCCACCCATTACAGGCACCACAAACAATAGTTTCAACCGTGCCCACCGATTGGTTCTTTCTTTTAACATCATAGTAATACGTTTTTTAAGTTTAGAGTGATTAAAACCGTTGGCCATAGAGTAGAGCCTTGTACCAACAGCTTTTTTCACCAATAAAAGTTGATATCTCGTTGCATCAATGCCTGTATTAAGCACCCCATTATCCGCTTCAAACTCATGTACTTCCTGCAATTCCCGTTTCAGCAGCCAAATGGCCGGGTTGAACCAATAAAGAATTAACAAACACTGCATACATAATAAATCGAGTGTATGCCGATAACGTAAATGCATCGTCTCATGGAGTAAGATCCCGTCTGTCGACTGTTGTGAGTAGTCGGATACGGAAACAACAATATATTTTCCCCAGCAAAAAGATGAAATAGGTTCCGATACTACAATCAGTTTATACTTCCCATAGGAGCGCCTCTTTCCGTTCCGTATAAGCTGGAACATCCGATAAAAGGAAAGCAAAATCCTGCACAAAACAAACAGCCCGCCTGCCAGATAAACATATCCCAAAGCAATAGGACACCAATTTATAGCCTGCATATTTCCGGTTTCGTCCACTTGCGGCCGAACCCAAAACATTGTGTCCCAAAATATGCCGTCCGCCTGCTCAACAAAAATCCCCTGAATCGTTTGTAAAGGAACAGTTAAAAATGTCTCCTCTTGAGTGGTAAATTCTATCAAAGGGAGAAACATACATCCTATGATCCCCGCCAATATAGTCACCCGGTTGAAGCGAAAAAAAGTAGTTCCGCTCATTAATAATTTAAAGAGCAGATAGAATATTATCAGGTAACATCCGGATTTCAACAGATAAAACAATAAGTCTCCCATAGTAATGACATCTTTTTATCAATAGTGCGTTTCCCAACTATTATTGCAAAAACTATTTTTCGTTTTTCCCTCGTTGAATCTGGTCAATGAGTGCTTTAAGCTCATCAACAGACAATCCTTCTTCTTCAATAAAAGAAGACACAACATTGACATACGAATTATTATAGTATTGAGAAATCACTTCTTTAAGAGCAGAACTTTTATACTCCTTCTCCGAAACAAGTGCATAATATTGATAAGTATTTCCATAAGGCGTATAACCTACGAATCCTTTCTCCTCCAACCCGCGCACAAGAGTGGAAACGGTATTATAATGCGGTTTGGGATCTTCATAATAAGCTAATAGTCCGCGAACAAACATCGGGCCGTTTTCCCAGAAAATACGCATTATTTCTTCTTCTTTTGCTGTCAATCGTTTCATACATTTCTATATTTTCGGTTTAACTCACCAAGTATAACGCCACAAATATAGTATTTAATATCGAACAAACAACTAAAAGATGCAGTTATTCAACTAAAGAAAACAGTTATTTAACTATTCTTATTAGTAGATCAGTTCCATACCCTATTATTTCCATATAATAACTACCGGAAATAATAGGGTATAGAGAGTTTATTTAATCAGTATAGCTCCTTAAAGCCAGGTTTTTCACCCAAAGAACAAATATTCCGGTCAAAATCAAGTTCAGTACTAAAGTAAGTACAGAAATTACCAATGCTGGACCTCCCAAATTATATCCCAATGCGATAAAAATAATTCCGGCCCCCACTTCACCACGGGTAAACATACCGATAGAAAGTGCCAGTCGTTCACTCAGCTTCCGGTCACGATAGAAAAACATAGGACATAACTTTCCCACGTTCGACAACAAAGAAACAATTACCACATGAAACAGAATCATCCCCCACGACATCATTTCCTGAGAACCTGTCACCGAATATGCCCCCGAGTGCGTTTCCGCAAAATTGACTCCGATAAAATGAGGCATACTCATTCCTACCAGGAACATAAAGAAGAAAGAGATTCCGGTAGAAACTCTCCGTTCCACAGGCGTGTCATGTTCCTTATGCTTCATAATCATACCCAATACAAATGCCGGAAGCAGCACCTCAATATGGATACTTCCCGCCTCTCCGTACAGCTCCTTGCTACCGAGATAGAGTATCTGCGTAGCCAGAAATATGATAACCGAATAGAACAGGATCGCTTTCCAGTCCTGACGCCAGTCGTATTTATTCAACTGTTGCCAACCGGCGGCCAACAGCATAAACACAATCACCACGACAATAATCAACTGCCAGCGCAATCCGATCATCATGATCTGGAGAGGAATCATCAGGATGATCGTATCCAAATCATCGAAAATAGCCAATACCTGAATCTTCTTATAAATCCAACTGGACTTCAGCCCGATAGCGGCGAGCATGGTAAACAAGATTCCCGCTGATGTCGGAGCGGCAAAACGGCTCAACAGCAGGTTCTCTTTCCATGCCTCCCAACTATTCCAATAGTCAGGCGGAAGCAAGATAAACACATAGTAGATAGCAATCATAAACCAAGGCAAAGCAGCAGTAGCCATTGCTATAAAATAATCCTCGGCATAACTTTTCCAGCGGGACTTGTCGAGCACAAATTCCCGGCCCACATTAATCATTATAAAACTAAGACATACATAGAGTAGTATATTCGATATGGACTTCACGGTTCCATACCCCTCACCTGCTATCACCGGCAGGAATTGCGATACGACGAGCCCCAACATCAGGAAGCCCGAAAAAGACAGAACTTTTCTCATATTTCTAGTTGTTTTTTCTCCAAAAGTGATTGCCAAGGAAAGCTCTGCAGACAGAAAGCAATCACCTGGTGTATTAAAAAACTAACCGCAAGGCAATTTGTTCAGAAAACCTCTCTGAAAAAACTGCTTGCGGTTCTTTTTTTTAATCCAGTTTTAATACTGCGAGGAAGGCTTTCTGCGGCACTTCCACGTTGCCAATTTGTTTCATTCGTTTTTTACCTTTTTTCTGCTTTTCAAGCAGCTTGCGCTTACGGCTCACGTCACCGCCATAACATTTGGCAGTCACATCCTTGCGAACCGCCTTAATCGTTTCGCGGGCAATAATTTTCGCCCCGATAGCGGCTTGAATAGCAATCTCAAACTGCTGGCGGGGAATCAGTTCCTTCAACTTCTCACACATCCGGCGTCCCATATCATACGCATTGTCAAAGTGGATCAGTGTAGAAAGCGCATCCACAGGCTCACCATTCAGCATGATATCCAGCTTGACCAGTTTCGAGGGACGGAAACCGTTCGGATGATAATCGAACGACGCATATCCTTTCGAAATACTTTTCAGGCGGTCATAGAAGTCAATCACAATTTCCCCCAAAGGCATATTGTAATATATCTCCACCCGGTTGCCGGAAATATATTCCTGTTTAAGCAGTTCCCCGCGCTTGCCCAGACAGAGCGTCATGATCGGACCTATATAATCGGTCGTTGTAATAATAGACGCTTTGATATACGGTTCTTCAATGTGATCTATCAACGTCGGATCAGGCATACCACCGGGGTTATGCACCTCCTTCATATTGCCTTGCTTGTCATATATATTGTAAGATACGTTAGGCACCGTAGTAATCACATTCATATCAAACTCACGGTCAAGACGTTCCTGCACAATCTCCATGTGAAGCAACCCGAGAAAACCGCAACGGAAACCGAAGCCCAACGCCAACGATGATTCGGGCTGGAAAGTCAAGGAAGCGTCGTTCAACTGCAATTTCTCCAGAGAAGCACGCAAGTCTTCAAAATCTTCCGCCTCAATCGGGTAGACCCCGGCGAATACCATAGGCTTTACTTCCTCAAAACCCGCAATCGCCTTGTCACACGGACGAGCCACATGGGTAATGGTGTCTCCCACCTTTACCTCTTTCGAAGTCTTGATACCGGAAATGATATAGCCTACATCTCCCGTGCGAAGTTCATTCCGGGGAACCAGTTCCATTTTCAGCACCCCCACCTCATCGGCGTCATACTCCTTGCCGGTATTGAAAAACTTCACTTTGTCACCTTTACGGATCACTCCGTTCTCAATCTTGAAATAAGCGATAATTCCACGGAAAGAGTTGAATACAGAGTCGAAAATCAAAGCCTGTAACGGTGCTTCCTCATCCCCTTCGGGATGCGGGATACGTTCGATAACGGCTGCCAGGATTTCTTCCACTCCCATACCCGTCTTACCGGATGCGCGGATAATTTCTTCCCGCTTGCAACCCAGCAGTTCCACAATCTCATCCTCCACTTCCTCCGGCATGGCACTGGCCATATCGCATTTGTTGATAACGGGAATAATCTCAAGGTCATGTTCAATAGCCATATACAGGTTGGAGATCGTCTGTGCCTGTACTCCCTGCGATGCATCGACAATCAGCAATGCACCTTCGCAAGCGGCAATGGAACGGGACACCTCATACGAAAAGTCCACGTGCCCCGGAGTATCAATCAGGTTGAGTACATACTTCTCCCCCTTATAGTTATACTCCATTTGGATAGCATGGCTTTTGATCGTGATCCCTCTTTCCTTCTCCAAGTCCATATCATCAAGCATCTGCCCCGTGGTCACCTGAATGGTGTTGGTAAACTCCAACAAGCGGTCGGCCAGGGTTGACTTACCGTGGTCGATATGAGCAATAATGCAAAAGTTGCGTATATTCTTCATGCTGAATTCTTATTATTTTATCTTTTTGGTGTGCAAAGATACGTAAATGGCGGAAT
>OGSD01003232.1_pt1 | contig 12543 bp, 10 predicted proteins | sample 1553571 | NCBI WGS metagenome assembly OGSD01 (sample SAMEA2580072, study PRJEB22360) | human gut metagenome | biome: human gut; feature: human-associated habitat; material: faeces | place: Denmark | collected 2008/2010 | reverse complement strand
GACAACTTACTATTGTTCGTCCGGGTGTGGTATTCGGTAAAGGGGAAAATGGTAACTTTACTCGTTTGTATTGGGGTATCCGTGGCGGTAAGTTCTTCTATCCGGGCCGTAAAGATACGATTAAAGCTTGCATTTATGTGAAAGAATTGGTTCGCTTTATGCTTTATCGTTTAGAGAATCATAATGAAGGAGTAGAGTTATATAACTGTACATATGAACCAGCTTTTACTATCGAGCAAATAGTAGAAACGATGAAAAAGGCTACGGGAGTACAACGTACTGTTGTCGAGGTGCCGGGAAGTCTTCTAATGACAGTTGCAAGGATTGTCGGTTCGTTAGGGGGAAAAGCTTTAGGTATTTGTCCTGCTCGTGTGAAGAAGTTAATGATTTCTACTAATATATGCGGAAAGAAATTGGCTGATTCGGGGTATAAGTTTCATTATACATTTGAAGAAGCTATTAAGGATTGGTATAGAGATAACGATAATAAGTATTTGAGATGATTTTTCTGAAACAATTTGGGTATATAAAATAAATGTTGAGATGTAATAAACACGTGAGTGTTTCGTATGTGAGATGAAAAAAATGTAGGTCCCTAGCTTCATGCTGTTTACAGCATGATTCTCCTACATTGTGGATTAGAAATAGCGCGACGGCGCATTTCTAATCTACGCCCTGACATCGGAGGTTAAAGCCGATGTGAATTTCCCACTATATCAACTGTCTGTGAAGATCGTTGATATTTCCTAATTTTACGTATAGTGATGTATTTAGACACACAAATATAAAGAAAAAACATTGGGAGATTTGTATCGAAATATCCCAATGTTTGATTTTAATTATTGAGATGTTTTTTTCAAATCTCCCGATGTTTTTCCAGTTCTCCAAAAGGACAAAAGGACAAAAAGGACATATATGATTGTTTTTATTCATCTATAAACAGCAAAACGATTTGTAAGAACTTCACAAATCATTTTGCATTGTTTTTAATCTTGTTAACACAAAACGAAATGTCTATTTAGGATTCTATATAACAAGATTCAAATAGAGAATACACACCTATCAGTATCCTTTGATATGCTTCTATTTAGTTAGTCCTGCATTTACTTCCCTCAATATATTTTCGAACATAGAGATATGCGGCACCATGTCAATACCTGTAGGAAAGTTCATAGACTTGCTATCACCTTCTAAAGCCATATACCCAGCGTGTACAGTTTGCTCGCCTAAATCTGTTTTCGCTTTTTGGATAATACAACACTGCAAACGAGTTATGCCATTTTCATTGTACGAATATGTTGTCTGATATTCATATTCACCTTCTTTTGCGATCGCTTCTACTTGTGTAGTTCTTGTTTTTTCACTCAAAATTTTTGTTGCCATAATCTTTTTATTTTTCATTGTTAATACTGTCTAATAGATCAAATACACCTTTTTTGATGCAGGCGAAAAAACGTCCTACTTCCATGTATTTGCGTATAATTTCTGCCTTTTCTGAATCTACTTCCACTTCGCCATGTTTATAAACTTCTTGCGCAAATTCCAATTCGCCCAAGTCGGTAGTGTTATTGTAGATTGCATTACCTAACTCTTTTGCAATATCGACGGTACTGTTATTCCCTTCGATGTCTTTCACTTCGATTTTTCTAAAGTCTATTTTCATAATTATGTGATTTAAATATTATTACCAAGTTGCACTCCATAAAATTCCATTTTTAAATTGTAATACTTTAGTTCGTGTACTCCCATTATACCATACCTGGGCGATTTCAATATATTCATCAATCCCTCTTTTGCCATCAACTACAATGCCACCATCAATAGCAAGTGCTATATTATCTCGTCCTCCGGTTACACTAATAGATACACCCCTATTTATATCATAAGGTCTTGAACGGTGATCGTAGAATCTTCCTAAATAATCGACTCCCATTGTACTAAACGGACCTACAATAACTTGCCTATTTTTACTATTAAAACCAATCATATCATCGTAAAGAAACATCTCCTTTTTATCTATAGTTGGTATACTGGTAGAACCTGTCCCTATACTATTAGCAGAAATCTTAAAGCCTCCAATAGTGCCATCAACAGCGGCAAGTTTTTTAACGACAAGATTATCAACATCTATATTTTCAGCCCTAAGAATAGGCTTTCCGGCAGTATTGATTTTAAATACCGCTATCGCGTTTCCGTAGTTGTCTTGTACGCGGAAGGTATCGGCAGTTACGGTTACTTTTCGATTTACTATGTCTATTCCGGTTGCCTGAAGATCACTTTTTAGGGCATTAACTTTGCCATCGGCAATATTACCCGCTTCGGTGGATGTTACTTTCAAGCTGATTTGCTCTGCATTCTGGGTAATACTACTTTCGGCGGTACTCATTCTTCCGGTTAAGTCATTAACGGATGATTGAGAGGCTTTTAGCGCAATTTGTCCGGCTTGGGCACTTATAGACGCTTCCGCAGCAGCAACACGTGATCCTAATAAGTTGAAATCTGTCTTTTCAACTTTCAGATTAATACTATCGCTTAACACCTTAATTTCTGAATCGTATACCGTCTTGGTTACATACTTGCCATCTACATTATCGAGAAGTGCCTTTGCGTCTGTAGCACTTTTTGCCGCATTAGTTGCTGAACTAGCAGCCTCACCCGCTTTAGTTGCGGCGGTTGTTGCAGAATTAGCAGCTTCATTAGCTTTAGTTGTCACCTCTTTAACTTGTAATGTGATACTACTTGCCGTCTGATTGATACTAGATTCTTTTTGGGAAATGGTAGTGAGCTTTGCCGCTGCACTATCTGCTGAATTTTTCGCATTTGCCGCGGAAGTAGAAGCTTCTCCCGCTTTAGTGCTAGCAGTAGAAGCACTGTTTTTCGCATTAGTTGCAGAGGTAGATGCTTCCCCTGCTTTGGTTGAAGCTGTTCCGGCACTTGTAGATGCTTCTGCTGCCTTAGTTGAAGCGGTTGTAGCGGCGGTATTCGCTTCTACTACTTTCTTCGTGACTTCCGTAACCTGCAATGTTATGTTTCTGGCGGTCTGGGTGATAGAGCTTTCTTTCAAAGTCACATCTTCGAGGACTTTCGCCGCATTATCTGCAGATTGTTTTGCATTAGCTGCCGAATTTGCAGCCTCGCCCGCTTTACCGGATGCAGTTCCAGCAGAACCGGATGCAGACGTAGCGGAGTTTTTCGCATTTGTAGCGGCAGTATTCGCCTCGGTTACCTTTTTATTAACTTCGGTTACTTTTGTAGAAATTTCTCCGGCTGTTTGAGTTACAGAACTTTCTTTTAATGTTACTTCCTCCAATATCTTCCCGGCATTAGTCGCTGCTCCTTGTGCATCCGTGGCACTTTTAGACGCGTTATTTGCAGAAACTCCGGCGGATGTAGCCGAACCGGAAGCGTTCGTTTCGCTCTGTTTCGCGTTCGATACGGCAATATTAACTTCTTTAATCTTAGAAGAAATTTGTCCTTCACGAATTTCAAAGTTCGTCTCTACATCGGTTATTCTTCCATTTAGATCGTTTTTAACATCGTCGATTGCTTCCTCTATTTTCTTTCCGGAATGGAGTACAAATGTGCCTTTTAAATAAACATTAGTGCCGTACAAACCGGAGCCGGTCAATATACCGAATACAGCATCAGTAATACCGTTAAGATTTCCGGTACGTGTAATCAACCGATTTACAAGCGAATAGGAATTAATTCCGTCGTAGTCATCCCGATAAGGTGCGGAATCACCAACAGCGCAATCTATTTGTGCTTTTTGTCTAGCAGTGTTAGTTCTGTTGCCTAATACTGACACATTATCTCCGGTTTCGGGCATTCCGCTTCCTTCTTCACAGTCTACTTTAGATAGATTAAAATAGCCCGCTCCGGCAGAAGTAACTAAACGCCAATAACGTTTTGTTGCCGTACCCGTGAACGCCTGACATATTATTTGATCGTCTTGAACAAAATCATCCGTGCTATCATGCTCGCATCTCCAATATGAACCGCCGTCGATCACTTTGGTCAATTTACCACCCGCGGCGGAACGAATAATCATACCACCCTGATAAGTTATCTTTTGAACGACCAATTCAAACACAGAAAATATCTTTCGAACTGTAAGATTATCAATTTCCATGTTCCAGTCACCCGTGACCGCTTTGTATATCTTCATTCCTTCGCCGCCAAAACCACTGACAAAAGACTCGGAAGATATATAGTCCTTTACTATTGTACCCATTAAAGTTGCAACGTGAGATACGCTTAGATCGTGTATTTCTGCAAGCTCTTGAACGAGTAAGTTTAGCGTTGTCGTTTTCTTAGATACAGTCACATTGTCGGAAAAAGTCGCTGATTTCGCAATCAGTTTATCAAGAACGTTGAGTATTTGCGTTGTTGCTGTCGTTGCAGTCAACGTATCTGTAGAAATGCCCTTTGTTACGTCTAGCCCGTTATCTACAATTAGTCCACCCAACAATTTGAGCAAAAACGCTGTCTCATCATCTATATCCTTACGAAGGAATCTCTCATTCACCGGACTATCATCATCCAAATCATGAGCCTTGTCTGCATAACCTGCCTTTGCTCTCTCATGAGTAATAATCAACTCACCGGTACCATCATCCACACTGCCAACGCGGACCGTCAAATATTTATCATCATTCTCATCAAAGCCAATACGTTCCAAGGCAGGCAGATTCGTATGTGTATGACCGTCACAGGAAGAGTTTCCCCCACTTGAACCGGAAACCAGTACAGCTGCGGATGAAATGGACTGTCCAGATTCACGCATTCGTTTGCTACGTGGAACAGCCTGACGTTCTGATATGACAATATTATATTTTTCTTTCATTGTTGGTTATGTCTTTATTCATATTCTATCCCTTCAAAATTATCAGGGGTTATTTCAGCCAATTTCACGTTACTTTCATCTTCACGTACATCCTGAACATCACCTACCATCAAATATGTACCGGGTTCATTCACGTCTGTATATATTCCAAAATTATTTAAGAGGCGCGCAGTACCGGAAAGCATATTCATACGTCTGCTATAATTACTATACCATGTACCAATCAAAAGTTTTTCTATCGACGCAGTTACTCCGGCACGAGTGAAAGTAGTCAATGTCGTACGTGATGAAACATCCATGAGCATCCCCATACCAAAATTTGCAGAGGTTCGTGGAGTGCCTACAATCGTTTCAATCTTCTTTTCCTCTTTTGCAGAGGAATTGAGCCATGTTTTATATTCAATGTCATTGCCGTCCACTTCCTTACCGTATTGATTGACCAAAGTCAATTCCGGGATTTTAAATAAAACCCATCGTGGAGTCGTATAAGAGTCAGTTGTAAGCCTGTTATGCTTATGAGGATTAACCACACGTGAAAAGCAACTCACAACTGTCAATTCCAGCGTGCATCCTTGACATCCGATCGGAATAGGTATAAGGTCACCTTCTCCCGATGCTGAACGTGGAATATATGAACGCAGGTATCCAACGCGATTCATCTGCCATCCACCTCTCCATCCGGTATATCCGCCACTGTCATAGTATCTTAGAGAAGTCATTTTAGGAGTACCCGGTTCTATATCTCCATCCACCCATTTTCCATTAATCTCTTTATAGTACCGGAAAAAACCTTCTTCTTCAGACTCCTTATCATAGACTCTGTTCTCATAGTGCATTTTTATATTACCATCCGTATCAATAACTCGCAATATGTATGATATATTATACTCTTTGATATCCTGCATTTCCTCATAAGCACTCTTCCCATTCAATGCTGACGCTTCTTCAAATGGGTTATATCTACCGTCAATCATAGCTTCGACTTTCAATCGTAGCATTATATCTGTCAAACAGGATTTTCCATCTAAAACGACACCCGGAGAAGCAAAATTAAATACAACATGAGTTTCAGGCAATGACATAGTACGTCGCACTTTAAAAAGCCAGGGTGCCCCATAATCGCTTCCCGAAGTATCTATAGGTGTCTCTGTTACAATAGTCAGTGGCGTTTTATAAACATTTCGGACACGTGAGGCTATTCCGAAAGCCTCACCTCCTGAAAAGACAGGAATTATTCTGAAGAGCAGGGCTTTGTCTGTTCTGATCTCCAGTTCTTCACTTACCCCAGCCGTTTTTTTGAGGTCGATCATGAAACCGATATTATTATCAATAAATGGACTTCTACTCAAATCTTTTGCCACATAATACCGTTCTGCGCCCTCATCGAGCATCTTTTCAGTCAATGTAGTAGAATAAAGGCTCTTTTGCGGATAAGGGCTGAAAGTCAGAGTCACATTCTTATATATTTTGTCGACTCCCAATACTGCATCATCACTTTCCCAACGAATTTGTTCGGGTTTTAAATCTGTTTGGACAGCATTCAAATCGTAAATAAACAGTTTCCCTTCACGTTGGATCAGGCGCAAAGCAAATGGACGGAGTATTTCATCAAGTACTTCCCGCATAGTTAACGGCACTCCCTCTTCATCATAGAAATTTTCACAGCTGATACCTACACCATCCAGCATCTCACCGGAAACCGAACGACAGGTAGTTGATATATATCTTTCAAACCGCTGGTAATTAATTTTAGTTTCAGTTATAAGATTGTCAAGCAAACCGCTTATTGATCGTGTTCCTCTCAAAGAGAAGTTCATCCGGTCAAGCAAAGCAAAGTCACTGAAAGTTAACTTCACTTCATATTCATTTTCATAAGAGAATGGTTCTTCGTAGATTTCCGTATCCAATGTGCCGCTCCAATATAAAATATCATTCCGATACGCGTCCATACGAATACTCCCGGCTTCAACCGTATATAGGTCTTTATACTGCCGGTCTACCTTGCTGACTATTTCCAAGGTAGCGGCACTTCCCTGCACAGGTTCAAGTTTATCCGTTTCCGCCCATTCAAAGACCAACGGACTTTCCGATGGAAAGCGGAGTTCCGCAACAGCAGGATAAGGAACGTCTGCATCCTGCCATATTTCCACTCGCCACAGCACACCTGCCACGCTAAAGAATTCTCCCTGATATCTTAATTGCTTTTCCATTGCCTTATCTTGTACGTTGATTATAACGGTCTACCTTATTTAAAACACCGCGAAGTATTCTACCGTCTATTTCGAATTTTACAATTCCACCCATACCGCCGGACGGCTGGATCAGTTGACGAAGTTTGTTAAGTGGAGCAATTACTTCCGGATTATTTTGTGCACCGGAATACTCTCCGAAAAGCCCCATTGTAGGACCATAAGCCAGTCCACCATTTGCGAACTTCGGAAGACTTGCCAGAGCTGCCAAGACGCTAGCTACAGCGGCAATAGCCAAAATAGGACCAACAACGGGAATACTTGCTGTTGAAGCTGCGGCGCCGGAACCTGCAACTGCCGTATTAGCTGCAACTTGTGTGGTCTGTAATCCCAATAAAGTCGTAATTTGCGGAATAGCCGCAGCAACAGCTTGCACTACATTTGCGCCCCAGTTCAACCATTCACCTGCGGCACCGCCTACCGCCTGTCCAAGACTGCCCATCACACTCCCGATACCACTCATGCCTTCTACTAAATCCTGATTTTTCTGATAAGCTTTGTCTACAGCATCATTCCATTGTTCAAAACCTGATTTTTTAGGTTCCAGCTTAGGCATATCAAATTCAGGAAGTTTCATCTTCTTGATATAGCCATGCGTTAATGTCTCCGGTTTTTGCTTGGGATGTTTACGATTCTCTTCATTCTGAAAATCTTCTGCCATTTGCCCAAGAGCACGTCCGGCATCGGAAGCAGGAACTACACCTACATTGATCTCACCATGAGCGTTCTTAAAAGCTTCCTTTTCAATCCAGATTTTTACGCCTTCGATTTGGCTCTTTAACTTGTCAATCTTAACCTGCAATTCTATAGAGGCTTGTCCGACAGGTTTTGTGGATAATTCTTTTTCATATTTAGACAGTTCAGTTTTCATTGCATCGATACTGCCGCTCGCGAAAGTCGGACCGCCGCCGATACCCATCGCTTTTTCTTTAACCTTCTTAAGAGTCTCCAGCTGATTGATCTGAACCTGTATGCTACGCCCCTCCTCGTCTGACGCAGTTTGTTGCGCAGCCTGGAGTTCTTCTATTTTCTTCTTGATATCCGCCAAGGTAAGCTCCTTCTTCTCAAGCGGATCACCTCCCACGTTTCCTCCCGTTCCATTTCCCGCCGGATTAGTTCCGGAAGCGGAAGAAAGAATCTTTTCTGTTTGTCCAAAAAGAGACCTTGCCTGATCTATTTCCCGTTCGTATGCTTCCCGCGCACGTTTTGCACCGGATATTTGTTTCGTTATATAAGTTCCGGCTACATTAGTGGTAAAAGTTTTCCCTTCGGAATTCGTCATACTTTTACCTAATTTCCTTATAATATTCTGTGCCTCTTCAGGAATATCCTCTCCGGAACGAACAGCAGTGCGGATTTGTCCCCATGCCTTCCCGGCCTCACGGGCTGTTATATTTCCTTCACCGGAACCAATACCGGCATAAAGTTTCTCTCTTATATTTTTTAAGGCCTCACTTTCCTTATCCGCATAGGTTTCCGCTGCATTTGCCGTAGCGGTATCCAACGCACGGCTGCGGGCTGTATCAAGAATAGCACGACTAAGCTGCTCGTAAGCAGTACGGGCTGTATTCACGTCCTTTATTTCAATACCCAGTTTCGCCAGATATTCGCCATATTGCTCTACAATCTTGTCTTTTGCCTTATTCCACTGCTCCGAGCCTTCCTTAGCCCGGTTCAGCGGTTCAAACAAATTGTCCAGTCTGGAACGTTCTACAGTGACTTCCTTGTTCATATCCGCCATTGCGTCGCCCAAACGCTTTTGTGCCTTCTCCGCTTCACTGCTGCGTGTAGCCATTTTGTAGATGGCGACTCCCAGAGCCACGGCAGCCACAGCGGCAAGCACATACGGACTGGCTGCAATTGCTATATTCATCAGCTTAGTGGCACCGGTAGTAGAAACGATTGCCGCCCGTGCAGTAAGCACTTGCATTTGATATATATAGAGGGCACGCTTACCCAGATTCACTACCCCGTTAAAGCTCATTTGGGCTATAACCGCCGTTTTGGCGGCAACATTGTATTTGCCAAGCACAGATACCACACCATTGCCCAACTGATAGAACGAAGCCAGAACAACTGCGTTTTCACCTATTACAGAAGCATAAGCAGACGTCGGACCCAATAAGTTGGCAAAACTTATTTTTATATCATCTACTTTTGCACGCAGTATTTCCATTTTGTGTGCCGTCGTTTCTGTACGTACAGCCGCTTGTTCCTGAGCCACACTGGTGCCCGTCACCTTTCGTGTCATCTCCTCAATAGCCGTTGAGTTTTGTATTAAATACTGTGCAGCGGCTATGTTTTCCATCCCGAACAGTTTACTTAAGTATGCAGCGTCTGTTAACCGGGGTTTCAGCGCGTCCAGCGCTGTGGATAAAGAAGTACGGCTCAGGTCAACCCCCAATTCAGTATTTAGTTTCAGGATGATATTGCGGAGAGCGGTTCCGGCTTCACTTCCTTTTAAGTTGGCTTTGGACAGCACTTCAAGCGCCCCTGCACTCTGCTCTACAGTCAAGCCCATGGCAGAAGCCGCGGAACCTACAACCTTAAAACTTTGAGAGAGTTCTTCTATTTCGGCCGCTCCGTATTTGCTTCCTGCCGCCAACACATTGATAACCCGTTCCGCCTCATTTGCCGTCAGTCCAAATTGGTTGATAGTTCCGGCAAGGGATGTTGCGGCAGCGTCGATGCTCATGCCGGAAGCTTGTGCCAGCGTCACGCTCTTTTCCTGCAAGTTATTCAAACCGGACATTCCGATAGTGGCGACATCTATCTGGCTGGCAAGAATTGCATACGCGCGTGCTGCCGTGCCGGCCCCCAAGCCGGAGTCCTGGCCTACCTTACGTGCATTCTCACCAAGAGCTTTCAGATCGTCACCCGCAATACCGGTAATAGAACTAAGGTCCGCCATGGATTGTCCAAAGTTCATTCCTCCCTGAGACAAATCACCCAGCACACCGCCCAACCGTTCAGCGACTCCCAGAAATGCATTCAAGTCGGGCATCTTCAATCTGCCGCAAATATTTCCAAAGCGGTTGGTACTGGAAGATGCCTGAACCGCCGCCTGGTCTATGGCGTCAAATTGCTTCCTGACGTTATCCAATGCTCCCGAAATATTATTTTTCAGGTTAAGTATGATGTCAAATGAAACTTTTTCCATATATTTGTGAGGTAAAAATCAAACAGTTATGACTATTGGAGGTTTCTTTATAGTATTATTCATCATTATCGGTCTCTATGGGCTCTTCAAAAAAGACGACTCCACTATTACCGGGAAGGATATTGATGAACTCATCCACGAACTGGAAGAGGAAAAGCCAAACCTCAAGCCCCATTCCACAGAGTCCTGATTTCATCGAATCTTTCCTGTGTACTGGGTTCTTCCTCCGCTTCCTTTACAGGTTGCGCATCCCAGGAGAACCGGCATACGTCAGTCAATTCTAAACTTCTTTTACTGTAAGGCTTCAATATGCTACAAGACAGGAAGCGTACTTGTTCCCACTGTCTACGTTCCGCATACGTTTCTTTTTGCTGCCAAGCCTCAAAGACAGCTGTAAACTCCGATGGAGTGAGACGGCAGAAATCGTTCAGACACATACCGACACATCCCATCGCCAGCCCCATCAGAGATTCGATTGTTACGCTCTCGTCCCCTTCTTTTTTTTTGCCCCGTCTTCTTCAGTTGCCATCCCGTTCTGAAAAGCAGTGAAGTCTTCCAGGTTGATGCCATCGGCAAATTGTTCAAAGGTCAACTGGAAATCCATCTTATCGGCACGGCAGGCACTACGCACACAACAATACATGAACATGGTCAACTGCTCTATATCAGCACCGATCTCGTTTACATCCTTACCGGTTTCACGTTTGAAGTCGATCATTGCCCCCATCGTAACGCGGGAAGGATATTCTTTTGCACAAATGATTACTTTATTCATTGTAAGATACAAATATTAAAAGTGATACATTATTCTTTCGGAGCAACAGTCTTGGTCGCTACCGGGCCGGAGTTTTCCAATGAGATGGTATAGGTGGAGTCATCATCCGAAGGAGATGTCTCTTCCAGGCTTGTAATGAGAAACTTCCCTTCACGGTATTTCGTCGTTTCTTCACCGCGCAACGCATAGCGTACCGTCACAGGTTCACTCTTTTCCCAAAGCTCCAGGAGTTTGTCATATCCCATTTCATCTCCATAGAATTTAAAACCCTCGGAACTGATTTCGACCGACAGGCCGCTCACCGATTTTTCTTTCCATTTGCCGGCGCTAGCTGCCGCTACCTTATCTGCCAAAGTCGGCTTTACGGCACGCTCCTTGGTTTCCGCCTTATTACTGATTGTACAGGTCTTTGAGTGACCCAACGGGGAAAAAGCGTCTTCAAGCATTAATCCGACAAGCATGTCACTACCATGAACATATCCTTCTACTGCCATAATTTTTATACTATTTAATTTCGTTTCAACTACCGTTTGATTCGTATCGGAATAAGTTCGGCCAACGGTTATCCGTCTTATTCGTAATTTATTTGAACCGTTTTAAAATCAGCCGGACAACTGCAAATATGCCAATTCCCGAAGCCAGCAGTTTTCCCAGCTTTATCCACAATTCCTGCCACCACGTCAGTTCATTCGTCACAGGACCGGGCACATCTACCGGGACATAAATCAGTGAATCCTTTCCGGGGATATAGAGTGTGTCATGCACGAATACGGCATGAAAGTCCAGTATCCCGTTATTAAGTTTCAAGGAACTGTTTGCTCCACCGCTCTTCTGTTCCTCAAAAGCCTGCATAATCACCTGGTTGTTGCTGTCACACGCCAGGTAGGCACGCAGCCAGGCGGAATCGGGCGGGATTTGCACCGGAATGAGTTTCGGTATCTCTATCGGCTTAGGAAGGAGAAGCCCTGTCCCGTTCCTCGGAGCCTTGCAGCTCACGACGCACAGGACAATCAGCAGAATGGGGACAAACACTGACTTTCTCGACGGCCTTACGCAGCCGCGCCATTTCTCTTCTGATTGCATTGATTTCTTTTTTAAGGGGTTCCACCACTTCTTCCATCAGGATGGCCATCGCCTTCTTTACGTTTTCAAGCTCGTTGCTGCGGGTGTTCGTCCTGGCGGTTTCCACCTCGGCACGCAGCTTTTCAACTTCCTGACGGTATTTCTTCGTATCGGTCATGCTCTTGAAACCTCCGGCCGCCACAATGGCCAGAATGACTTCAACAACAAGCCGGGTAATTTCAAGAGCGTCCATTTTATTGTTTAATACCTATTGATTTCAGCCATTTCTGCACATCGAACGACGGGCAGGCTTTGGCGGCAAGTTCGTTGTGACCGATGATTCTCACATCCGGGAAACGGCGGTGAAAATCCTTCACGTATGCCTCAAGGGCTTCCTGTTGGGCAGGCGTGCGGGTATCCTTGGCGGTTTTCCCGTCACGGGCGCATCCGC
>OGSD01003226.1_pt1 | contig 12578 bp, 8 predicted proteins | sample 1553571 | NCBI WGS metagenome assembly OGSD01 (sample SAMEA2580072, study PRJEB22360) | human gut metagenome | biome: human gut; feature: human-associated habitat; material: faeces | place: Denmark | collected 2008/2010 | reverse complement strand
CCGAGCCGAAATAGATCGTGGCGCCGACGGCGGCGGCGCCCATGTTCCAAGCGTCGCGCACGGTGCCGAACATCACCTGATCGTAGGAATTGGGGTAGGAGAGCAGTTCGTTGTGGTTGAGCTTCACGATGAACGGAATCCTGTGCGCGTATTTGCGCGCCACGGCGCCCAGCACGCCGAAGGTCGAAGCCACGGCGTTGCAGCCGCCCTCGACGGCCAGCTTCACGATATTCTCCGGATCGAAATAGGCCGGATTCGGAGCGAACGACGCGCCGGCCGCATGTTCGATGCCCTGATCCACGGGCAGGATCGACACATAGCCCGTACCGGCCAGACGGCCGTGGGAAAGTATCCACTGCAGGCTGCCGAGGGTACGGATATTGCGGTCGGACTCCATCCAGACCCGGTCGACGGTGTCGGGCGCGGGAAGATACAGCAGTTTCTTGTCGATGGTCCGGCACACATGGGAAAGGTAGTATTCGGCCTTTTCCCCAAGAATTTCAATCGTCTTGCTCATAATCTTTCGTATTTTACGACATGCCCTGCAATTCAGGGTCCAAACACGACAGACGGCGCGAAACAAAAACTGCCCCGGTATCGGGGCTGCTTATTTTTTCGTGTTGCGGTACTCGGTGGGAGACTCGCCCGTATGCTTCTTGAAATAACGCCCCAGATAGGACTGGTCGGGAAAATGCAGGCGGTAGGCGATCTCCTGCACCGACAGATCCGTCGACTGCAGGAGCATCTTGATCTCCAGCAGCACCGAGCGGTCGATGAACTCCTTGGCCGAGCTATGCGCGATATTGCGCACGATGGTCGAGAGATAACGTGTCGAAATGCAGAGTTTGTCGGCATAGAACGACACCTCGCGCTGCTGCGAACTGTGTTCGTGCACCAGCGCGACGAAACGGTGGAAAAGCTCCGTCTGGCGCGTCGTCGTTTCGGGCGTCTGCTGCTGCATGTTGGCGTAACGCTGCAATTTGTCGTAAATCTCCAGCAGCACGTTCTGCAGGCGGTTGCGGATGATCGTATTGCGGAACACATTGTTGCGGTCGCGGTAGGTGTATGCGGCCATCTGAAACCAAGTACTGGCGCCTTCCACGATGCGGGCGGGCGGATAGGTGATCGGATTTTCGCGCAGGATTCTGAAAAACGACGGTTCGAGACGGAAACCGGCTTCGGCGAAAAGGTCGCGCGAGAAGGCGCAGAAGGTCATCCGGAAATCCTCCGTGCGGTTGGTCAGCATCAGCAGCGAGCCGGGCAGCACCAGAATCAGCGTGTTGCGCCGCACCTGACCGCAATATTGGTTCACGGTGGCGTCGGCGCTGCCCTTGCGGCAGTAGAGAATCGCCCCGCCTTCGCAGCGGCTCGCATAATTGCCGAAAAAGGCGAAATCGGACTCTCCGACGACGAACTGTTCTTCCGGTGTGGTTATTATGGGGTTAGTCGCTGACATAACAATTCTTTTTTCGAACAAATTTAACGCTTTTTTCATTAATTTCCTAAATTTTGTTCCGGAAAACACCAACACTGTTCGCAATATAATGGCACATCGTCGGCCTTTTTACGGTACTTTTGCACCGTAAAAAGTTTTTTTAGTTTAAAACAGGAGAAAAGTATGAAGCAAACATTTGTGAAAGCTGCTATCATGGCAAGCTTCATGGCAGCCGTTTCGTGCGGACAGGCACCGACGGCAATGGGCCCCGCGGAATACGCCGTGATGACCATAGCCACTACCGACCGCGAAATCCCGATCAACTACTCGGCGACCATCCGCGGACGTCAGGACATCGCCATCTATCCGCAGGTTTCGGGAACCATCTTCGAACTCTGCGTAAACGAGGGTCAGACCGTTTCGAAAGGCCAGCCCCTTTTCATCATAGATCAGGTGCCGTACAAAGCGGCGCTGCAGACCGCAGAAGCCAACGTGGCGGCTGCCGCACGAAAAGCCCGCAGAGCCCACGGGGGCGGCTGCCAAAGCCGGCGTAGCCACGGCGCAGCTCACCTACGACAGCAAAAAGGAGCTTTACGCCAAGAACGTGGTTTCGCAGTACGACCTGCTGACGGCCGAAAACACGCTGCTGACTGCCAAGGCCCAGCTCGCGCAGGCCGAAGCGCAGCGCGTAAACGCCGCCAACAACCTCTCCTATACGGTCGTGAAGGCTCCGGCCAACGGCGTGGTGGGGACCCTGCCGTACCGTGTCGGCGCGCTGGTAAGCGCATCGATTCCGCAGCCGCTGACGACCGTATCGGACAACTCGGACGTATACGTCTACTTCTCGATGACCGAGAACCAGCTGCTCAACCTGACCCGTCAGTACGGTTCGATCGCCAACACGCTCAAGAACATGCCCGACGTACGGCTGGTGCTCAACGACGGTTCGGTCTATGACCGGACGGGCCGCATCGAGTCGATCAGCGGCGTCATCGACACCTCGACGGGCAGCGTACAGCTGCGCGCCGTGTTCCCCAATGCGGACGGCCTGCTCCATAGCGGCGGCGCCGGCAGCGTGATCGTGCCCAACATCCACAAAGACTGCGTAGTCGTACCGCAGGTGGCGACCTTCGAACTGCAGAACAAGGTATACGTATATAAGGTAGAGGACGGCAAAGCCACATCGTCGATGATCGACGTGGAGAAGATCAACAACGGCAGAGAGTATATCGTCAAGTCCGGACTTACGCCGGGCGACGTGATCGTTGCCGAAGGCGTAGGTCTGCTGCGTGAAGGTACGCCCATTGTCGTCAAGGGGCAGGGCGCCGCAGCACAGACAGCTCCTGAGGCCGCAACCCAAACCGAAAAGGAGGAATAACCTATGACACTGAAACATTTTATCGAACGACCCGTACTGGCGTCGGTCATATCCATCGTAATCGTAATCGCCGGTCTTATCGGTCTCGCGACGCTGCCCGTCGAGCAGTATCCCGACATCGCTCCCCCGACGGTGATGGTGCGCGCCTCCTATCCGGGAGCCAGCGCAGAGACCATCCAGAAATCGGTCATCGTACCGCTCGAACAAGCTATCAACGGGGTGGAGGACATGACCTATATGACCTCCAGCGCCGCAGTCGGCAGCGCATCCGTAACGGTTTACTTCCGTCAGGGAATCAATGCCGACATGGCCGCCGTCAACGTGCAGAACCGAATATCGCGCGCTACCGGACAGCTGCCCTCGGAGGTGACGCAGATCGGTGTGACCACCATGAAGCGCCAAACCTCCATGGTGAAAATATTCTCGCTTTACAGCCCCGACGACTCCTACGACGAGACGTTCCTGTCGAACTATCTGAAGATCAACATCGAGCCGCGCGTTCTCCGTATCGCGGGCGTCGGCGAAGCCTTCACGCTGGGAGCCGACTACTCGATGCGTATCTGGCTCAAGCCCGACGTGATGGCCCAGTACAAGCTCATCCCGTCGGACGTAACGGCGGCCCTCGCCGAGCAGAACATCGAGTCGGCAACCGGTACGCTGGGTGAAAACTCGCAGAACACGTTCCAGTATACGATGAAGTACCGCGGACGTCTGATGACTCCGGAGGAATTCGGGGAAATCGTACTCCTCGCACAACCCGACGGTACGATCCTGCACCTGAAAGACGTCGCCGACATCGAGTTGGGCAGCGAATCCTATGCCTACAAGGGCTACACCAACGGCCATCCGGGCGTTAGCACGATGGTCTTCCAGACTGCCGGTTCGAACGCCACGCAGGTCGTCAACGAGATCAACGCACTGCTCAAAGAGGTCGAAAGCGAACTGCCCAAAGGCGTCGCCATCGCACACCTGCAGAGCGTGAACGACTTCCTCTACGCCTCGATCAACGAAGTGATCAAGACGCTGATCGAAGCCATCCTGCTCGTTATCCTCGTGGTATACGTCTTCCTGCAGGATATCCGTTCGACGCTGATCCCCACGATCTCGATCCTCGTGGCGCTGGTCGGAACCTTCGCGTTCCTCTCGGTGGCCGGGTTCTCGATCAACCTGCTGACGCTCTTCGCGCTCGTCCTTGCCATCGGTACGGTCGTCGACGACGCCATTATCGTGGTGGAGGCTGTCCAAGCGCGTTTCGACGTGGGATATAAGTCCTCCTATATGGCAACCATCGACGCCATGTCGGGTATCACCTCGGCGATCATCACCTCGACGCTGGTCTTCATGGCCGTGTTCATTCCCGTAGCCATGATGGGCGGAACGTCGGGCGTATTCTACACGCAGTTCGGCATCACGATGGCCGTGGCCGTCGGTATCTCGGCGATCAACGCCCTTACGCTCTCCCCGGCCCTCTGCGCACTGCTCCTCAAACCGTATCTCGACGAGAACGGCGAAATGCGCGACAACTTCGCGGCACGCTTCCGCAAGGCTTTCAACAGCGGATTCAGCGCCATGATCAACAAATACAAGCACGGCGTACTGCTCTTCATCAAGCACAAATGGCTGATGTGGTCCACGCTCGGACTGGCGTTCGCCGCCCTTGTCTTACTGATGAACACCACGAAGACGGGTCTGGTGCCCGACGAGGACCAAGGTACGATCATGGTCAACGTCACAACGGCTCCGGGCACTTCGCTCGCCGAAACGCATCAGGTCATGGAAGAGGTCTCCGCCCGCATCAAGGCCATTCCCCAGATCAGGGACTTCATGCAGGTGGCCGGCTACGGTATGATCGCCGGTCAGGGCTCGTCCTACGGTATGTGTATCATCAAGCTGAAGGATTGGGAGGAACGTCCCGAAAAAACGGATGCCGTAAACGCGGTCATCGGTCAGATCTACGGACGCACGGCCGATATCAAGAACGCGCAGATCTTCGCCGTGGCGCCGCCGATGATTTCGGGTTACGGCACCTCGACCGGCTTCTCCATGCACCTGCAGGATAAGTCGGACGGCAGCCTGACCGACTTCTACAACATCTACCTGCGGTTCATCGGAGCGCTGAACCAGCGTCCGGAGATCGCAATGGCCTACTCGACCTTCAACATCAACTTCCCGCAGTACGTCGTAAGCATCGACGCGGCGAAGGCCAAACGCGCCGGCGTATCGCCCAACGCGATTCTCTCGACGCTTTCGGGTTACTACGGCGGCCAGTACGTTTCGAACGTCAACCGCTTCTCGAAGATGTACTATGTGACGATTCAGTCCGACCCGAAATACCGTCTCAACACCGAGTCGCTCAATAACGTCTTCGTGCGTACGAACAACGGGGAGATGGCTCCGCTGGGACAGTTCGTGGACCTGACGAGGGTTTACAGCTCCGAAGTGCTCAACCGCTTCAACATGTACAGCTCGATCGCCGTGAACGGCACCGCCGCCGACGGATATTCGTCGGGCGACGCCATCCGCGCCATTCAGGAAGTCGCGGCGCAGGTGCTCCCGAAAGGCTACGGTTACGACTTCGACGGCATCACCCGCGAGGAGGCGCAGACAGGCAGCAACACGACGATCATCTTCGGCATCTGTCTCCTGCTGATCTACCTCATCCTGAGCGCTCTGTACGAGAGCTTCCTGATTCCGTTCGCCGTCATTCTCTCCGTGCCGTGCGGTCTGCTGGGTTCGTTCCTCTTCGCCAAGATGATGGGGCTGGAGAACAATATCTACCTGCAGACGGGTATCATCATGCTGATCGGTCTGCTTTCGAAGACCGCCATCCTGATTACGGAGTACGCCGCCGACCGACGCGCCGCGGGCATGAGCCTCACGCAGGCCGCCGTATCCGCCGCCAAGGCCCGTCTCCGTCCTATCCTGATGACCGTCCTCACCTGCGTATTCGGTATGATTCCGCTGGTGTTCTCGCACGGTGTGGGCGCCAACGGCAACTCCACCCTCGGTTCGGGTGTCGTGGGAGGTATGATCGTCGGAACGCTGGCGCTGCTGTTCCTCGTACCGACGCTGTTCATCGTCTTCCAGACCCTGCAGGAGAAGGTCAAGCCGCTGGAGTTCGATCCCGATCCGCAGTGGGCCGTGCGCGCCGAGCTGGAGGAGTGTAAAAACGAGAAAGAGTAACAAGATGAAAAAGCTTATTATCATACTGGCCGCAGCGGCCATGACCGGCTGCGGCATCTACAAGCCCTATACGCGTCCCGAAGTGAAAACCGACGGACTCTACGGCACGGCCGAAACCGCCGATACGATGACGATCGGCAATATCGGCTGGGAAGAGATGTTTTCCGATCCCTACCTGCAGACGCTTATCCGGCAGGGACTGGAGAACAACACCGACCTGCAGTCGGCGCAGTGGCGGGTAAAGGAGGCCGAGGCGACGCTTAAATCGGCGCGTCTGGCTTACCTGCCGTCGTTCAACTTCGCACCGCAGGGCAACCTGAGCAGTTTCGACTGGGCGACGCCGTCGAAAACCTACAACATTCCCGTGACGGCAAGCTGGCAGATCGACATTTTCAACGGTCTGACCAATGCCAAGCGCAAAGCCAAAGCGCTCTACGCCCAGAGCCGGGAGTACGAGCAGGCCGTGAAGACGCAGCTGATCTCAGGCATTGCAAACCTCTATTACACGCTGCTGATGCTCGACGGGCAATATGAGGTAACCGAGCAGACCGCCGTGAAATGGCGCGAGAGCGTGCGCACGATGCGGGCGATGAAGGAGGCCGGCATGGCCAACGAAGCCGCCGTCGCCCAGTACGAAGGCACCTGTCTTTCGATCGAAGCGTCGCTGCACGATCTGCAATACCAGATCCGTATGGCCGAGAACAGTCTCTGCACGCTGCTGGCCGAAGGCCCGCATCAGATCGAGCGCGGCCGGCTCGAAGGACAGCGGCTGCCCGACGACCTGACGGTGGGCGTGCCCGTACAGATGCTTTCGAACCGTCCCGACATCCGCAGCGCCGAGTATTCGCTCATGCAGTCTTACTACGCCACCAGCGAAGCACGTTCGGCCCTTTATCCCACGATCACGCTGAGCGGCACGCTCGGTTGGACCAACAACAGCGGCATGGGGATCAAGGATCCCGGCAAGATACTGTGGTCGGCAGCGGCATCGCTTCTGCAGCCGATCTTTAACGCCAATGCCAACCGCGCCCGCGTGAAGATCGCCAAGGCGCAGCAGGAGGAGACCAAGCTGGCGTTCCAGCAGGCGCTGCTCAACGCCGGCGCAGAGGTGAACAACGCCCTTACGCAGTGCCAGTCGGCCCGCGCGAAGGCCGATCTGCGGGTACAGCAGATCGAAGCGCTGGAGCGCGCCGTGGAGAGCACGGAACTGCTGATGAAGCATAGCAGCACGACCTATCTGGAAGTGCTGACCGCCCAGCAGTCACTGCTTTCGGCCCAGTTGTCTCAGATAGCCGACCGCTTCGACGAAATACAAGGCGTCGTGAACCTCTATCAGGCTCTCGGCGGCGGTCGTGACATGGCTGAGGAGGCGAAATAATGAAGCGGGGAGCGACCAAGGAGGAGATCATCCGCATTACACAGGCGCTCATCGCCCGGAACGGCATCCGTGCCGTCCGGGTGGATGAGATCGCCCAGACGCTGGGTATCTCCAAGCGCACCCTGTATGAAATGTTCGCCGACAAGGACGATCTGATAAACGCCTGTCTCGACGCGATGAGCAGCAAGCAGCGCGAACGCATCGCAACGTACCGGAAACAACGCAGCGGCAGCGCCCTGCAGAGGACTTTCAAGCTGGCATACGAATATATCGCCAACCTCTACATGGTCGAAAGCAGTTTCCTGTCGGACCTGCGCCATAAAATAATTTATGCGGACCATTTCGACGAACACCGCGAGTTCTGGCGCCGCGAGCTGGCGCACCACCTCGAAGCCAGCAAGGAAGAGGGGTTGCTGCTTCCCGAAATCGAGGGCGCAAGTTTTGCAGACCGCATACTGGAGACGATTCTGGAACTACGGCTCAACAACGCCACGCGAGAGGAGGTTTACCTTTTTTGCAGAACGATTCTGCGCGGTGCGGCGACCCGGCAGGGCATCGAACGCATCGACAGAAAACGATAAACCGTATTTCGTAACATCAGAACGCTTCGCAACGATTCGTTGCGGAGCGTTTTTTTCGACGGTTCAATAGAGGAAGAGGAAGGTCTCCCCACACAAAACAAGCCCGCAGGAAAAACCTGCGGCCTTGCGGTTCGGAATAACCGATACGAATCTTTAATAGAGCATATCCTCGTCGGCTTCGTCCTCGTACCAATCCACGTGCTGGGCGCCGCCCGATGCGGCCCATGCGTTGAAATAGGTATAGGCGGTGCGGATGTCCTTACGCTCGGCAGGGTAGCGGAACTCGCCCGGAATCATCAGCGCCCACATCATGTAGTTGTCCTTCATACCCGTTCCCTTCGACACGAAGTATTTGTAAGGCTCGGCTTCGGTGAACGTATTGCCCGAAACAACCGCGAATCCGGTCGGCTTGTAGGTCGGCATATGCACCTCGGTATCGCGGCTGAATACGCCCGAACTCTTCGAATTGACTACGATAAAGGCGTTGACGGCCGACTCCAGCACCGCAGCCGCATCGACGGGCTGGGTGAAAGTCACGGTCGTCGTATGCTTCACGGTCGGAACGGGCGCCGTACCTTTGGAGGTATTGATGTATGTGCCTTCGCCGAGAATCTCCTGCGCGGTATTGAAGAGCGGAATGACGGCATATTCGTTGCCGGATTCGAGACCCGGTCCAGCGAATGCCCCCTTGCCGAAGGCCGTGTTCGTCGTCTCGACACTGGCGACCTGCGAAGCGGCGACCTTGTCCAGCTGCACGGCGAACGCATTGAGGTGCGCAGCGCCGGCGGCTTTCAGCTCCCAGTTGATGCGGACGGAACCCACCTTGCCGCTTTCCTTGTTCACGAGCCGGTCGATGCCGGTCACGACGACCACGTCGTTCATATCGTAATCGCCGATCCACGGCCAGCCGTCCTCGAAACAATAGGTGTAGGGCGCACCGATCACCTCGATGATTTCGGGCTCGGCTCCGGATCGGGAGTCACAGGCTCCTTGCCTCCGTTGCATTTGCTCTCGGCAATCACGACCGTCTGCTTGTCGCGCATCACGGCGCCGCCAATCAGGCTACCGGCGTCGATGACGTATTTCGCATCGGCCGCATTGTCGTAGACGACCTCCATAAGTCCCTCGAACTTGGTGCCGTAATAACGCGAGCTGACGCCCTTTTCCCGGATCACGACCACGGCCATCGGTTGGTCGGCCTGCGCCTGACTGACGATGCGCACGTTGCCGCCCGATCTGCTCGCATTGTATTCGTTCATGGAGAAGATCGAACCGGCTGCGGCATACAGCTCCGTATTGCTGTTGAAATATACCGTTCCGGCGTCGAGACCCGAACCCGAAGCGATGTAGAATTTCGCACCTTCGGCAATGACGTCGTCCGCTGCGGTATAGCAGTTCACGTAAAGCGTACCGCCGCCGCGGGCTTCGAGTTTATCCATCGTGGCCACACCTTTCTGGTAGGTCACCGAATAGTTGGTCACATAGAAGGTCCCGTCGATGGCAACCGTGCCGTTCTCGCAGTTGTGAAGCTCGGCGTAGGTATTGAGCCGGAAATCAGCACTTTCGACCTTGCCGTCGTTGTAGAGCTTCGCCTTGTTGGTGACTTCGACTTCACCCGCCTGCAATGCGGCCGACGCTCCGTTGTAGAACTCGCAGGAGGTGTTGACGTTGAACAGTCCGTTGACAACAAACGTGCCTTCGTTGACGACGGTCTTGCAGGAGAAGCTCGTCTGATCGGTCGTAAAAGTACCGCCCTCGAATACATAGATGGCCGGATTGACCGCATTCTGCTGGAGGTTGGCTTTCGCCTCCTTGATATATACTTCACCGCCCGGAAGCACCGCAAGGGTCGCCTGTCCGATAGTAACCGACGCATTGAGCGTCAGTTTGCCCGCCACGTAGAGAACCGGAGCGGAATGGGGCGAGAACTTGCCGTTCAAATTGATATTGCCCGTAACCTCGGCGCCCGCGGGAATGTAATATTCCGCCGCCGCGGCATAGGGTTTGGCGATCCAGCTGGCTCCGAGGTCGATATTGCCCGCCGGCGTCTGGCGGATAACCGCGCCTTCGGCGAAGTCGCTTTCCGTCTTAACCGGCAATGTCGGATAATCGGGCATCGACGAGCTTTCGCTGCGTGTAGCCGCGGAAATGCGGATTTTCGGCGCTTCGGCGCTTTTCATTACGGCGCCCGCAACATTGAGAGCCGCGGAAACCGGCTGCATGCTGACCGACACGGTACCGTCGGGCAGGGTAGTCTGCACATAAAGGTTCCTGACCCCGGCGGGCAGCGTCATGGCCGTCGAGAAAACAGGCTGCGAAGCCTTTACGACACCCATCGCAACGATATTTTCGTCGGCCAGCACGGGCGACGAATAGATGCGTACGACGGCATAGTCGGGAACAAGTCCGCTGACACTCGGCATACCGACCGCAGCCGATACGTCACGTGTCATCTTCCAATCGAAGTCCGCAGGCACGGCAGCAACGGGTTGCTGTCCGCCACCTTCGCCTTCGCTCGTCTCTTTTTGGCATGAAATAGCCAAAAACGTTGTCGCAAACAATGCGACAGCGAAAAGTCGTTTCATAAATCTGATAATTTTAGTCTATCCCTTGTGCATTGCGCACATTCTTCGAGACAAAGATAAACATTATTTTCAATTCCAAATCATTTCCGCTCATTTATTTAACAAAACAGGCCGCAATCGCATCTTTGGCATGCAAAATTCCGACCGCGGAAAAGGTTTTTCCAAAAAAATATTCCGCGGCGAGCGTAAAACTCAAAAAAACCGCTATATTTGCACCATTGGAAACAGATCCGAAGCTGAAATGACTGCAATGAACACATACGACAGCACGTACTGCGGAACACTCCGCGGTATGATGACCATGGGTATGATGTGCATGCGCAGCCGATTCCGCCGGGTGTAACCTTTCCGTATGCACGAACGACACAATCCGGCTTCCTTTGAGGTCGGATTTTTTTGTAACGAACAAACAGCGAAATATGACTCCGAAAAACTACCGATTCGAAACGCTGCAGGTACACGCAGGCCAGCAGCCCGATCCCGTGACCGGTTCGCGCGCACTGCCGATCTACCAGACCACGTCCTATGTTTTCGACAGCGCCGAACAGGGCGCGGCTCGCTTCGCCCTGCGCGAAGAGGGCAACATCTACACCCGTCTGAGCAATCCCACGACCTCGGTTTTCGAAGAGCGCATGGCTGCGCTCGAAGGAGGCACGGCGGCCGCATCGGGCATGGCCGCCCAGTATCTGGCGTTCAGCAATCTGGTCGAAGCGGGCGACAATATCGTCAGCACGTCGTTTCTCTACGGCGGCACGTTCAGCCAGTTCAAGCATACGTTCGCCCGCATCGGCGTCGAAGTGCGCTTCGCTCAGGGCGACGACATCCGAAGCATCGCATCGCTCATTGACGACCGTACGAAAGCGGTTTATCTGGAAACGATCGGCAATCCCGAATTCAACGTACCCGACTTCGAACCCATCGTCGCGCTGGCGCACAAGCACGGCATTGCGGTAGTGACCGACAATACGTTCGGCGCGGGCGGATTCCTCTGCCGGCCGATCGAATGGGGCGTGAACGTCGTGACGCACTCGGCGACCAAGTGGATCGGCGGGCACGGCACGAGTCTGGGCGGGGTAGTCGTGGACGGCGGCAACTTCGACTGGGGCAACGGCAGATATCCGCTGCTGAGCGAACCCTCGGAGGGGTATCACGGCTTTAATTTCTGGAAAGAGTGCGGCAAGACCGCCTTTGCGACCCGCACCCGCTGCGAAGGGCTGCGCGACATCGGCCCCTGCATCAGCCCGTTCAACGCGTTCCTGCTGACGCAGGGACTCGAAACGCTCTCGCTGCGCGTACAGCGCAGCGTGGACAACGCACTTGCGGTCGCGGAGTGGCTGGGAAAGAAACCCCCAAAAGAAAACAGCAGCCACGAGCGAAAGCGTCAGCTATCCGGGACTCAAAAGCAGCAAGTACCACACGCTGGCGAAGAAATACCTCCGCAACGGTTTCGGCGGCGTGCTGACGTTCCGCGTGAAAGGCAGTGCGGAGCAGGCGTCGAAGATCGTAGACAACCTCGGTCTGATCAGCCATCTGGCCAACGTCGGCGACGCGAAAACGCTGCTCATACACCCCGCATCGACCACCCACGCCCAGCTCGGCGAACAGGAACTGGCCGCTTCGGGCGTATATCCCAACCTGCTGCGGCTTTCGCTCGGCATCGAGCATATCGACGACATAAAGGAAGACCTGAACGAAGCGCTGAAACATCTGTAATGGAACCCCGCATTTACATAGCCCCCGGACCGTTCCGGCTGGAAACGGGACACACGCTGCCGGAGCTGAAGATCGCCTATCACACCTACGGCGAACTGAACGCCGCGCACGACAACGTGGTGTGGGTATGCCATGCGCTGACGGCCAATTCGGACGTCGCGGACTGGTGGCCGCACACGATCGAAACGGGGAAATTCCTCGATCCGGCGCGTCATTTCGTCGTCTGCGCCAACATCCTCGGCTCGCACTACGGCACGACGGGACCGCTTCATACGAATCCGCAAACCGGCACACCGTACTACCGGGATTTCCCGCCCTTCACGAT
>OGSD01003206.1_pt1 | contig 12636 bp, 10 predicted proteins | sample 1553571 | NCBI WGS metagenome assembly OGSD01 (sample SAMEA2580072, study PRJEB22360) | human gut metagenome | biome: human gut; feature: human-associated habitat; material: faeces | place: Denmark | collected 2008/2010 | reverse complement strand
CACACTGGGATCAGTATGCGAGGGGGACGATCGTTGGAATTACCCGTGGGGTAAATAAATATCACATCATCCGTGCGACGCTGGACTCTCTTGCATATCAGGTAAATGATGTGCTGCAGTCCATGAGAGCAGATTCCGGTATTCAACTGGCTTCACTTAAGGTAGATGGAGGAGCCAGTGCGAATGACTTTTTGATGCAGACGCAGGCAGATATCATTAACGCTCCGGTCAATCGTCCACGATGCGTAGAGACAACGGCCATGGGTGCTGCTTATCTGGCAGGGCTTGCTGTCAAATACTGGACCAGCAAGGAAGAAGTCCTTCAGAATTGGGCAATTGATAAGACCTTTATCCCAGAAATCACAGATGAAGCGCGAAGTAAACGCATTCGTGGATGGGAGAAAGCAGTCAAATATGCCTACGGATGGGCACGTGATGAAGAAAACTGATTACAAAAATAAAAATATATGATGGCATGAGAGAAGAGAGCCTGACATTAGATCCATGATACATGGGTTTATTTGTCGGGCTTTTTCTTATATAGAATTCAAAAATGAGGAGGAAAATAAAAATGGAAAAATATGATGTGATCATTATTGGTGCTGGAGTTACCGGTACGGCAGTTGCAAGAGAACTGTCCCGTTATCAGATAAAAACCTGTGTACTGGAAAGAGAGGAAGATGTATGTTGTGGAACTTCCAAAGCAAACAGTGCGATCATCCATGCCGGTTACGATGCAGAACCGGGAACTTTGAAAGCAAAATTAAATGTAAGAGGAAATCTGCTGATTGGAGAACTGGCTGAAAAACTGGATTTTCCATTTAAACGGAATGGTTCACTTGTGCTATGTCTGGACGAAAAAGACTATCCAAATCTACAGAAGCTTTATGAAAAAGGAATTACAAATGGGGTAAAGAAGCTTCGGATTTTGAATCATGATGAAGTGCTGGAGATGGAACCAAATGTGTCTGAAAATGTGTACGCAGCTCTGTACGCGCCAACCGGTGGAATTGTGTGTCCGTTTAATATGACGATTGCTTTTGCGGAAAATGCCTGTGTCAATGGAGTGGAGTTTCGTTTTGATACAGAAGTATTAAACATTTCACGGATTTCTTCTGGTACAGAGAACTGGAAAATTGAAACAACCAGTGGTACTTATGAAACAAAATGTATTATTAATGCAGCTGGAGTCTATGCTGATCGTTTTCATAATATGGTCAGCGAAAAGAAAATTCATATTATACCACGTAAAGGTGAATACTGTCTCCTTGACAAAAGTGCGGGCAGCCATGTGAGTCATACAGTTTTTGCACTCCCGGGAAAATTTGGCAAAGGTGTTCTGGTTACGCCTACTGTTCATGGAAATCTGCTGATTGGTCCAACTGCACAGGATATTGAAAATAAAGAAGGAACAAATACAACAGGAGATGGGCTGGATCAGGTACTTATCAAATCCTCCAACAGCGTCAGAAATATTCCGACAAGACAGGTGATCACATCTTTTGCAGGTCTTCGAGCCCATGAAGACGGAGATGATTTTATTATTGGAGAAACGGAAAAAGATTTTATAGACTGTGCCGGAATTGAATCCCCGGGATTATCCAGTGCACCGGCAATCGGAGAAATGGTTGCAGATATTCTTAAGAAAAAATATGACCTGAAAGAAAAAGTAAACTTTGTATCAACAAGAAAAGGTATTGCTGACCTGAATGCAATGTCGCTTGAAGAGAGAAACGAATATATTCGTCGCAATCCGGCTTATGGAAATATTATTTGCCGATGTGAAATGGTAAGCGAAGGGGAAATTATTGATGCGATCAAAAGACCTGTTGGAGCCAGATCCCTTGATGGTGTCAAACGACGTACCAGAGCAGGCATGGGACGATGTCAGGCAGGCTTCTGTTCACCGAGAACAATGGAAATTCTTGCGAGAGAACTTGAAATTCCAATTGGAAAAATTACAAAATGTGGCGGAGGTTCCAGAATCATTGAAGGCGTAAATAAAGATTCATTTCAGGAGGGAAACAAATGAAAACATATGATATTGTAATCATTGGTGGTGGCCCGGCAGGATTGTCGGCAGCTGTTGCAGCACGAAAGAATGGAACAGAAAGTATTTTAATTCTTGAAAGAGACAAGGAACTCGGAGGAATTCTGAATCAGTGTATTCACAATGGATTTGGTCTTCATACATTTCAGGAAGAACTGACAGGACCGGAATATGCTGGACGTTTTATCACACAGGTTATTGAATTGGGAATAAAGTATAAATTACACACTATGGTCATGGATATCAGTGCTGACAAGGTTATAACAGCGATGAACCGTGAAGATGGAATGTTTCAGATCCAGGCAAAAGCAGTGATTCTTGCAATGGGATGCAGAGAACGTTCCCGGGGAGCACTTAATATTCCGGGATACCGTCCGGCAGGCATTTTTTCGGCAGGAACTGCACAGCGTCTTGTTAACATTGAGGGATATCTTCCAGGACTCAAAGTTGTGATTCTTGGATCAGGTGATATTGGTCTGATCATGGCAAGAAGAATGACTCTGGAAGGTGCAGAAGTACAAGTTGTTGCAGAACTGATGCCATATTCCGGCGGATTGAAGCGAAATATTGTACAGTGTCTGGATGATTTTGGAATTCCGCTGAAACTTAGCCATACTGTAATCGATATAAAAGGAAAAGAAAGAGTGGAGGGTATTACTCTTGCAGAAGTAGACAAGTCAGGTAAGCCAATTCCTGGAACAGAGGAAGAATATGAATGTGATACGCTGCTTCTTTCGGTTGGTTTGATTCCGGAAAATGAAATTTCACGTGGAATGGGAGTTGAACTGAATCCGGTCACTTCAGGCCCAAGGGTAAATGAAAGCCTGGAAACAAATATGGAAGGTGTTTTTGCATGTGGAAATGTACTTCATGTTCATGATCTGGTGGATTTTGTATCGGAAGAGGCTGCAGCTGCCGGACAGAATGCATCCATGTATGTTCGGAGAAAAGAGAATGCAGGTGAATCCTATAAAGATGCACGAGAAATACTTTTGGTGCCAGAAGCAGGAGTAAGATATACGGTTCCTTCCGTGATTCGCATAGAACATATGGCAAAAGAGCTGACAGTTCGTTTCCGCGTCGGCGGAGTATATAAAAACTGTTATATCAGCTGTTATTTAGGCAAAGAGAGAATTATCCACAGAAAACGTCCGGTAGTGGCACCTGGTGAGATGGAACAGATCAAACTGACAAAAGAACAGCTGCTGGGATATCCATATGCAGATAAAATCACACTTAAAATTGAGGAGGCATAGAGTATGGAGACGAGAAATCTGACATGCATTGGCTGTCCAATGGGCTGCCCGCTTACAGTGAAAATAGAAAATGGAACCGTATTAAGTGTAGAAGGAAATACCTGTAAAAGAGGTGCAATATATGGAAAGAAGGAGGTAACAGATCCGACTCGTATTGTAACAACAACCGTTCATGTATCTGGTGGTGTTGAAAATATGGTATCTGTCAAAACACAGAGCGATATTCCAAAAGATAAAATTTTTGACTGTATTCATGCACTTAAAAATATTACTGTTTCTGCACCTGTGCATATCGGAGATGTGATTCTTAAAGACATTGCGCATACAGGTGTCGCCATCATCGCAACTAAAAATGTCGAGTAAATCCATTCAATTCCATTGACAATTCAGCATGAAAAGTCTATCATAAAAACAGTGTGTTTTCCTGAAAATCCACCTCAGACAGGGGTGGATTTCGTTCAGGAAAGGGTATCATACATCAACAAAGGAGAATTATATATCATGACAATATCCATGATAGGCATCGATCATGACAGAGCGCCCGTAGATATCCGGGCTTTGTTTGCGTTTACAAAGAAAAATGCCGGTGAAGCAATGGAAAAACTCAAAGAGACAGCAGGAATCCATGGCTGTATCATACTTTCAACCTGCAATCGTCTTGAAATTTGGGCAAGCCACGAAGACGACCAGGAACTTTCTCTTTACCAGTGTCTTTGCCAGCTTAAAAATATACAGGATGATTCTTATGAATCTTATTTTGTTTCAAGAACAGACCGTGAGGCTGCAGAACATCTTTTTTATCTGGCAGGAGGACTGAAATCTCAGATTCTGGGTGAAGATCAGATCCTGACGCAGATTAAAGATGCACTGAACCTTGCAAGGGAACATTTTACGACAGATAGTATACTGGAAGTCCTTTTTCGCATGGCTGTTACAGCCGGAAAGAAAATCAAGACAGAAGCACCACTTGCACATGGAAATCCATCGGTTATCCATCAGGCGGTCAGTCACCTGAAAGAGCAGGGATATGATATGCATGGAAAAATCTGCATGGTGATCGGAAATGGTGAAATGGGAAAAGTTGCAGCGCAGACTTTGCGGGATGCAGGGGCAAATGTAACGGTAACTGTCCGTCAGTACCGCAGTGGTATGGTGAGTATTCCGATAGGATGCAGCCGCATTCATTATGGAGAACGTATGAACTTTTTGCCAAACTGCGATATTGTAGTCAGTGCGACCGCCAGTCCGAATTTTACTTTGCGGGAAGAATTGTTCCGGGACATTACAATCCGGAAGCCACTTTTGCTTTTGGATCTTGCGGTTCCGAGAGACATTGAACCATCTCTGGGCAGAAAAGAAAATATTACGCTTTATGATATGGACAGCTTCCATACAGAAAAACTGTCACCGGAAGCCAATGAGAGTCTGGTCAGGGCAGCTGCAATCGTAGAAGAACAGATGGCTGAATTTTTTCAGTGGCTGGATGGAAGAGATGTAATTCCGAGAATTCAGGAGATTAAGGCAGAGGCTGTTCAGGATTTGAATCTCCGTATTGAAAAGATACTCAAAAAGACACCTATGCAGGAAGAAGACAGAGTGCAGCTTCTCGAGGCAGTGGATACCGCAGCAGGAAAAGTTGTCAATAAAATGATCTTTGGGCTCAGAGACAGCCTGAATCAGGAAGCTTTTCTGGAATGTGTGGCAGGATTGGAGAAAGTATATGAAGAATAAACGATATTTTCCGATGTTTATTGATCTGTCCGATAAAAAGATTGTTGTAGTTGGTGGCGGAAATATTGCGACCAGGAGAATAAGGACATTGCTGCAGTTTACAAGAAATATTACGGCAATTGCACCGAAATCGACTATGGAGCTGCAGGAACTTGGCAAAACCGGTTATGTCAATCTGATTACACGTCCGGTAAAAAGGTCAGATTTTGATATGGCATATATGGTGATCGCAGCTACAAACGACTGGAAATTAAACGATGAGATATACCGTGTCTGTAAAGAAGAGGGAATTTATGTCAATGTTGCAGACGATAAGAGTAAATGCGATTTCTATTTCCCGGGTATTTATATGAAAGATGAAGTTGTGATCGGAATTACCGCCAGTGGCCTGGATCACAGCAGAGCCAAAAAAGTCCGCTTGGCAATTCAGGAAGCAATGGAGGCATCAGATGATACAGACAACAGCGAAGAATAAAGTTATTATCGGAAGTAGAGAGAGCCGTCTTGCTGTTTTACAGAGTGAGATGGTACGTGATTACATAAAAGAACAGCATCCGGGACTGGATGTTGAAATTCTTACAATGAAAACAACTGGAGACAAAATCCTTGACCGGACACTTGACAAAGTTGGCGGAAAAGGCCTTTTTGTAAAAGAACTGGACAAGGCATTGCTGGAAGGCAGAACAATGCTGTCTGTGCACAGTCTGAAAGACATGCCGATGGAAGTTCCGGAAGATCTGCCACTGCTTGCTTTTTCCAGAAGAGAGGATCCGAGAGATGTTCTGGTGCTGCCGGAGGGTGCAGCCAGCCTGGATCCTTTGAAACCTCTGGGCTGTTCCAGTCTTCGTCGCACTTTGCAGCTGCAAACAATTTATCCGGATATGAAAGTGAAAAGTATCAGGGGAAATCTTCAGACAAGACTGCGTAAGCTGGATGCAGGAGAATATGCGGGGCTGATCCTTGCGGCAGCAGGCCTGAAGCGTCTGGGCCTGGAAAAAAGAATTCATCGTTATTTTTCAGTAGATGAGATTCTTCCGGCAGCCGGACAGGGGATTCTTGCCGTACAGGGACATAAAGGCCTGAAATATGAATATCTGAGTGGATATAAGGACGAGGATGCATGGATAGCAGGCACTGCAGAAAGAGCTTTTGTCAGATATCTGGATGGAGGCTGTTCCTCACCGGTTGCTGCATTTGGTATTGTGGAAGGTGAGGAGCTGTTTCTTCGAGGACTTTATTACAGGGAAAAAGATGGCAGATATTTTAAAGACAGTATCCGAGGACCAAAGACAGAAGCGGCCCGCCTGGGTATGTGTCTGGCCGAACAAATGAAGCGTGAGCATGAAGAACAGGAGAACGACAAATATACAGGAGGAGAGCCAGTATGAAAAAAGGAAAAGTGTGGCTTGTGGGAGCCGGACCGGGTGATATCGGGCTTTTCACACTGAAAGGTATGGAAGTGCTTCAGCAGGCGGAGGTCGTGGTATATGACAGCCTGGTGGGGCAGGGGGTCCTTGCAAAAGTGCCGACCACGGCTCGTCTGATCGATGTAGGAAAACGTGCTGATAAGCATACGATGCCACAGGAACAGATCAATCAGGTATTGCTTGAAGAAGCGCAGAAAGGTCAGCGCGTGGTTCGCTTGAAAGGAGGAGACCCGTTTCTTTTTGGAAGGGGTGGAGAAGAACTGGAACTTCTGACTGTAAATGGTATTCCCTATGAAATCGTTCCAGGTGTGACTTCATCCATTGCAGTTCCTGCATATAATGGAATTCCGGTAACGCACAGGGATTTTTGCTCTTCTGTGCATATTATTACCGGACACAGACGTGCCGGAAAGGAATACGATATAGATTTTAAAGCTCTGGTCAATACAAAGGGAACTCTGGTATTTCTGATGGGTATTGCGGCACTGTCAGATATTTGTTTTGGTTTACTTGAAGCTGGAATGGATCCGGCTATGCCGGCGGCCGTTCTCCAAAAGGGAACTACGGCAGATCAAAAGAGGGTGGTGGCAACCGTAGCAACTCTGAAGGAGGAAGTAGACCGTCAGGGAATAGAAACACCGGCGATCATTGTTGTCGGAAAGGTATGCAGACTTGCAGATGAATTTGGCTGGTATGAAAAACTTCCTCTTGCAGGATGGAAAGTTCTTGTAACCCGTCCAAAGGGGCGTAGTTCACGAACCGCGGAGGAATTGCGCAGAAGGGGCGCGGAAGTTCTGGAACTTCCATCAATTCGAACAGTTCCGCTTGAAGATCAGAGTACACTTGTTCATGCATTTGAGGAAATTTCCTCTTACCAGTGGATCGTATTTACCAGTCCGACCGGAGTGGAAATCTTTTTTGATGAGCTGAAAAAAGCACATAAAGATATTCGCAGCCTGGCAGGAGCACAGATTGCTGCAATCGGTCAGGGCACGGCAAAAGTTCTGGAAGACAGGGGCATTCTTGTTGATCTGATTCCGGAAGTTTATGATGGCGAATCACTTGGCGAAGCACTGGCAGTGAAACTTCAGGGAGGAGAGAAGATTCTTCTGCCGAGGGCGAGAAAAGGCAATCAGAAGCTTGTAAAGATTCTTAAGGAACAAGGCGGACAGGTCAGTGATATTCCAACCTATGATACAGTATATGAGAAAAGCAGTCTGATTCATATTGACAGGGAAATTGAAAGTGATTCCATAGATTGTGTAGTATTTACAAGCGCATCTACTGTAAAAGGATTTGTAGAGAGTACCGGGCTTTTGGATTACTCCAAAGTTACTGCGGCATGCATTGGAAAACAGACAAAAGCTGCGGCAGACGATTATGGAATGCAGACATATATGTCAGAAAAAGCAACCATTGATTCGCTTGTAGAACTGGTTGTTAAAATAAAAAACAGATAAGGTAAACAAATAAGGAAGAGGTGCATTAAAATGGATCTGATTCAGAGACCAAGAAGACTTCGTGGAAGTGAAACATTACGTAAAATGGTAAGAGAAACAAGAATTGATAAATCATCGCTGATCTATCCGCTTTTTGTAAAAGAAGGTACTGGAATTGAAGAGGAAATTCCGTCTATGGAGGGACAGTACCGTTACAGTGTGGATCGTCTTCCATATGAACTGGAACGTCTGCAGAAAGCAGGAGTCAGCAGCATCATGCTTTTCGGTATTCCAGATCATAAAGATGAAGTGGGCAGTGGCGCATATGACGAATACGGAATTGTTCAGAAAGCACTGAGAGAGGCCAGAAGACAGTTCCCGGATCTTTACTATATTACAGATGTATGTATGTGTGAATATACTTCTCATGGCCATTGTGGTGTGCTCTGCGGACATGAGGTTGAAAATGATGCGACGTTAGATCTGCTTGCAAAGACAGCACTCTCTCATGTAGAGGCAGGTGCTGATATGGTGGCGCCTTCCGATATGATGGATGGCCGTGTGCGTGCAATCCGTGAGTGCCTGGATAAAGCAGGACATAAAGAAACACCAATCATGTCTTATGCGGTCAAATATGCATCGGCTTTTTATGGCCCGTTTCGTGATGCGGCAGGTTCTGCACCATCTTTTGGAGACCGTAAAAGTTACCAGATGGATTACCATAATCGTCGTGAAGGAATGAAAGAGGCACTGACAGATATTGAAGAAGGTGCAGATATTATTATGATCAAGCCGGCAATGTCTTATCTTGATATGGTTTCAGAAGTATCAAAAGCAACCAATGTACCGATCGCAGCGTACAGTGTCAGCGGTGAATATGCCATGGTCAAGGCTGCCGCTAAAATGGGCTGGATCGATGAAGAAAAAATCGTCTGCGAAATGGCAGCAAGTGCATACAGAGCAGGTGTGAATATATATCTTACCTATTATGCAAAAGAACTTGCGCGTTTTATTGATGAAGGGAGAATTGGATAATGGGAAGATCAGAAGAATTATTTGAACGGGCGGTCAAAAGAATTCCGGGAGGGGTTAACAGTCCGGTAAGAGCTTATGGTGCAATTGGAATGGCACCGAGATTTATCAAACGTGCGGATGGATGCCATATTTATGATGTAGATGATAACTGTTATGTTGATTATATTGACTCCTGGGGACCAATGATCCTTGGACATAATTTTCCAGAAATCCGGGAGGCGGTGGTAAAAGCATGTGCAGAAGGCTTGAGCTTTGGATGTGCTACAGAGATTGAAGTGGAAATGGCAGAATTTATCTGTGAGCATCTTCCACATGTGGAAATGGTACGTATGGTAAATTCCGGTACAGAAGCAGTTATGAGTGCGATCCGTGCAGCCAGAGGCTATACAGGAAGGGACAAAATCATTAAATTTGCCGGATGTTACCATGGACACAGTGATGCGCTGCTGGTAAGTGCCGGTTCTGGTGTGATGACGAGTGGGGTTCCAGACAGCGCCGGTGTACCAAAGGGATGTACCCAGGATACGATGACCGCGGTCTATAATGATCTTGACAGTGTAAAAGCTCTTTTGGAGCAGGCAAAAGGACAGGTTGCAGCGGTAATCGTTGAACCGGTAGCTGCCAACATGGGTGTGGTTGCTCCGAAAAAAGGTTTTCTGGAAGGCCTTCGTACTTTGTGCGATCAGCATGGAACACTGTTGATCTTTGATGAGGTTATTACAGGATTTCGTCTGGCATTTGGCGGTGCCGCTGAATATTATGGCGTAACACCGGATATGGTGACTTACGGCAAGATCATAGGTGCGGGTATGCCGGTGGGAGCATATGGCGGAAGAAGAGAAATCATGGAAATGGTTTCTCCTGCAGGTCCGGTATATCAGGCTGGTACTTTAAGTGGAAATCCGATTGCAATGGCAGCAGGACTTACACAGCTGAAATATCTGTATGAACATCAGGAAGTATATAAGGATCTGGAAGAAAAAGGCCAGAAACTGTATGGAGGAATTGAAGAGATCCTGAAAGAGGCAGGAAGTGAATATCATGTAAATCATGTTTCTTCTCTGGGAAGCCTGTTTTTTGCAAAAGAAGAAGTGGTGGATTATACTTCAGCCAAGTCTTCTGATACAAAAGCATTTGCAGATTATTTCCTAGCCATGCTGAAACAGGGAATCCATCTGGCACCTTCTCAATTTGAAGCAATGTTCCTTTCAACAGCGCATTCCGATGAAGTACTTGAAGATACACTTACCAAGATCCGAAATTACTTTATGTAAAGTACGTAAGAAAATACACATTCAACAGAGAATGTCAACTTGTTCTTGCAAATGAATTGTGCTATAATTAGGACACCAAATGCGGATAGAGCTTTCGCACATATTCATCGAATTTTAGGAGGCAGTATAATGGGGAACAAGAAATATGTGGCCTATGTGGGTACATACACTTATGGTACCAGTAAGGGCATTCAGGTTTATGATGTAGATGTGGAGAATGGTAAACTGATCGAACGAAGCGAAGTTAACGTCAGCAATGCATCTCACACAGCAGTTTCCAAAAACGGTAAGTATCTGTATTCTATTGAGGACGAGGGTGTTGCGGTATTCAAACGTGACGAGAACGGAGACCTTGTTCGAATTAACAGTGTAGGAATTGACGGCATGAGAGGCTGTTTCCTTGCTACAGATGTGGACGGTCGTTATCTTTATGTTGCGGGATATCACGATGGCAAAGTAACGGTTGTACATACACATAAAGATGGAAGTCTTGGCCGTATTATGGATGGTGTATTTCATAAAGGACTTGGAAGTGTCGCAGAGCGTAACTTCCGTCCACATGTAAACTGTGTACGTCCGACACCGGATAATAAATATCTTTGTGCAGTTGACAATGGAATTGATCAGGTTAAGATCTATCGGATCAACAAAAGACGCCATAAACTGGAATTAGTAGATATTCTTCGCTGCCCGAGAGAGAGTGGACCAAGAATCATTCGTTTCAGTGCTGATGGAAAGTATGCATATATTCTGTTCGAATTAAGTAATGAGATTAAAGTTTACAGTTATGATGGAAGTGGAAACAATCCGGAATTTGAACTTCTGCAGAGTGTTTCTACATTGAGTAAGCAACATGACAAGGATGCGATTCACAATGCGGCTTCCGGTCTGGCACTTGCTCCTGATGGCAAACATCTTTTCTGCACAACAGCTGGTGAAAACACAGTCTCCATGTATGAGATTGATGCAGAAACCGGACTTCTGGAGAAAAAGTTCACTCTGCCGATCAGCGGTGATTATCCGAAGGATATAGTAATCTTCCCTGACAATCAGCATATTGCTATTGCGAACCATGCAAGTAATACAATCACAACATTCAAAGTGGATTATGAGAAGAATATTATTGTGATGAATGATAAACCACATAAAATTGAAACTCCAAACAGTATTCATATGTGGCCGGTACCACAGGACTTTGATGCTGTTGAACCTTTAGCTGATGCAGAAGCTGAGCAGGAGTGATTTTTCTCATATATATTTGTAAATGTAAAGATCCCGCAGTTATGACTGCAGGATCTTTTTTGCGTTATAGAAGCGACTCTGTCTGATTTATTTTGTGTAAAATTTCTGAATATAGTCCAGACGGGAAGTCATATTGGCAAAAAGTGCATCTGTAATTGCAAGCGCACACATAGATTCAATAACGACAACTGCCCTTGGTACGATGACTGGATCGTGACGTCCATGAATTTCAAGAGAAATATTTTTGCCGTTGCATGTAGTTGTTTCCTGTGGCTGGCTAATGGAAGGGGTTGGTTTGATATAAGCACGGAGAATGATCTCGCTTCCATCACTGATACCACCCATGATGCCACCGGCGTGATTGCTTGTTTTGCTGATTTGCCCGTTTTCAAAATGAAATCCATCATTATCATCGGAACCGTTCATATGTGCAACTTCTGTACCGTCACCGATTTCGACAGCTTTAACAGCACCGACAGACATAACTGCCTGGGCAAGTACTGCATCAAGTTTTTCGAAGACAGGGCTTCCAAGACCTGCTGGGACACCTGTGATACGACACTCTACAACACCACCGGCACTGTCCTGGCTTTTCATACATTTCTCCAGATATGCACCTGCCCTGGCAGCGGCATCCGCATCTGGCATATAAAATGCATTATTGTTGATTTCTTCTGAATCAAATTTTTTGATGGAAACAGGTCCGATGGATTTTGTATAAGTACAGAAAGAAATCCCTAAAGTTTCCAGAATTTTGGAGGCAATTGCACCTGATGCCACACGCCCGATAGTTTCCCGACCGGAAGAGCGGCCGCCGCCTCGATAATCACGAAAACCGTATTTGGCATCAAAAGTATAATCTGCGTGTCCGGGACGATAGGAAAGCGCAATATTGCCGTAATCTCTGGAACGCTGGTCAGTGTTGCGGACTATTAATGAAATTGGGGTACCGGTAGTTTTTCCCTCAAAAATGCCGGAAAGGATTTCGACAAGATCGCCCTCTTTACGTGCAGTTGTGTAGCGGCTCTGACCGGGTTTGCGTCTGTCGAGAAATTTTTGGATGTCTTCTTCACAGAGAGAAAGTCCTGCCGGGCAGCCGTCCACAACAGCACCAAGCGCTTTTCCATGAGATTCCCCCCAGGTAGTTACAGTGAAATGTGTACCAAAGCTGGATTTATTCAT
>OGSD01003191.1_pt1 | contig 12676 bp, 9 predicted proteins | sample 1553571 | NCBI WGS metagenome assembly OGSD01 (sample SAMEA2580072, study PRJEB22360) | human gut metagenome | biome: human gut; feature: human-associated habitat; material: faeces | place: Denmark | collected 2008/2010 | reverse complement strand
CAGAAATGCCGAGGCATGGACGCCGAGGCAAGGAGAAATCGAGCCATGGATGGCGAGTTTCGACGGTTTCGTCCTTCTATGAAAACCTACAAGGCATAATTCATACAGTATCTTGGCTGCGCAGTGTAGCGGACACCGGAGTGTATACAGACCACCGCAGTGCCCGCAAGCAGCGTCCCGTACTACTACTAATACTGCAGCACTACAGCCACAGTAAAGCAATATTCCCTACTCTAGAGGATTACCGGCTGAATCTGTCGTCCGGCCATCACTTCATTTATTGTGTCGACAACCCGTTTTCCATCACACACGAGTGAATTCGGTTTCTTCACACAGTCATCCTGCCCAAACGGCACAAAATAAATATTTTTCATATTCATCAGCTTTCCGATATTCTTAAAGTTGATGCCGAGCGCATCATTTGTGGAAATCCCGATAACAAGCGGTCTGCCGTTTCTCAGATGAGCCTTTGCCGCGAGAAGGACCGGTGTATCCACTATGCCGTTTGCAAGCTTTGCCGCTGTGTTGCCGGTGCATGGGTAAATCACCATCACGTCAAACAGCTTTCCCGGACCGACACGCTCTGCCTCCTGCAGTGTCCTGATGCCCTCATCCCCTGTGATTTCGGAGATAGTATGCATAAAGTCTCCCGCCTTTCCAAAGCGTGTGTTCATCATCTGTGCATTATAGGAATATACAGGTGTCACATGTGTGAAGCTATCCACAAGCCGCTTTGCAACATCCTTAGTCTTTTCAAAACTACAGAAGGAGCCTGTAATTCCCATTCCTACGGTGCAATCCGAAATAACCATAAGCCCTCCGTCATACCTTTTCTTTTCATACAGTCATAAAGTATTTTTGCACCGGTTTTCGGACAGTATATGCCCGGAAGACCGAGCGCATGCGTACAGTTTATCTGATACCTCTTACAGGCCTCAAAATCACAGCCGCCGGGCTTAGATGCAATGTCTATAATTATCGCATCTTTTTGCAAAATCATGATTAAACTTTCATCTATAACCCTATCCGGTACTGTGTTTATGAGAAACAGTGTTTCAAAGCAGGCCTTGGCAGGATCATTAAAATCCACCGTTTCATATCCCAGTTCAGCGGCCTCATGCCTTGCCTGTTTTCTCCTTGCCATCACCATGACACGGGCTCCCATAGCAGAAAAAACGCGGGCAATTGCCTTTCCGCATTTTCCAAACCCGCTCACAAGTACCTTTGAGCCGTATATACCATGTATGCTTTTTTGTATTGCTATGGACGCAGTGGCCTCGGCCGTAACAATGGCATTCTGCTCTATGACAGTTTCATCTCTCATAAAGTCACAGCCCCTGTCAATACCGGGAAAGCACTCCGGCATCATGCCGCCCCACACTGCAATATTGTTAATTATTATATTATGTTTTAATTTTTCTATATCACTATTTATAAGCTTAAGCTTTGAAAACGGTGTAGGAAACACAATATTCCCAACACGCTCATAATCGATCCCGCCGCTGTTTCTGCAATCTGTCTGTTCTCCTCCCAGCATATCAGCGAGGTACTTTTGCCTCTGATCCGTAACATATATTATAGTGTCTTTTTGCATAATAACTTCTTCCTTTCGCTATAATATATGCGCATTTTCAGCTTATGTGAGGGTATTTTGTTTTCTCGCTTAAAGCTTCCTCATAAAGCTTTTTCAAAGCTTTACCTATTCAAAAAAATACAGAGCCTGGCATATATTCCGCCAAGCCCTGTATTTTTTATAAATTCTACATTTAATTTTTAAATTATCCTATTCAATTCCGGTTTCAACGGATAATCTCTCCGTAGCTTATTACAGCTGTGTGACAACAAAAATATCGTAGATGGCTTTTATTGCCTTGTCAAAGTCATCATTGCTTACACCGATGATGATATTGAGCTCTGATGAACCCTGATCAATCATGCGCACATTGATATTGGCATGTGCAAGTGCAGAGAAAATCCTGCCGGCTGTACCACGGTTTGACTTCATGCCACGGCCAACAACAGCGATAAGCGCGAGGTCTGACTCGAGGTCAATGATATCAGGATGAGCAAGTCTTCTGATTGAGCTGATAACCTGCTGCTCCTTGCCCTCAAACTCTGCCTGATGTACGAATACTGTCATAGTATCGATACCTGATGGCATATGCTCTATAGAGATACCGTTCTCCTCAAACGCCTGGAGAGCCTTTCTACAGAAGCCCACCTCTGAGTTCATCTTGTCCTTGTCGATATTTACCGCAACAAAGCCCTTCTTTCCGGCGATACCTGTGATGGTATAATCAGGCTTTTGGCATGTGCTCTCAACGATGAGAGTACCAGGTGCTTCCGGGTCGTTTGTATTTCTGATATTGATTGGGATGCCTGCCTTTCTTACAGGGAAAACAGCATCCTCGTGGAGCACTGATGCTCCCATGTATGAAAGCTCTCTGAGCTCTCTGTATGTAACAACCTTGATTGGCTGTGGATTGTCGATAATTCTAGGATCAGCTACGAGACAGCCTGAAACATCTGTCCAGTTCTCATACATGCTGGCACGACATGCCTTTGACACGATTGAACCTGTGATATCTGAACCACCTCTTGAGAAGGTGACTACCTTTCCGTCAGGTCCTGCTCCGTAAAAGCCCGGAATAACAGCCTTTTCTGTCTGCTCAAGCTTCTTTGATAGCACCTTGTCTGTCTTTTCCGCGTCAAAATTGCCATTCTCATCAAAGAAGATGACTGTTGCCGAATCTATAAACTCATATCCGAGATAGTTTGCCATGATGATTCCGTTTAAGTACTCACCACGTGAGGCTGCATAATCTACGCCTGCTTTTGCCTTGAAATTCTCAGCTATAATCTTGAACTCCTCATCAAGTGCCAGCTTTAAATGAAGACCATTTATGATTGAATCATATCTGTCCTTGATTTTTCTGAGCATAACCTTGAAATCCTGATCATTCTCAGCCAGATCATAGCATGCATAAAGCATATCTGTTACCTTTGTGTCTTTGGAATTTCTCTTTCCCGGTGCACTCGGCACAACATATTTTCTTGACTCATCGCTTCTTATGATGTCGCCAACCTTTGTGAACTGCTCTGCACTGGCGAGCGAGCTGCCGCCAAACTTTACTACCTTTACCATTTGTCTATTTTTCCTCTGCTTCCTATATAAATAACTGTATTAGCCAATATTATACCGCTTTGATAAATCATTCGTCAATACTCAATATAGTCAACATCCAACTTCATAACATCGTGTTCTTTGTCAAATGTGATGATACCGTATGATGGCATGCAGCCCCACAGCGGTGCACCGATGCTTCCCGGATTCATCATCGCAAGACCATTGTGCTTATCATAAAACAGCTTGTGTGTATGTCCAAAGAGAGCCAGATCTGCCCCGATTTCCTTTGCATGAAGCTCCAGATGCATATATGACATCTTTACTCCGTATGTATGTCCATGGCACATGAGTACCTTATAGCCGTCGATATCAATAAGTCTCTCTGTATCTCCCCGTGAAAAATCACAGTTTCCCGGCACATTGACCATGGTTATATGAGGAAACTCTCTCCTAAGGGCATCCGCATCCACAACGCAGTCTCCCAGATGAAGTATCATATCAGGCTCCTCTCTTTTGACTGCCCGAATCATATTTCCCACATTACCATGTGAATCACTCAGTACCAAAACTCTCTTCATGCGCGTCTCTCCTATATCTTGTTTTACGTATTCATCCAGAACCACCCCAACACACATTCGCAAAAACGCACGATACTCGTGCTTTCTAGCTGCTACGTATCTAATTTTGCTCATATGTGTGGGGGTGGCTCTATTCGAGCCACCTTGAGAACAAGAAAATCTGCCGCTTACATGCGAGCATGACGCATCAGCCTTTTTGTTCTCAATGGTTCTGAATAGTTACCTTTTTTATATATTATCATAAGTTTTCCGCGTGTAAAATATTTTTTTTATATACGCAAAAAGCTCCATGCCGACTTCATTGTCAGCCCGGAGCTTTTAATCTTTAATTTTAACTATGCAAGCCTCTTCCACTGCTTGCTGCACTTATAATAAGAATAGAACATACATCTTTCTGCCTGCTCGCATCTGACCGGTGCACTCTCGATATTGCACTGGCAGTTTACAATAGCATCTGCTTTTCCCTTACATGAACCCTTTATCATTACATCATCTAAAACTTCGTCTGACATTCTCTTTCTCCTCACATTTGTTTGATAGTATATTTACCTGTTACAATATTGATATATTTTATTATTTTTCTCTGTACGGGCTATGCTTTACGTACTCTTACCATCGGCTTAAATACTAACATCTTGTCCGCAACAGTTGTGATTATACTATATATTGTATTTTAAATCCATATGTCATTTCTAACAAAACAAATGATTTTTTATGTCACATTTTTCACTTGACGAATTTCATTTTCATGTTCAAGCCCAAAAATCAAGGATATCTGAGTAAAACTTTTCCAAGGTATCATCATCCGCATTAAATATCTCGTGCTTTGAATCAGGATAGACCTTCTTAACGCCCTGAGGCAGCTTCGCAATAAATTCATCCTCAGCGGTATTTGAAACCAGAGTATCCTTTCCCGCCTGACATAACAGCACCGGTATTTTAATTTCCTGTGCATGCTTCTTTATATATTTGGATGCCTTGCGCCCTGCCCTGCACCATCTGTATGTGGCGCCATTTGTACGATAGCGTTCCTCCTCCACCTTGCACTTGTATATGTAGTCATAGCGCGCCTTTGACAGACAACAGCTCGATTCAAAATCATACTCATCCGTATACTGTGTCTGGCTCGGCAGATATTTATCGTTCCAGTTAAGCACACTTGCGACAAACAGTATCGCCTCCACGGCAAAATGTGAAAAATTGCCATAAAGCATCTCTATCATAGGGCTTGAAAGTACTGCCTTTGTAAATACCTCAGGATGCTTCTCAAGATAAAGGGCAGCTATCGCGCCTCCCATAGAATGACCGTACAGGTAAAGCGGTCTGCGCCCCTCACGCTTCATCACAATCTCGCGGATAAACATATCAAGGTCACTCACATAATCGTCAAAACTGTTTACAGTGACCATGCTCATATCTGATACACTTCTTTCCGAAAAGCCGTGTCCGCGATGCTCCACCATATATACAGAGTATCCGGCCTTTGCGAAATAGTAAATCATCTCATAATATTTAGGCATACACTCTGTAAATCCATGTGATATGACTATGGCAGCCTTTGGTACAGGTGTCGTCACATAGCCGTAATGTATGCGTGTGCCATCTGCACTCTTCATATAGCCATCTTCAAAATTAAGCCTGATAAAAGGTAAAACATATCTTGTTAATTCCTCATTATATTTTTCTTCTGTAATAATCATAGCATTCCTCACTTTTGGTATTTGATATTTTGTAAGTAACTATATCTCAATCCGGTCAATAAGATTCAGGTCATATTTTCTGACTATATCAAGTGCCTTTTCATAGCTTTCCACATCGCATATATTGTCCACTGTATGTGCATCAAGCCCAAGTATCACTTTGTTGCCGATGTCATGCGGTATACACCAGAAGCGCTCTGTCGGATAGTGCTTTCCCGCACTGATACCAAGCATGTTTATCTCAAGCGGTATGTCAAGCTCCTTAAGCGCCCTGCACATCCTCGTCATCTCCCATTCGTAGACGGAATCAAGTCCCTGGTAGTTTATTAAATCAGGATGTGCTAAATAGCTGTACATGCCTGTTTTCATGCCCTCTATAACAGTATCCACATACTCGCGTATACGGCTCTCATCATCTGTCGGTGTGCCTGTATACGGGCCTGTCTGCTCTGATTTCATAAAATGCTGGCCCATTATCATGTAATCACAGCCAAGCCTGTCAAACATAGCCTTCTGTTCCTTGAAAAACTCCGGTATGTACTCCGCCTCAAAGCCAACGTAGAGCTTTATATCGGACGCATACTCCTTCCCAAGCTCCCTGATGGCATACACATACTCCGGTGCCTGTTCCATCGTCATCCGGATGCCCGACACATAGCCATCCTTAAAGGGGCACGGCACATGGTCTGAAAAACCAAGCTCTGCGATACCCATTCTGATAGCCGCCTCTATATATTCGCGCTCGCTGCCATATGCATGCTGGCACCTATAGGTGTGCGTATGGTAGTTTGCCTTTAAAAATCCCGTCATTACTTAAAGCTCCAAAATCTATCTCTTATTGCTGTTCAAACAGCTATTCAAATACTACAATTTAAACCAATTTTATCACTTTTTGCACTTTATTACAATCTCATATTTTTGGGACTTTTTTCTCTATGAAATATATATGCGTTATGTTATAATCCATTGATATATGATAGTCATAATAATTCTGTCCACCACACAATCATATGATTAAAATGGCAAAATACCTTTTGACCCTCATATCATTATATATTTTATATACGGAGGAAATAATGTTCAAAAAAGGAGTGGTTCCCTCCCAGGGACTGAGAATTATCATCGTCGGATGCGGCAAGGTAGGCCGTACTCTCGTTGAACAGCTTGGCAAGGAGGGGCACGACATAACAATTGTCGACAAAAACAGGGAGAGGATTTCCCAGGTATCCAATATCTATGATGTAATGGGTATTGCAGGAAACGGTGCCAGCTACAAGATACTGCAGGAAGCGGGTATTGATGATGCCGACTTAATCATCGCAGTCACAGGCTCTGACGAGCTGAATCTGCTATGCTGTACCATTGCCACACAGGTCGGCAACTGTGCTGCTATAGCCAGAGTCAGAACGCCTGAATACAGCCAGGAAGCCAAATATCTGCGCGACAAGCTTGGTCTTGCACTCATTATCAACCCTGAGCTTGAGGCAGCTATTGAGATGGCTCATATTCTTCATCTGCCGTCCAGCCTTGAGGTGACAAACTTTGCTCACGGTCAAGCACAGCTCATCAAGTATGAGATTCCCGAGGGCAGCATCCTCGATGGAACAAAGCTCATGGATCTGGGCACCAGACACCATGCCAACATACTTATCGGTGCAGTCGAGAGAGATGATGAGGTCACTATCCCATCGGGTGATTTTGTGCTCCGCAAGGGCGATAAGCTGTCATTTGTCGGCGAACGCAGACATACAAAGGAGTTTTTCAGCCACATCGGAGTCAATACACACAGCGTAAAAAACACACTGATTATCGGAGGCGGCAAAGCCGCATATTACCTGGCAAAGCAGCTCATATCACGAGGCATAAAGGTCAAAATAATCGAAAATAGCTTCGAGCGCTGTGAGGAGCTTTCCATACTGCTTCCGGATGCTGTCATCATAAACGGTGACGGAACAGAACAGGCACTCTTAAAGGAAGAGGGCATAGAGACCTGCCAGTCATTTGTACCTCTTACCGGTATAGACGAGGAAAACATCATGCTTACGCTCTATGCGAAACAGGTTTCCAATGCAAAGGTCATAACAAAGCTTAATCGTATAACTTTTACCAATGTCATAAACAGCCTGGACCTTGGCAGTGTAATCTCGCCAAAATATATCACCTCAGAAGCCATAATTGCCTATGTCCGTGCAAAGAAAAACTCTATGAACTGCAATATAGAGACGCTCTACCACATGTACGACTCAAGAGTTGAAGCAATTGAGTTCTTTGTGTCAGAAAACTCAAATGTGACCGACATACCGCTTCGCGACTTAAAGCTCAAAAAGCATCTGCTCATCTGCTTCATCAACCGAAACGGCAAAATTATTATCCCTACAGGTAATGACTGCATACAAAAAAATGATACTGTCATGATTATAACAACCAATACCGGCTTTACGAATCTTCAGGATATTATGGAATAGTGGGGGGAATGATATGAACACTTCAGTAATTCGATATCTTCTGGGATATATTTTAAAGCTTGAAGGCTTTTTGCTGCTTCTGCCATGTATTGTTGCCGGTATTTATTATGAAAAAAGCGGCATCTACTTTTTGATTGTTGCACTCATAAGCATAGCTATCGGTTTTATTTTTTCGGCTAAGAAACCGAGGGATTTTACCTTTTACCTGAAGGAGGGCTGTGCAACAACCGCACTGGGCTGGGTCATACTGAGTATATTCGGCTGTCTGCCGTTTTACATATCAGGAGAGATTCCAAGCTTCACAGATGCTCTTTTTGAGACCATCTCCGGCTTCACCACGACAGGAGCAAGCATCCTGCCGGAGGTAGAATCACTCTCCTATTGCATGAATTTCTGGCGCTGCTTTACGCACTGGATTGGCGGTATGGGTGTGCTTGTTTTTCTTCTGGCAATCATCCCGCTTTCAGGCGGCAGCAATATAAACCTGATGCGCGCAGAAAGCCCCGGGCCTTCGGTTGGAAAGCTCGTTCCAAAGATGCGGCACACTGCCAGGCTTTTATACATAATATACTTTGGTCTTACGATTATGGAGATTATTTTCCTGCTTTTCGGAAAAATGCCTCTTTACGATGCCATCTGTACCTCTCTCGGCACAGCCGGAACAGGAGGCTTTGGTATCAAAAACGACAGCTTTTGCGGCTACAATGTTTATCTGCAATGGGTTGTTACCATATTTATGATACTTTTCGGTGTCAATTTCAACGCTTACTACCTGCTTTTCTTCGGTCACATCCGTGACGCACTTAAGGTTGAGGAGGTCAGATACTATTTCGGTATCATAATAGCATCCGTTGTAGTCATAAGCGTGAATATCGCACATATGTGTACCGGTGTGTTTGACGCAGTCACAAAGGCAGCGTTTCAGGTTGGGTCAATCATCACTACAACAGGATTCTCGAGCACCGATTTCGACAGATGGCCTGAGCTTTCAAAGACACTGCTTGTGCTTTTGATGTTCATTGGCGCATGTGCAGGAAGCACAGGCGGAGGTATCAAGGTATCGCGTATTGTCATCGCTGTAAAGACAATAGGCAAGGAGTTAAATGGTTACATTCACCCAAAGAGTGTGAAAAAGCTCACCTTTGAGCACAAGCCTGTAGACCATGATGTTATCAGGTCAATAAATGTTTATTTCATGACATATGCCGTCATTTTTGTTGTTTCAATGCTGCTTGTTTCCATTGAAAACTATGATTTCACTACCAATTTCACGGCTGTCGCAGCTACATATAACAATATCGGACCGGGTCTTTCTCTGGTCGGTCCGACATGCAATTTCGGCTTTTTTAATAATTTCTCCAAATATATACTGATGTTTGACATGCTTGCCGGAAGACTCGAGCTGTTTCCACTGCTCATCCTCTTCCATCCGTCAATCTGGAAGGAATTATTTATTCAAGCAGATAAAAAAGTAAAAGGGAATAGAAAGGAGAAACAAAATGTTCGCATGTAAAAATTGCGGTGGAAATGTGAAGTTTGACATCAAATCAGGCCAGTTAGCCTGTGAATACTGTCATTCACTTTTCGACCCTTACGCGTACGAGGACAAAACCTCTGACGCAGAGGTCCAAAAGGACTTCGAAGCAACCATTTTCACATGCCCTCAGTGCGGAGGAGAAATCCTGAGCACAGACGATACCGCAGCAGGCTTCTGCAGCTTCTGCGGTGCATCAACTGTGCTCTACAGCCGCATGCAAAAGGAGCACAAGCCGGCTTATATCATACCATTTGCAAAGAGCAAGGATGACTGTAAGCAGGCCTACATGAGCCTCATGAAAAAGGCTATTTTCGCGCCAAAGGAGCTTAAGGATCCTAAGTTTATCGACGGATTCAGAGGTATCTACATGCCTTACTGGACATATTATGTAACCCAGAAGGCTCCTATTTCACTTCCGGCGAAAAAATCCCACCGTTCAGGAGATTACATCATTACAGACCATTTCAGGCTCGAAGGAGATCTCGATGCCTACTACAAAGGCCTGTCCTACGATGCATCATCATCCTTTGATGACAGCATCAGCGAAAAACTCGCGCCATATGATGTGAAGAATATGAAGCGCTTTACACCGGCATTCTTAAGTGGTTTTTACGCTGATACAGCTGATTTACCATCAACGGTTTACGCAAGTGACGCAATGGATGCAGCCTGCACAAACACAGTAAGCGAAATAGGTAAAGAGCCTGCCTTTACCGGCTTGTCAGTCGACAGTGACTCCGCGGCTCTTTCGCCTTTAAGTCTTGGCACTACTGTAAAAGAGACAGATTACTCGATGTTTCCGGTATGGTTTTTGTCATACCGCAATAAGGATCGTGTGGCATATGCCACAGTAAACGGCCAGACAGGCAAGGTTGTTGCAGATCTGCCTATATCTGTCGGTAAATTCCTGCTCGGTTCACTAATTGCGGCAATTCCGGTATACATTTTATTATGTCTGCTGACGGTTCTCACTCCCGGAATGACTCTCACCATAGTCGGTGTGCTTGCGATTATCGCAAATATCTGTTACTCACAGGAGCTGACCATGATTGCTGTAAAGGAAGCCGGTACCGAGGATAAGGGCCGTATCGCAAAGGAACAGCCGGAGGCACTTGGTGCAATCAACAACCGCAGACGCCTTAAGGCTGCAAAAAAGGCCACGAAAACCATAAAGAAAAAGACAAACACATCGTTTGTAGCTTACTTTATACTTTTTATATTTGTCATTCAATTCGTACCTGCGCTGTTTACAATCATCGCAGGTATCGGAAGCAGCTTTGGCAATGCAGACGGCAGCCTGATTTTATTTGTTATTTTGACCATCATATCATTTATTTTTTCAATCAGAGCCTTCTCAAGCTTTGACAGGATGCCCGGACACAAGGGCGTTGCCGGACTCATCTTTGGCATGGTATCCATGCTTATTGGCGATGCTGTTCTTTTGTTCCAGCCGGTGCTCGATGCATGGTATTATGGCGCAGCTTTTATCATCATCGCCTCAGTGCTTATCACACTGATTAATGTCATCCGCGCATTCAATGTGCTTACAACGCGCAAGCTGCCACAGTTTGCCACACATAAGGGAGGTGATGACCGTGCATAGAAATAATTATAAAAATCCTTTTTTGCATTGTATAAAATGCAGGTGTTCAGCTTTGTTTACATTATTTTTGCTTGTTACAGTCCTTGTTTTGAGCAGCTCATCAAATGTATACGCTACCGAGACAGAAACCGGTGCTTATGACGACTCACTTTACGATGCTGTCTTATACAGTGACGATACAGAAAGCCAGGCAGCCGCAAATTACAATCTAAGCGGCACAAACAAGTCTACCGGCTACGAGTACATCCTTGATGACTCTGCCAATTTCATTGACGATGCTGTAAAGGACAGGCTCATCTCACAGATGAATAAGACAACCGAATACTGCAATATAGCCGTTGTCACCACTACCTCACATCCTTACGGAAGCACTGAAAGCTATGCAGTCAATACCTTTGAAGGCTATTTCGGAACCGGTGCAAACGGTGTCATTTTCGTGATAGACAGAGATTTAAACGAGATTTATCTGGCTTGTGAGGGAAGCACGCAGAGAACCATCCCGAACTCAAAATGTAACTCCATCTGTGACAATACTTATATATATGCCACCTCAAGTCATGATTACGACTATTTCACCTGCTGCATGGAAACAATAGACCAGGTCAACACAGTCCTCGCAGGCGGACATATATCACAGCCTCTCAGATACATTTCGAGCATCTTTATCGCTCTCGCTGCCGGCATGATTTTTTGCTTTGTATATGCATTATCCCTGTCAAAGGGTCGCAAGGCTAAGAGCAACGAGCTCATGGGTGCAGCATTTACAAAGGTAGAGATTCAAAATGCACGCGCACGCTTTATAAACCAGACAAGACACTACAGTCCACAAAGCTCAGGCTCAAGTGGCGGTCACAGCGGTGGTGGAGGTCATAGTGGCGGCAGTCACAGTGGTGGCGGTCACCACATCTAGTACATCGAATAAGAAATAACTGACATCTTGACTTGCCTGATTTTTCATCTGCTGCGTTGTCGTCAATCGACGCAGCCACCGTAAATGCCGGTGTTTTTCTATTCTATTACCAAAAATTGCTAAAAATAACTCATTTATGATTGTTTTTAGTACAAATATACTATATAATATTCGTAGTATTTTGAATTATTTTTTAGAGTAGACTTGTTTTGGGGCAAAAATGATTAAACGCAGATATATGAGAACACGACAATTGAAACCCGGCATGATTATTGATCAGGTCATCAAGGATCCTACCGGCCGTAACCTGGTGGTACAGGGCTCAGCTATCGATGATTATATCATCTCTTCGCTGCTTAAGCTCGGTATAATGTCAGTATACATCCGCGAGGGAAGTGCTGATCCTGACGATCCGGATGCCATACTGTCTCCAAAGGCTGCCGCCATGGTCAAACAGCTGCGTACGGACGACCGTTCCAAGGTCACCTTAAGCGACAGTGTCAGACAGCGTGTATCAACCGGTGTCCAGTACATCTTCAACAACACTAACTCCGAGGAGCTAACACAGGCAACAAACCAGATTGCAGACTCACTCATGGAGGCCATCAATGAAAACGATGCCATAGCTGTCGATATCAGTTCCCTAAAAACAAGCGATGAGTACACCTTCAAGCACAGTGTGGATGTGGCCACTATTTCAATGATTCTTGCCAAGCAGATGAAGCTGCCTGACAACGAAATCCACGACATAGGTGT
>OGSD01003185.1_pt1 | contig 12689 bp, 17 predicted proteins | sample 1553571 | NCBI WGS metagenome assembly OGSD01 (sample SAMEA2580072, study PRJEB22360) | human gut metagenome | biome: human gut; feature: human-associated habitat; material: faeces | place: Denmark | collected 2008/2010 | reverse complement strand
TATATATTTTTCTTCTTTTATACAAAATAGAACTCAAAATGAACTCAAAATCTTACGCGTATGCGCGCGTATCGCGTACGCGCGAGGGGAAAAGGAATTTTGTTTATTCGCAATAGGGAAAAGAGTGTTGCAGTTTCAGTTTTTCGTGTCTACCGGCTATTATGGCAAAAATTGTTCTTAATGTGTGTTACCATTTTTGCGCTTGAAATATTGATTCGGGGGCAAATTCCCCTCTTTTTTATGGTTTGTGTTACCATTTTTGCGTTTTTTGTATTGCAACATGCTGATATTTTTGAAATAACATAAGATATTTGGGGATGTTTGTGTGTTACCATTTTTGCATATTATATTTGCAATTTACTGATATACATATTTTTATGTGTATTTTTTGAGTTTTGCTCTCATCAGTGTTACCATTTTTGCGCTTTTGTTGCACAGGATATTGATTAACTGTTAATTATCCAATATCGACCTCGCGGTTTGGTCAGGCTGTGTTACCAATTCTGCATTTTTATTTTATAACATATTGTACTTTAATTGTTTATGTGTTTTTTTGTTGTGAAAATATAGTCAAAAATCCTAATCTGCTGTATCTGCCATAAAATTTTGCGATCTGCATGTTTTGGGGAAATAAAAAGTGTAAGCAGCCTGTTGGTTGTTTTGTCAGTTGAGACCTTATCGAGACAGAAGCGCCTATGTCCAGTGCCTTAGTTTATGTTCGGGCTTGCTACCCGTTGATGATTCCTGATGAAACCTGCACGGTTGTAACCCCTGTCCAAGCCCGGGGCATTTGCTTTATCGGCAAAAAAAATGCTATCTTTGTCGTTGGAGATGTAAGGTATTTGCCGATAACGGCAGAAATGAAATCGTATGAATTATTTTTCGGTCAGTGAGATCGCCCGAAGATGGGTCGTGTCGGAGCGTACGGTGCGCAACTGGTGCGCCGTAGGTAAGATTAAGGGGGCCTTCTTAACGGGCAAGACGTGGAATATCCCGGAGGATGCCGTGCGCCCGCGGCGCGGCAAGGAGAAACCCCACAGCGACAATCCGCTGCTCAACATCCTGAAAGAGCAGAAGGACATGCAGCTCCGGGGCGGCATCTACCACCGTGTTCAGATCGAGTTGACCTACAACTCCAACCATATCGAGGGCAGCCGGCTCACGCAGGAGCAGACTCGTCATATTTTCGAGACCAATACGCTGGGCGTTACGGATCAGGCGGTCAACGTTGATGATGTGATCGAGACTTCGAACCACTTCCGCTGCATTGACCTGGTAATCGACAAGGCTGCTTCCGGACGCCTGACCGAAACATTCGTCAAGGAGTTGCACCGCATTCTCAAGGCGGGTACCTCCGACAGTCGCCGCACGTGGTTCCGCGTCGGGGAGTATAAGAAACTTCCCAATGAGGTCGGGGGACAGGAAACCACGCCGCCCGAGCAGGTCGCAGCGCAAATGAAGGCGCTGCTTTCTCACTACAATGCCCTTACGAATAAAACTCTTGAAGACATCGTGGCGTTCCACCACGCTTTTGAGTGCATTCATCCCTTCCAGGACGGCAACGGCCGCGTGGGTCGGCTTATCATGTTCAAGGAGTGCCTTGCCAACCGCGTCGTGCCCTTCATCATCGACGAGGATCTCAAGCTGTTTTACTACCGGGGGCTGCACGAGTGGGATCGAGCCCACGAATACCTGCTGGATACCTGCCGCACGGCTCAGGATAACTTTCGGGCGGTGATGCGGTATTTCAAAATTGAAATGTGAGATAATATAGATAATTATGGCAACAGACCAACCTGTACTGCACTTTCCGGTAAACGATAATCCACAATTAATGTTATTTATAACATTTTTACGTTTGAGTGCAGGTAAAAAATGGGGAGGGGCGAAACCGCCCCTCTTCTTATATTTTTCGCGCCTTCAGGAATGTGGATGATGTCACCCTGAAGAACAGTCCCCGTTCCCCGTTGTCTTCGACCATTTCGATCAGCAAAACCCTGTCGTTGGAGAAATTGAATTTGTCGAATTTATAGACTACGGTCATGGTCTTCTTATACTCAATTGTATGTGCTGGGACAAAGCTGCCCACCGGAGTTAGATCTGTTCGATCAAAGGACGTCATTCGGCCTTTCTTTTTTGTGACGATTGCGAAGCCGCAGTAGTTGTAGGTGTACGGCAGCTCGCTGTTATGGTGATGTCCAATTTGAAATAAACGTAATTATCTCTGGTGTATATGCCCTTCAGGAATACTTCCATTGCTTTGTCCGCAACTCCATTTTGGGCCACGATGAAATCCCGTTGCTTCAGGATTGATTCATATTCTCCGGTTTCTGGATGTGCTGTGGCCGGTGCCGGTATTTTATCTCCATCAGGTTGTGACCGCAATGGGGAAGATGGCTTCAGTCCTGCCTCGGATAGTTCTGGAGTATTGACGTAGATTCTGTCGGTGATGTCAATGATGTAGGCATTCTTCTCGCTCTTTTCCGTATAACATAGGTCGAGCATGTAGCAGCTCGTATCGTCAGTTATAATAGACAGGTTGGTGTTCGGGAAGTCTGTCAAGCATTGGATATAAAGAATATTGTCGTACTTGTCGAGTGCAAAGTAATTGGGATTGAATCCCCCGCGGATCTTGGCGATCTTATCCGGGAAGATAATTTGGCAGACTTTGTTTTGCTGGAGTGGTATTTGTTCGGGTTTTGCTCCATACCCCGATGTGGCCAAACAAACGAATACGATGGCGAAAATATAATTTTTCATTACTTAAAAGTGTTATTTATAACATTTTTATTCCGGCAGGCCGGGCCGGAGAAAGACCTTTTGGTTGTCGAAGAATGATACATATGTTTCTTTGCGTGAGCGCCCCGCATTTGAAATGTCTCGGACGACGGAGCCGACCAGTCCGCCGGTCACTGTCGAGATCTTCCGGTCGATCGCCGACGCTGCGGCCGAACTTGTGGCATCGCCTACGATCTTCTGGTTCTGGTCATTTTGGACTGGCAGTCCCGGACTGCCGTCTTCAGAGTATCCGGAAAGCTCCAGAGAATATATTGCAGTGCCGAATTTTATGGATTCGACAGTGACCTGTACCCGATTATTGTTTAGTGCGATCTGTGCATATATTATGGAATTTCGGGGAATGACCTGTCCGTTTGAAAGAATTACCGATGTGTCGATACGCAGTGCCAGCCTATTGCCGACCATTACGGTTTGCGGCCCGTGTATGAAGGCCGGAATCTCACTGGGTGATGCAATGGAGACTGCTGCATCGGAATTCGTGTTCATTGGATCTTGCAGATCCGAAAGGTTGAATCCTTCTTCCATCAGTTTCTTTTGTTGGGCCAGGATTTCATCTTTTGTCAGCGGACGCGATGGCTCGGTCTGGGACTCGTCTGTGGCCGTGGTATTGGGTTGATTCTGCGACTTTGAATTGTAGATCGCATCGAGTTCCTGCTGAATGGCAGTTTTCTCCATGGCATTTCGTTCCGCGGCCGGAGCGTAACTCGTCGTTGTGCCGGGAACTTGTGAACTATGCGCAACAGGGGAATGTGTTTCTCCCCTTGGCGTTTAAGGAACAAATATGGCATCGAAAGATATTTTTACATCTTCAGGCACTGTCTTGCTCTGGCTATTTGCGAGTCTTTCCTGATAGAGTTTTTCATCGGTATCCCCTTGTATCCGGGGTGTTTCAGCCACAATGTCAAATGCAATATCTTCAGATGCGACCCTCTCATCCGTACTTGTGTTCGACTGTATTGATAGTACTCCTCGGATTATAAGTCCGAATATCAGTATAAGCACAACGGCCATACCTAATAGTAAGATTATTTTTTGCTTATTACGATCGTACCATTTTTTGAATTTATCTGTTCTGCTGCTGTCCATCCTGTCGTAATTTTAGTGCATAATTGGCCCGGGCAATGTATTGTCCTGTTTTAACATGAGCATGTCGCGGTCGCTTTTTACTCCAGCCGAAATTTCCGGCAAAGAAAGTGTTTATGGTGTAGATCACGATCACGAATAATATGTCGATAATGATGAAGAGCCTCCACATCGAGGAGGCCGCTGCACCAAGAACGCTTGTGACCAGTACTGCAAGCACAAGGAGAAATATCCCCAGCGGAAGTTTAAATACGGGGGGATAAACGCAAAGTCTGCATCTGTATCGTGGTCTCTGGGGCATTTTAGAGTTTTTGCGTGATGAAATCTGCAATCGAAGAGGCAAACAACATTACTGAAAGGCCGATAATGAGATATCCCAGCTTTGTTATAACATCTTTCGTTTCTTTCTGGGATAACTCTTGACCGGACATAATACTTTTTGTGGCCGTACTCAACCCTATTTTGATTACAGCGATAAGGGCGATCAAGCCAGCCACGATTTGTACGCCATCTTTGATTACACCCTTTAGCTTTGTCGTGGCTGCTATGTCCTGTCCGCCGGCAGCCCACAGAAAGATTGGGATGAAAAGTAAGATTGGCAGTAAAACAATGATTTTCCGTTTCATAATGCTATTGTTTTAAATTAAAGTTTTTGAAGTCGATTTTCGTGATGGCGAGTGCATGCGGATTCTCCCTGGTTCTTTCTTTTGTTTCCTCGAGATAGAATGTGATGGATACTTCGTAAATCTGCGGTTTACTATGGACTTCCGAGGTGATCGTTACCGTGAATATGGCGTCTACCGCCAGCGGATTCTCAGCGACACACTTCAAGTCGGTTATCTGCACGCTTTGGGAAATGTTGTATTGGCGCATGTTCGTAAACCAGTTATCCTTGTCGAACCGCTGTTTGAGTGCGTATATTGACGAGTTTCCAAGGGCATAGGTGCTGCTTATGCGTTGCTCATAGGTGTATTTGTCGATGTCGAAGAACAGCATGATGAAGAGCCGTACATGTGCTTCTGCCTCGATCTTGCGGAACTCGGCGGCCCTAATCCGGGTTGCGATCGCTACGTCACCGTCCTGATTGAGTATGTAAGCCGAGGAGGTTGCCTGTAATATCCTCGTTTCAGTATGGATATACATCGCGGTCATTAATATTGCGCAGACTATGAGTATCGCGATGATACCTTTTCGATAGAAGCCGACAGCGTTGTCGAGCTGTGTCAGATGTTCAAAGATTTTCATGGTCTTTTATTCAAAGTATCGTCCGGATACTCCTTTTTTTTGTTTCAGATAAGTTTCCTTGAAGAATTGTCCGGATGTTACCGAACGACTCTTGAGTATTCCCCAAGTCATCGCGCCGACTGTCATGAACGAAGTGGTAATTTGTTGGGGAAGTTGAGCTGCGGCTTCAGAACCACCGACACAAAGAACTGTCAGCGTCGGAGCGCAGAGATAGGCCGCTCCGAAGGCGAATGCCATTAATGCTATTCCCAATTGCGCTACGGAAAGTGAATTGCTGGCGACATCGAAGAGCAAAAGGTTCTGCAATATTTCGATGGCCGCGATGATGAAACTCATCATCGTTACCGTTATGTAACTTTGCCACCATGCGCCGATGGTCTTTTCTGCTCCGTATATAAAGGACAGGGCGACCGCAACGGGGAAAGTAATTCGTAGCAATGCCTTAATGATAAGTACAAAAAAGGTAATTATCAGCTTGCAGAATGCTCCGACGATGAGACATATATTTGCGAGCAATTTGACCAAGCCTCCTTTGATCAGACTCCAGAGAGATTCTTTTTTATTGTCCTCGTTGAAGTCCGAAGCATTGTCTATTTTTGCTCCATTATAGTTCCTTTTCGACACTCGGGCTTGGGCGCGTTTAACATTTCTTATGTCATTTTCACTCAGTGCGTACTCGCTTGCTTCAATGCGGCCGAGGCCATCGCTTTTGTCAATTGCGACCTGCATAGCATCTTGTCTGTTCGGATATAGATATTCAATGGCGGTTTCCCCGAAAAAATCAACCGCAGGTATTATGCAATAGCCGAATATGAGTATTAGGAATAGATGTACGCACCTCATTATCTCAGCTTGTAAATCTTTTCCGGTTTTTTCTCTGAGAGCGAATAATGCTCCGTTTACTATAAGGAAGAACATTAATCCCGCTCCGAGGACGCCATAATAACTGCCTACTTCTGAGGAGAGGAGCGTTAAAAAGTTTGAATTGAAGTAGGTTTCGAACTGGGTGGTGAACGAATTGATTATATTCGCGAGACCAGAAGTGAGTATTGGGTTCATTTTTTTCGATTTGTTAAATATTCATCAAGTTCGTACATCCCCAGCTCGTGTTGTTTGCGATTGACTGAACATATGAGATAGGTGTGGTAACTACAAATGATGCCATATGTATCGTCCATTTGTTTACGGACATCATCGAGATATCGCGCCATTTCAGTGAGTGTGGTTTGTGCGCCGGATTGCATACTATTGAGTAAGTCTTTCAGATCACCCATTGCCCCGTCCATGATATTATTTACGGACAGTTTCCCGTCTTGATCCGCTTGGCCGAAGACGACCTTATTCAGAACTGCCACATGGTAGCTGGCCTCTTCGTCTTCGAAATAAATGCTGTTGTCATATATATATTTTATGGTTTCGAGATACTCGATGTATATCTCGTGAGTTCGTGACGAGACCCGGTATAGTCTGTTCCCGGCGTTATAGACTTTGGCGAGAGAACTTGTGAGCTGTATTGATTGCTGGGTGATTTTCTTCAGGTCGGATATTTCCATTCCCGACGCTTCGGACAGGGCTTCCAATGCTCCGAGGTACGGAGTGAGGAATCCTATCAGAGCTGCTGCATCCTGCCCGAATTGCGCTTTTGTCGGGAGTGGGTGTAGTAGCACGCCGGCCAGAATGATGATGAGTATTTTTTTCATAGGCAAAAGTGTTATTTATAACATTTTTACATTACTTGTTTTGGGCATGGCAAAAGGCATTGATGGCCATCTGCACGTTGCCGTTATATTGGTCGATGTATTTCTTTATCGTGGCCTTGTGTTCTTTCGATGTCGTATAAAGGGCAAGTTCTTCCTGGGAAAGTTGCACGATATATTCTGTGGTATGAGTGCCTTGCCGGATACATATCGCGTGGTCGGATTTCTTCATCGACAGGATGATCTCCAGATCCCGGGAGGTGAGTGATAATTCTGATCGATATTTCTCGAGGTTAGACTCCTTGCCTTCGTGCGAGAGGAAGAACATGGTGTCGGAATTGTTGATGATCGCCTCGTGGTGTTCCGAGTGTATAATGTCGGGCACATCCTGGACGATCAGCCCGATGCCGCTGTCCTCTTTTCTGATCGTTTTGTACAGGTATTTGATGAAATCCCCGAAGTACGGATCATCGAGGAGTTTCCATGCCTCGTCGAGCCAGAAGATTTTATATTTCGTGGGGGCTTCGGCCAATACTTTCTTGGCCATGAGCATAACCAGATAAAGTACAATTTTGTAGATTGATTTAACATTGGATACAGCTTTCAATTCGACAATGCACATGCGCAACTGGGGAGCGAGGTTGAGTGAATTGTTTTGGCTGTTCAACAAAAGCGACCATTCTCCTTCTTTACTGTATTGATGTAATACGAGTTCGAAAGAATCGAAATCGAAATATTTGTCATTTAAAGTCCCTCGCTCATGCTGTTGTATGATATACTTATAGAAGGAATCGAAATTGACGTACTCTGTTCGCTGTTCATAGCGGAGAGAGTAGAAATCGTACAATAGCTTTTTGATATATGCAGTTTTGCCGGGATCGTCTTTTAATCCGAGTCCATTGTTTTGATCCCATAACAGGAGTATCAGGCTTGTTAGCATTTCGAGTTCCGGAACCAATAGTTTTTCCGAATCGTTTTTCGGATCGACGAACGGAATCAGAAACGGGTTGAACGATAACTCCTCTCCCGTAGGCGTCATTCGCATATACCCGGATTTCTCTCCCATGAGATAGTGCAGCATTTCATAGCTTTCCCCATCGTCGAGAATGAAGTTGAAATATTCGTCGGTTTGGACAAGGCCCGAGATCAATTTGTTTGCGGACACCGATTTCCCACTCCCCGATGGGCCGATAGCTGTAAAATTTCGATTAGAGATCTGTGAGTTTCGCATGGTCTCGTTGAAGATATCGACGACGACAGGTTTCCCATGTGTATCGTTCAGAACGATACCGTCTCGGGCTTGGGCATAATCGGCTTCGAGATTTGAAAAAACAGTGACTTCATCAAGAAAAGTCGGATACATGTCAAGCGGGAATTCAAGCCCCGAACAGCATCCGCCGATCGACGACATGAAGATATGCTCGAAGTCCAGTGACAGCCTAGTCGGGGCGATCTGCATTTTTTCCAGTGCGATGTCTAATTTATCCTCGATCGCGGTTTCTTCATTTTCAGGATAAATCAGGAAGGCATTGAAATGGTGATATACAGGGAGGCTTTCTCCCGTTTCTATAATCTCGGCCATCGTTTCGGCCGATGCAATGTGCGACGCGGCTGCCTTGCCCAAAAAAGCTATGTTTCGGGTAAAGGTTTTCAGATGCTTCCTTATTGCAACGGGATCCTCCCGGCTTATGATGTTGTTTATTATTTTGTAGCATGGGACACTCCAGCATAAGGGCGATACCAAAGCGTTAAACCGTTGTGCATAGGGACTGCTGGTTGCATTGTTTCTTACTTTATCCCGAAGTGATTTGATGTGCGGATCTGCGAGAACTGCGATGCCGGCCATCTTGTAGTTTCCGAATTTTTGATCTTGAAACGAGAGGTCGAGGGCGCATCGTCCCTGCATGGAGAAGAAGTCCCGGAGATATTCTAACCAGTCCTTGTCGTCCATGCGCCTTGGGGAGAATTGAGAGAGCGCAGCTCTGAAGCGTTTTATGACACTTACTATTTTGTCGATCGCCTCGTCCGAATAGTCGCTTTGTATCGAAATGCTTTTTTGTTTGGTTATGAATATGTATGATTTGCTTGAGAGCCACCGCTTCCCATTGTACATGCGGTTTACGGTTTTCGAGAGGTAGTTGTCGTAGTGCGGTAGATCCTGCGGTGCATAATAGATAATATCCTGTTGGTGGAAAGTATATCCCTCGTCAAGATCTTTGATCGCAGCTTCCAGTTGCGTATACAATCGCATTCCGTCCCCCGAGCCGTCGTCTCTGAAATCAGCCTTTGAGAGTGAGTCGTATTCGGGCAGTGTCAGTATAAAGCCGACGGTTACGCTGCCATCTTTAGCTATGACATAGCCGTCGCCGATCCTGTATATGGGAATGATGTTTTCCAAGTTCGTCCGTGCCATGACTTATTCTTCAAAAAGGTCGCGTGTGTTGAAATCTCGTTGGGGTAAAATCGTAGTGATCTCTTCTTCGGTGCCGGTGATCTGCTGGATGATCCTTTTGTCATGCTTTATATCATCATCCGAAGAATGCAGCGTTGAGTCGTAATCGACCGGGATCATCGCCAGAATTCTGTCCAGTTTCGATATTATTTCGTCTTCGACCGGGGGGATTTCCTTGACGGCCATTTCAGGGATAGATTTGACTGGCTTTTTCCGATAGAAATATACTGCAATGTATAGCAAAGTGAGGACGACGATTATCAGGGCGATCTCGATTAAAAAAGAGTATTTGATATATGTGTCCATTTTATTTTCTGTGCGTAGTACGATTGGAGATAAGGTAGTCCTTCAGCATGTTGTTGCTGTCGGTGAGCAGAGATTTAATCGCCGTATGAGTAGGGTTCAACGGCCCGTCAGGATTGAAAAAAAGTGCAAAAATGTTATTTATAACATTTGTAATAGGTATCTCTCCGAGAATAGCTATTGCTCGTATTCGGTGTAGGTATTCTTCGCAAATCGGGTACGCTGTACGCGAATTCTTGTAGTTCTGTCGGATGAGGATCTGCGTCGCGATTTTTTGCAGATCCAAAGCGGATTCGTAGTCATGCTGATTCTCTCTCTCCGGTTTGGGCATTGGTTCTGGGATAGACGCAGGTTTAGGTTCAGATGCTATTTCCTTCCCCATTGCGCTTTGGTCTTCTGTGGGGGCTTCTGGTACAATCAGCTCCGCAGATCCAGCCAGATCCTGTATACTCTGGTATTTGCGCCTACTTGCCATTTGTAATCTTGATTATTTCTGCCGCCATTTCTTGTAAATAAGGTTTGACCACGGAGTAGGTGCCGAGGTTAAGGTTGACCTTGAGGGATGCAGGAATGACCGTGTTACAGTCGTTCAGGGGAGAGTAGGGAATCCTCGCTTGTAGGAATGGGATTCCGTAGTCGTTGAAGAGGCGCTTTTCTGTGGAATTTGTTTTCCGGAGCCGGGATACCTCGAACTTATTCCAAAGAATATATTTCGACTGAAAGTCGATCGGAAGTCCTTGCAGGGTTTTTAAAAAACATTCTGTACCCAGTACATCACTCGGGTTAATCGAGGTGGGGATGAAGATGTGTTGTACTAATTGCAGAAATGCGCCGGTACCATCTTGTGTCAGGGTTCCGGGGAAGTCGATAAAAACATAGTCATATTCCTGATACTGTATATTCTCCAACGCTCTGGATATTTGTGTGTCGTTTCCCAGATCGACATATTGCATTTTGTAGGTTTTGAATCCTGCGTCGATGAGCAATGCGTAGCGGCGCTGAAACTGGCCGATCTCGGTCTTTTGTCCGAGATCCATCGCCAAGAACTCCGGAGAGGTTTCTTTGTATGACAGTTGCTCTATATCTCGTTTCCGCTTTGCCGTATTGGTTTGTTGGGGGTCGATATCGACGACCAGAACGTTAACTTGTTTGCCTGAGTGCAGCAGGTGCCACAGGATTATTTCGTTGGGTAAGATGTTGGTAAGGACGGATTTTCCCGCACCACCCTTTTGCGTCATGAACGCGCATATTTTACTGTCGGTTGCCATCTCTCGGGGATTATCTTCTGAGCAAAATTATCGTGTCATTTTTTGCGAATGAAATTATACATCGTTTTTGAGGCGAATTCTACATGTGTTTTCGGGATTTATTTAATGGATTAATTAGCTTAATAATTAATTAGTTAAATAATGAATTCAATAATTCGTGTATTAATGCGCGAGATCGTTGGAAAGGCAGTATTATTTGGTTATCGTAGTGACGGACAGCTACTTTTGCTTTTGGGGTCGAAAGAAGTGGCAAGATGTGAGTTTGTCGGACAAACTCTCACAACAACCTGCTCCGCAGCCTGTTGCATCTTGCGTCAATGCTCCGGAAGCGGTGCATTTGACGAAAATTTGCCCTTCGGTTAATTTTTGAATTAGGAATATGGATGATAAAAGAAACCATAGAATTTACTGCCGTTTGACATCTGCCGAATATGGTCGGTTTAAGACGGAGGTCAGAAAGACGTATCTGTCGGATTCCGAATATATCCGTCGCAAGTTGCTTCATCCCCAAATGCGTATCCGCAGCAGGGAGGAAACGGATCTGTTGAATTTCGTTATCGGATCACTGTCGCAGGTCAATAACAATATCAACCAGATTGCGCGGGTTATGAATGCCTTGAAGGGAAGCGGGGCTGTTGTGATCGGCAGCGTCGCTCAGAGGCAGCTCAACCAAGTCGAGGCCATATTGAAGGAGTGGAATACGTTTGAAGGCCGCCTCCGGCAAAGTCTGAAGTCGAAATGATTATTAAGATTATACGGAAGCCTCCGAAACCGGGCAATAGGGGAACCCGGGCGCGGGGCTTCGCAGCTCTGCTCCATTATCATGATCGACATGAAAGCGAGCTATGCCTTACGGAGAATATTATTGGCAATACTTCGGTTGAACTTGCCCAGTACTTTATGGATGTCTCTACACGAAGCTCGTCCCGGGTCAAAGATCCGGTTTTTCATGCCGTTGTCAGTTTTGCCTACAATGAAGTAGATCCTGCGCCGGAGGTGATTGAGGCAATGGCCCGACAGTATCTTCAAAAAATGGGATATGCAAATCAACCCTGGGTAATGTATCGTCACACGGATAAACAGCATATTCATTATCACATTATTTCCAGTCGGGTTGATGTGCGAAGTGGGAAAGCTATTTCGAGTAGTTACGAGGGATTACGGACGAAGACCGTGCTGGATCAGCTTGCGCCATTATTCGGATACCAGGTAGGCAAAGGAGCGGATAAACGTCAGCAACAAAATCAGGGATTGATCCGCGAGATAGATCAAGTAGTCCAAAAAGTCCTGCTTGAAGATCAACCATACAGCATGTATCGGTTTTGCCAAGCGTGCGAAAAACGAGGACTGAAGGTAAAGAAATTGCCTCGAGGATATGTTATCTCGCAGGGTAACTCTTATCCTGTTGCCCTGTCAAAATTACCTGTTTTTGCAGAGCGCAGGTTATCGCATATTTTAAGAGCAGTCAAGCAGGAACGAATCCGTGAAATGCGGTATATCCGGAAATGCCTGTACATGGTTCTCCGGAATATGCCTCAGATTGATATGCAGTCCGATATGGCGGCTGAATTGTTTGGGGACAAGCTACTGAATCAGTTGGCGCAATACAATATAAATGTTATTTATAACAGAAATAGCGCCGGAATAGTCGGAATTTCTTTTGGCCGGCCGGACTTGACTTTCAAGGGGAGCGAGCTGAAGCTGTCATGGGAAACGATCCTACATTATGTTCGGAGCAAGAGGGGGGTATCTGCAAAGAAGAACCCTATCCTTCAAACAACTGTCCGGCCGCAGGCAGCACACCTCCAGACGCTCGTACAGGGAGCCGCAGTTGGGAAGAAA